>Ga0209985_10000489_pt1 | contig 42642 bp, 41 predicted proteins | sample NOAtaG_FD_187305 | JGI IMG/M metagenome (GOLD analysis project Ga0209985, IMG submission 187305) | Freshwater lake microbial communities from Lake Erie, under a cyanobacterial bloom - NOAA_Erie_Diel6S_1000h metaG (SPAdes) (version 2) | ecosystem: Environmental > Aquatic > Freshwater > Lake ...
TATAAAACTGATTTTGGTGTTTCCAGTTCCTTTCTCGGTAGCGATCGCTCAAAGCGTCGGAAAGATTCGCAAAAAACACACATCGATCGATGCGCAAGCGATCTGTTTTGTGAGTATGCAATTTCATTAAAGTGGGCAGTTACTTCTTGACGCACTTCCACCACTCGAAAAATTGATGGTCAACTCCTACTTCAAAGTTGTAGACGATCATCTCTACATGCCCTTGCAAAGATGATATGAAGCATCTGGGAATCTTGACTACAATGAAATTGCGCTAGAATCCGTGCGTCATTTGCTCACACTAACTAGTGAAATTGCACGACGAGTTTCTCAAAAAACACTGATTATGCACTCTGACTATCAATGCTATAACGGCGTGCTGAGTTTGCCTCAAATTCGCATTTCCAGCTTGCGCGATATTGAGATGTTTCAGGTTTATCTCTGTCTATGTATTCTCGAAAAAAGCGTTGCCTCAATTCAGCAAGAGCTTTTCCCCCTCTGTATCATGCTCTATCCGCCTTTAAAAGTTAGTTGGGAACTAGTGCGAACTTTGTTAAGACTGCTTTCACAAGAAATGCAAAATTATCTTGGCGAAGAACATGTTCATCAGTTTGAGCCATATCTCACCACCTTGAATGAAATGTTTGGTGATGATGTGCTGCCCGAAGCCCGATAATAATAAAGCTTGGAATATTAAACCTAAGTACCTCGGCATAATTAAAGAAACAAAAACAAGATCTATAGCGTCCGCTTAGCAGGCGCTATAGATCTTGGGATTTTATATTTAATTGCACCTAGATACTTATAAAGTCGGTAAAAAATTACGCAACCTGTAACTTTTGTACCAGATTTGAGGTTGCCATCCGAAGCGCAGAACAGCTACGAACAGAAAAAACTAAGCATGACCTGTATTTGTACGATAAGCCAAGCGATCGCCATTACTTCGGCAACGGTTGCCAATATTGACGAAAACGCGCAAAACAACATAGAGATAAGGGGCGTTATTTCCGATAGCCGCAAACTCAAAGGTGGAGAGTTATTTGTAGCTTTAACTGGCGAGAACTTTGATGGTCATATGTTTGTGGCAAGAGCGATCGCCCAAGGCGCAGTAGCCGCACTCGTCAGCCGTGAATGGGCTAGCTCGGTTACCGCAGTCGGTTTACCAGTCTTAGCAGTGGACGATATAATCACGGCTTATCAAGATCTAGCCCGCTGGTGGCGATCTCAGTTTTTGCACCCAGTTGTATCAATTACTGGCTCAGTAGGCAAAACAACTACCAAAGAAATTATTGCCAGTATGTTGGCATGTTATGTCGCTCCCGATCAGCGAGTTCACAAAAGTCAGGCTAATCATAATAATGATATTGGTGTGGCGCAAACTTTGTTGTCGATTAATCCTGAGAGAGATAGGTTTGTAGTTGTAGAAATGGGGATGCGCGGTCTAGGCGAAATCGAACGCCTAGCAAAAACGGCGTTACCGACAGTGAGCGTAGTCACTAATGTGGGAACTGCGCATATTGGACGATTGGGTTCGCGAGAAGCGATCGCTCAAGCTAAATGCGAACTTTTAGCTGAGACTTCTCCCACTGGCACGGCAGTTTTAAATGCTAGTAATCCCCTTTTACTAGAAAGTGCCAGCAAGGTTTGGCAAGGTAAAACAATCACCTATGGCTTAGGGATCGGGGATGTCAACGGCGAACTAATTGATACTCAGTTACATGTGGAAGGTCTAACTTGGGAATTACCCTTGCCAGGTCGCCATAATGCTTTAAATTTTTTGGCAGGTTTAGCGGTTCTCAAAGCCTTAAATCTCGATTGGGCTCAGACAATTCAAGGTATTGGGAAACTCGATCTTCCATTTGGTAGAGCGCAGGTATATGAGTTGCCGCAAGATGTGATGATTCTTGATGAGACCTATAATGCTTCCCCTGAAGGGATGTTGGCGGCTCTGCGCCAACTAGCTGATATGCCTGCAAAGCGTCATTGGGCTGTTTTGGGAACAATGAAGGAATTGGGGGATATGTCTACTCAATTGCATCATCAAGTAGGTGAAGCAATCAGTAAATTGGGAATTGAAGGTGCGATTATCTTGACTGATGGCGAAGCGGATGCGATTTTGGCAGGAGCTAATGGTTCATTGAAATATGCGATCGCCTGTCAGTCCTATGACGACATCACGCAGACGCTTTTAGAAAAAGTTAAAAGTGGCGATCGCATTCTGTTCAAAGCTTCGCGATCGGTTGGCATGGATCAAGTTGTCAAGGCATTTCGCCAGACTTGGCAATAGTTTGTCTTTTTATAAATGTCGGCGCTACGCGCCGCCATTTATATAGTCTTTAGGAGTTGTTGTTGAATAACTGTAATTAAATGAGATAGTTGCACAGGTTTGGCGAGATATTCATTTGCACCAACGGCTAAACATTTTTCGCGATCGCCAATCATCGCTAAAGCAGTTAACGCCACAATAGGAATATTATTTATATCTGGATTTGCTCGAATACTTTTAATTGCGCTGATTCCATTTAGCACTGGCATTTGAATATCCATCAGAATCAGATCAGGGTTTTGAGCGATCGTCATATTGATTGCTTCTTGACCATCAGATGCAAAAATTAGGCGATATCCTCGACTAATTAAATAATTAGAGAAAGTTTCAATATTAATGGGATTATCATCTGCTAGCAAAATCAAAGGATTAACAGCTAAATTATTCTCTAAATTACTTGCTTGCTTATAACTCTCACTGAAGGAATTTGATGGAAGCTCGAATTTATCTAATTTCTCTAATTCAATCGATTCTGTATAGGGCAAAACTATCGAAAAGCAACTTCCTTCGCCAACTTGACTGGCAACACTCACACAGCCTCCATGCATTTCCACAAGTTGTTGGACTAGAGTAAGTCCTAAACCTGTGCCAGCGTATTGTCGATTTAGGCTGCTATCAATCTGGACAAAAGCTTGAAATAGATTACTAATATCTTCTGGAGAAATGCCAATACCCGTATCAATAATTGAGAAGATCATTACATAAGGGCATTCGGTAGTTATCTTTGTTGTCTCTGCTGCTTGGAGATTAACTTCTAGGCAAACACTCCCCCCTTTAGGCGTGAACTTAACTGCATTGCTAAGTAAGTTAATTAAGGCTTGCCTCATGCGTCGTTCATCAACTGTGACCATTTTGATGCTGTGGTTGATAGACAACTTGAGCTGAATATTTTTTTGACTGGCAATTTGCTTGACAAATTCTAGACTGGATTTGCACAGATATTCTATCGCTACGGAGCTTAGCTCCAGATCCAATTTACCTGCACCAATTTTGGCTACATCCAAAATGTCATTAATTAAATCCAACAAATGCCGACCACTAGTTTCGATTAGAGATAGCGATCGCATCTGTCGTTCGTTTAAATCTCCAAATACTCCCGTCATTAGACCTTCAGACATTCCCAACACAGCATTGAGCGGAGTCCGAAGTTCATGACTCATATTGGCAAGAAATTCATCCTTAAGTCTAGTCGCTCTGGCAAGCTCGCTATTAGCCGCGCTCAGTTGCTGATTGGTATACTGAAGCTCTTGAGTACGTTGTGCAACTCTTGTCTCTAATTGTTGATTGAGTTGATAGAGATCATCGATCGCTTGTTGTCGTTCTATCTCTGCACTAGCTAAAGATTTTTCAGCTTGTTTGTGATCGCTAATATCTTCGATGACCCCGACAAAAAGAGGTGGCTGACCAACTTCATCCAATATTTTAGAACTAGTTGTTCGTACCCAAATCATTTTCCCATTTCGGTGAAAAAGCCGTTTTTCCATTTGATAGCTCTCACATTCATCAGACAATACTTGACTACGCAGTCGCAAATTATCTTCTATATCTTCAGGCAGCATGTTGTCTGTAAATCGCATTAATTGCAATTCATTTTCAGAATAGCCAACCATTTGTTGATAGAAAGGATTAGTTCTAATAAATTTACCATCAGCATCCGTAATTGCCATTCCCACAACTGAACGTTCAAACATGGCGCTTAAGAGAGATTCGCTTGTTCTTAAGCGTTGTTCACTCTCCTTTAAGGCTATTTCTGCTATCTTGCGATCGCTTATATCCTCAGCAATAGCAGCCATTTGCTCAATTTTCCCATTAGCATTTTTCAAGGGAAAGCAGCGTCCCCATATCCATCGAATAGTGCCATCAGGACGAATAATTCGATACTCCTCATTAAAGAATCCACTATTAACTGTTAATTTATAAAGCTGAAGCACTTTATCAATATCTTCAGGATGGATAGATTGTATCCAAACTTCTGGGTTTTGATATAAATACTCACTTGAGTGTCCCCAAATTTCAGAATATCGAGGACTTACATACAATACCTTTCCAGAGCTAAATTCACGAAGAATAATTGCTCCACGATTATTCTCAGCAAATTGACGAAACATATTATTACTGTCTGCTAGGGCAGATGTGCTTGCTTGCACTTGGCTCTCTAGCAGTTTATTTCGACTTTGGAGTAGTTCTAGTTTCTCTTGCTCTAGTCGAGACATCTTTGTTTCTAGTATCGATACTAATTTATAAATCTCGGTAGGCTGAAGGGTATTGAGCAAATCACTTTGGGTAATGATACCTTCCATTATTCCATCCGCATTAGTCACGATTAAGTGATTAATCATCCGTTCTTGCATTAGCTCTCTCACTTTCCAAAGTGTCTCATCTGGACTGACCGTAGCAACCGGAAAGCTCATTACTAGTTGGACAGATGTTGTCGCCAGAGATAACTCTAAAGCAAGATATTGAACGATATCGCCCTCAGTAACAATTCCCATAGGCCATAAGCCATTATCACCTTCTTTTATGATTACTACTGAGCTAACTTTTTGCTCCAGCATTAAGTTAGCAATCTGTGCGACCGAATCTCTAGAATCTGCATAAATTACATCGGTAATCATGACCTCCTTAACCTGACGCAAACGCAACATATCAACAGGACGAAGTAGTTGCCGTAAACTCTCATGGATGAGCAATCCGACGATTTCACCGAGATCATTTACTAGTGGCAAATGTCGGATGCGATAGCGATGGAAGCGATTAATCGCCACAAGTATATCGGTAAATTCCCACTCTAACAGTGCTTGTACTGGATATACCATTACCTCGGCGATCGCAGTTTCGAGCAGATTTTGCGTTGAATTTTGGTCTGAAGTTTCAGGATTTACGTTTTGTCCACAGAGCTTAACTAAGTCACGTTCAGTCAAAATGCCAATTAGTTTTTTCCCTTCGGTGACTAAAATGCAACTGTTTTGGGCATTGGCTAATTGCAAATTTGTTTCTGAGTCAATATCACATAATAAATTGCAAGTTTGTCGGCTTACATTCATCAGGGCGATCGCGTCGGCAACAGTTGCACTTGCAGCGATCGTTAAGGGAGAGCGAATGATCGCTTGTTCTAGTGGTACTTCCTGACTATTCGTATACATAGGTGAACCCACAAAATTTTATAAAATTTCTATGCAAACATCCTTTGGCTAAATTTTACTTTAAGTTATTGATTTTTACTTGACAATCACAAATTTGCCAGCAATTCTCATTATAAAAATCGGGTTTTTGAAAGCCACTTTGGGCGGACTTTCAAAAACCCGATTTTGGTATTTACAGAGCCAAAGGCTCTGTAAATACCAAAATCGGGTTCATAAGCAACTGTGCAGAATAAATCCCAAAACCCTAAGGCTGCGCCTCTGCGGGTGGCAAACCTTAAGGGTTTGGGTGTCTAATGGATTAAGTGTGTCTAATTAAAGAGAATTCCTGCGAATTTGCTAGCGATTGTCATTATGAAACTGAATTTGAATTTTGTTAACCTAGATGCTGAGTACAACAGTTCTAAATATGAAAACAATTTTGGATTGTGTGTGTTAGTGCTGCTGGAAGACTATCTCAATAGTATTGAAATTTGCTAAATATTTACTAAATATTTGCTTAACACAGAAAAAAAGAATAACTCATATAGTATAGTAGTCCTGAAACCAGTATTCCAAGACAAACTCAGACAAAAAGTTTGTTTAATATTTTTTTTAACTGTATCTAAAGCTATTTAGCGAGATTCTTATGATTACTTTGTAAACAGATACTTTATATCAGCAGGTGGTAAAGATATATGTCTATATTCTAGTTGCCTATGATTTTCAGTATTGCTTATCCATGCTACTTACCAGACTTGCTCTTGTGGACACATCAATTCAATTACAACCTAAGTTTATTCAAGATTTGAAACAGTTACATGTTCTGTTTCAGCAGGCTACTGGTGAATTGTTGGTAACTGGAGACCAAGAAACTGATCCTGCTTGGAATATATATTTTTATCTAGGACGTTTGGTATATGCAACTGGAGGCAAACATCGTGTCCGCAGGTTGGCTAGAGCGATTCGGCAACATTCACCCAATGTAAATATCCAAGACTTATTGGAACATGCTAAGCCTAACGCCGAAGCTTGGGAGCTAAAAATTATTGAACAGGCTATCCACGAAAATTTGCTGACTACTGAGCAAGCGCGAGCAATTATTCAGTCAAGTATTCATGAAGTCTTTTATAGTCTTAGTGATCAAAAAAATCCCAAATCATCTTGGAAACCACTAGAAGCCTTAGCCTTTAAGCCAATCGTTGCCCTGTCTACGACCCAGACCTTAGATAGCATTGTTGTAGCTCAATCAAGGTGGCAACAGGCGGGACTATCTCATGTCCAGAATATGATTCAAGGATTTTCCTTTGATTTAGCACCCTATCTGGCTAATCCAGACCAATTAGCATTGATGTTAAATGCTGATGTTATCACGCTCAAAACCTATAAAACTCTCAAGAAAATTGTTAATGGCAAAAATACTCTATGGGATCTGTCAATCATCATGAAACGCTCGATGATTGCCGTGATGCGATCGCTATTACCTCTTGTCGTAGATGGGATTGTAGCTTTTCGCGAAATTCCTGATTGGATATCACCAAATTGGAAACTGCCTGGTAAGCCAAGTAATGGCTCACTTCGAGGTTTGGTTGCTTGTATTGATGACAGCCCTCAAGTAGCAGTTGAAATGAAGCGAATACTTGAGCCATTGGGCTATGAAGTTCTAGGCATTACAGAGCCTTTACAAAGTGTTAGTACTTTATTGCAACGTAAGCCCGACTTGATTTTTCTCGATTTAGTGATGCCAAACACTAATGGTTATGAATTGTGTACTTTTTTAAGGAAAACTACGACATTTCAGGAAATCCCGATTGTGATTTTGACTGGACGAGATGGGATGATTGATCGGGTAAGAGCGAAGATGGCTGGCTCATCGGACTTTTTGAGCAAACCACCAGATGCTGCGAAAGTTTTGCAAATATTGCACAAGTTTTTGCAGATTCCTAAGCCTAATTAGCTTAGAGAAGCCACTAATTCAACGCATTTACATTAAAAAATAATCAATAAATAAAACATTAAAGGAAAGAATTTATATGAGTACAATTTTAGTGGTTGAGGACACAATGACTCAAGCTGAGATTATTACAGGCAGTCTGAAAAATGCTGGCTTCAATACGATCTTGGCAATGAACGGCGATGAAGCTAGGACTAAAATTAGCCAACAAAAGCCTAGTGCTATTGTTCTTGATGTGGTTTTACCCAATGAAAGTGGGTTTGAGTTGTGTCGAGATCTTAAGGACAAACCTGAGACTAAAGATATTCCGATCATTCTTTGTTCTACTAAGAGTGGCGAGATGGATAAATTTTGGGGTATGAAACAAGGGGCTTCAGCATATCTGACCAAGCCTGTAGATGTGACTGAATTGATCCGCACAATTAAATTACTAGTAAAAGATTAGGAAAGCGATCGCTATGACAAATCAGATGATTAGCAGTCAGAAAAAATCAACTCAGCTAGCTAAGTATCACACTGAGATTGAGCAATTTCTGTCATTTTATTTGGATGCGAATCAGCAAGCTTTACTGCCAACTCAGCAATTATTCGAAATCGTCAAAGTTAGTCTGGGAGAAATAACAGCGATCGCGGGGCTAGCTCCCAGCGTTATGGGCATATATAACTGGCGAGGAGATGTGATCTGGGTCGTTGATTTGGCTAGTCTTTTAGGATATAAGCCTCTTTATGCACAGCTATATGAACAGGAGAAACTTCAGGACAAGTGCCACATTGTATTTTTGCGTAATCAAGACAATGTAATTGGCTTGGCAGTGCCGCGTGTGGGGCAGATCGTGAAATGTGATATTTCCACAATTCAAACTTCAGCTCTCACATTTGCAAATCCAGCAATGATGAAGGCTTGTCAAGGTTATTGGTTAAGCGGGGCAGAGGAAACTTTTTTAGTGCTTGATGGTGACGCGATCGCCCAGATTATCTAGATATAGACTAAGTTTTTTTAATATTTTTTTAATATTTTTTGATTACTACGGAGAATTAGCAATGTTGACACAAGATAACCAACCCAAAAATCAACCTCAAGCATCAAGCAATAAGGGGCATAACAATGCTGAACCTATCAACCAGACCGAGGTAATTTCTCTAGAAAACTTACTTGAAGATGATATTTCAGCCAATCCGCAAGACGAAAAGCCAAAGAAATGGGGATGGCGATCGCTATCTTTGCGATCTAAATCCACAATTCTGGCGATTATGATTGGTTCTGTTCCCGTTTTGTTCACTGGAATTGCTGGGTTTTTGATTGCTGACAATACTGTATTAAATCAGGTTAAAACAGCACACACACTTGCTTCTGCTACAACAGGAGACAAGATATCTAGGTTTATGTTTGAACGCTATGGTGACGCACAGGTGTTGGCAAACCTTCCGATTTTTACTGACCCCAAGGCGAGAAAAATCTATAGTACGGCTGAACGTTCAGATATTTTAACGAGATACGCCGAAACCTATGGGGTTTACGACAGTATTGCCGTATTTGATTTGCAGGGTAATACTCTTGTACAGATGCGTGGTGGAACCCCTATTAGTAACTACAGCGATCGTCCATACTTCCAAGAAGCTCTTAAGACTGGAAAAGCCGTTCTTAATCCACCCGCAAAATCTAAGTCTTCAGGCAAAGTCTCCATTGAAATTGCTGCACCAATTAGAGATACTGAAACCAATCAAATAATCGGTGCTTTGCGAACTCGTATTCCTGTTAAAGTCATTGAGGATCTAGTTTCTACCACAGATAAGGGTGGAAGTTATCATGTTGTCGATGCCAAAGGCGTAATTTTCGTCGCTCAAGATAAAGATAAGGTTGGCAAACCATTAACAGAAGTATTTCAGGGGCTGGGAAATTTAATAGCCAGTAACAAAGCGGATTCTGACACAGCCAAAGAGATTGGCAAAGCAGATTCTCAATTAGTTGGCTATTCTCCTACTACTGAATTAACTGGATTACCTAATCTAAATTGGAAATTTGTATTAACTGTTGATGAGGATGTTGCCTTTCAAGCAGTATCAGAGTTGGCTTTGGTGTTTTTACTTGGTGGTCTAATCTCGGCTGTAGTTGTAGGTGTAATTGCAGCTTGGTTAGCTAATCGCGCCGTGAAACCAATTCAAAATGCTGCTGGTGTCGTAGCTAGGATCGGTCAAGGGGATCTAGATACTCGCATGGAAGTTGTCAGCGAAGATGAGCTAGGTATCTTGTCTTTAAGTATTAACTCGATGGCGGAACAACTTAAGTATCTTAGTGAAGTCCAGCAACAAGAAGCAGGAAGATTGGAAAATGCCCGTCAAGAGGCGAGAGCAGAAGCCGATGAAAGGGCGGAACAACAAAAACAAGAAAAAGAATTTTTGCAACGTCGTGCATTAGAGCTGCTTATGGAAGTAGATCCTGTTAGTCGCGGTGACTTGACGATTCGGGCAAACGTAACTGCCGATGAAGTAGGAACGATCGCTGACTCTTACAATGCAATTATTCGCAACTTACGGAAACTGGTGGTTGAAGTACAGGGAGCTTCGCAATCTGTAACCCAAACCGCAACAAATAATGAAATGTCAGTGCGGTCAGTTTCTAATGAAGCATTGAAGCAATCAGAATCGATTAACTCAGCGCTACAAGAGATTAAAGTCATGGCTGAGTCCAGTCGAGGCGTTGAGAATAGAGCCAAACAAGCTGAACAAGGAATGCAAGTAGCAGTATCGGCTCTGAGAGAAGGGGACGAAGCGATGAACCGCACGGTTGAAGGGATTTCTGAGATCCGTGAAACTGTGTCGGAAACTGCGAAAAAGGTCAAACGTCTGGGAGAAACTTCACAAAAGATTTCGCGGATTGTTAACTTGATTAGTAACTTCGCGGCTCAGACTAACCTACTAGCTCTTAATGCTGCGATCGAAGCAGCCCGTGCTGGTGAAGAAGGACGTGGGTTTAGTGTGGTTGCGGAAGAGGTTCGAGATCTTGCTGAACAATCGGCAACATCAACGGCGGAAATCGAACAACTAGTCGAAGAGATTCAATCGCAAACCAATGAAGTAGTTGCCGCAATGGAAACTGGTACAGAACAGGTAGTCACAGGTACAAAACTTGTCCAAAATGCTCGTGAAAAACTAAACCAAATTGCGATGGTTAGTAAACAGGTAAACTCGATTGTGCGGGAGATTGCGATCGCTGCGAATACCCAGACTAAAACCTCAGATCACATGGGTGAGACAATGCAAGGTATTGCCGCGATTGCGACAGATACCTCTAAGCAGTCTGAAGATGTGGCGCGATCATTCTCTGAGCTTTTGCAAGTTGCTCAAGATTTACAGGTGAGTGTATCTCAGTTCAAGGTTGCTTAAGTTAAATATGGTCAGCGCAAAGCGCTGACCATATTTATTAAATATTAATTATTAGATTTAGAGAAAATTATGTTACTTAAAGACAAACCAGAGATGCCATCACCTGAGGATGCAGAGCAAATCTCACTTGCAAAAAAATCATCAGAAGACAGACCAATTTCGATAACAAAGGCGAGATTGCCTAGACCTAAAGTCCCTTTTTGGAAGTTGCCCGCACAGACTTGGAACAACATCGGTGTGCGTTGGAAGTTGTCAATTTTACTATTGGTGGCTTCGGGGCTGCCAGTATTAATCGTGACTCAGACACTAGTTAAAGCTTCAGAACAGTCCACTCTTAGAGAATTACGTACTTCAGTAAAAGAGAAAGGTTCATTTTTTGTCTCGGAATACGTGCTTTGGACAAACAATGAAAGTAAGCAGGATGCCGAGGCGATCGCCAAAAGCATTGAAGAGGCTAATTTAGATTTAAGCGATGCAACCGCCTTAGCAGCAAAACGCTCGATTCTACAACCATTGCTGCAAATGAGCGGGGAAGGTGTCGATCCTGAATCGATTAAGAATATAAAGTTGATCACAGATAGCAATGGTCGAAGCATTGAAGGAAATGCACTTGTTCTAAGTGATGATTTTTCTAAGTTTCCGCTATTAGCTCCCAAAGACCAAAAGGAATTAGTTCCTCAGGCTTACAAACAGGAGATAGTCCCAACCAATAGTAATTTATCAAATCTGCCAATTGTCAAAAATGCGATCGCGACTGGCAATCCGATGTATGGAATTGAGTTGGTAAAATCAGCCGATCTACAAGCTCTTGGCTTAGAGAAGCAAGCCAATATTGGCATCCGCCCCCAAATCACACAGGGGCTGAAAGAATCAAAGCAGCCAGCTCCAATAGGAACTTATGACATTGAGCAAGGTAAGTCAGGCTTAATAAGTATGGCGGTATATCCAATCAAGGTCAAAGGGCGAGTAGTCGGAACTGCTGTGGTTGGAGCCTTGCTTAATCGAAATTATGGCATCGTTGATAAGTTCTCAAAAAGATACAATATACCCACGGCAACAATCTTCGCTCAAGATTGGCGCGTTGCTACTAATGTGCCCCATGTTGATCCAAATACTAAAAGTGCTGATAACACGAGAGCGATCGGCACTCGTGCGGCGAGTGAAGTATCGAATACCGTACTTCAAAAAGGTCAAGAATATGTTGGCGAAACAAACATTATAGGTGTCAATTACTTAACATTTTATGCCCCTCTTTATGATCACCGCAAGCTGATCGATGATACTGCTAAGCCAGTTGGCATTGCTTATGTGGGTCGTCCTCTATCCGAAGTTCAAGAACTTTTAATCGGCTTGTCTAATGCTGGCTATGCGATCGCCTTAATCTCGATTGTGGTTGCTAGTGCGATCGGTTTAATCATTGCTGGCTCTTTTTCCAGTCCCTTGCGCCGTTTGTCAAGTTTCACCCAAAAAGTGGGCCGTGGCGAAATGGCAGAAAGATTAACTGATAGCGATCGCCGTGATGAAATTGGCACTCTGTCACAAGAGTTCAATAATATGGCTGAACAGTTAGAAGTACTAATTGCAGAAAAGCAGCTAGAAGCTGAACGTATTGCCTTAGCTAGACAGGAGGTTGCTCAAACCGAGGCAGAATCACGCATTCAAGAACAACGTCAAGCAAAGGAGTTCCTACAAAAACGAGCCTTGGAATTGCTGATCCAAGTCGATCCAATTAGCCGCGGGGACTTAACAGTTCGCGCTCAGGTTACAGAAGATGAAATTGGGACGATTGCCGACTCCTATAATGCCACTATTAGCAACCTCCGTAAGCTCGTACAAGAAGTTCAATCTGCTGCTCAGTCAGTATCTCAAACCGTATTGAAGAATCAGCCAACCATGGAAAATGTATCCAATGGAGCTTCTGAGCAAGTACAAGCGATCAAGCAGACTCTTGAGAAAATTCATGCTCTCACTGAATTAATTGCAGGCGTAGAAATGCGTGCAACTCAAGCCGAAGCACAGGTGGAATCGACTAACCAAGTATTGATCGAAGGTGATGCAGCAATGAATAGCACCGTTGAAGGCTTCACCGCAATTCGTGAAACTGTAGCTGAAACCTCCGAAAAAGTGCAGCAATTAGGAGAAGCTTCACAGAAAATCTCGAAGGTCGTCAAACTGATTAGTGGTTTTGCCAATCAGACCAATATGCTAGCGCTGAATGCTTCGATTGAAGCCGCAAGAGCTGGAGAGGAAGGTCAGGGTTTTGGTGTAGTTGCTAACGAAGTGCGAGCACTTGCCCAACGTTCGGCAAAGGCTACCACCGAAGTTCGACAATTAATTGAGGAAATCCAATCTCAAGTTAGCGACCTCGTTAAAGTAATGGCAATGGGAACAAAACAAGTAAACAGTGGGGCACAATTGGTTGAAGAAACCCGCCAAAAGTTAACTGATATTTCAGTATCTAGCCAACAAGTTAACCAATTAGTGAGAGAAATTGCCCAATCAGCTTCGCTGCAATCACAGACTTCAGATCAGGCTAGCCAAACGATTCAAAACGTCGCTGCGATCGCCACTTCTAACTCTAGCTATGCCCAAAACCTGAATAATTCCTTTAGCGAGTTGCAGAAAGTTGCCGAAGAATTGCAGGTTAGTGTAGCTCAATTTAAAGTCAACTCTTAGAATTCATAAAGAGAGAGAATCAGGCAAACAAGCAGGATAGCAGCCATGTACAGCACAGAAACAGAAATTCATGATCAGGCATATCAATTTTTTAAGCAAGAAGCACCTGAATTTTTGCAAACGATTGAGACAGGCTTACTCTGTTTGCGTGAAGATCGTAGCACCAATAATATCCACTCGATCATGCGAGCTGCTCACTCGATCAAAGGCGGTTCCGCTAGCCTCAATCTGGAAGGTATCAAAACGATCGCTCATCAATTAGAAGATGTCTTTAGATCGTTATACCGTTTTGAAGGTGAGATTGATGCCGATGTAGAAGGGCTGATGTTTCAGGCTTATGATTGCTTGCGTTTGCCATTAATGGATCAACTGCAATCAGGACAATATGACTCTGCTGCTGCGATCGCGGCTGCGGAGCCAGTATTTGAAGTGCTAAAACTGTATTTTGGGGATACAGATGCAGATGTTGAACTACCAACAGCGGCTGAGTTAGGCGTTGATATTGTTCAGATCGTTTTTGAAGGCGATGTGCAACAGGGGCTTATCCGCTTACAAAATGTCCTTGCCAATCCTGAAGGCATACCTGTGGCTGGGGAGATCCGAGCACAAATAGAAGTATTTAGCGGGATAGGTGAATTACTAAATCTGTCTGGGTTTAAGTCGATCGCCAATGCTACCTTACAAGCGCTTGAGCATAATGCTAATAATCCCATTTTGGTGGGTCAAGTTGCTGTTGCTAATTTTGAGTCAGCCCGTACTGAGGTTTTGGCAGGCGATCGCGTTCAAGGTGGGCAACCAAGTCCAGAGTTAATTGCCCTAACAAAATCTCATTCTCAAGCTAATCAATCTCCATTTAGTCAGACTGAAACAATTCCAACATCAAAAATTGCTGACTCGATGGAGCAAGATTCTTTTGAGGTGGATCTTGACAATGGTGACGATTGGTTCCAGTCTTTAGAAGATGAACTAAATGAGATTAATTTTCCAGATCCTAACTCAGAGCTAGCACTTGAAACACAGACAGATCTGACCCCAGATAATTTCTTTGATGATTCTCTAGAATCGGAAGTAGATTTATTTACTGATAATCAAGAATTTGCTAGTTTTGACGATATCGAATTCATCAGTTCAGAAAACCATGCTGATTTATCAGAAACAAAAGCAGAAACTGATGCATTTGACTTTGATATTGATAATCTTGATCAAGGTTTTGATATCTTTACTGGAACTATAGAAAAGACTGATCAAAGTTTTGATATTTTCTCAGAAAGTATAGGTCAAAATGCCAATAATTCTATAGAAATAGATCTGTTTGAAGAAGGAGATCAAGGAGATGAAGTAAAGAAAATAGATCTGTTTGAAGAAGAAGATCAAGGAGATAAAGCATCAGATATATCTGAACTCTCTAATTTCTTTGAACCTCAAGAATCCTCATTAACAAATACATCTTCTTCCAAATTGGCTGGGACTGAGCCACAGTTTCCCAAGACAATATCAGCTAATTATATTACCCAAGAGGCTGTCAGTACACCTAAAAATGTAATTCCTTCCATTGCCGAAACTATTCGCGTTGCTATACCTAGATTAGATCGATTAAATAATTATTCTAGTGAATTAGTAACGCAAGAGAATGCTTCAATTCTTCAAAATCAGCAGATTCAAGCCAAAATTGAACGCATTCAAAAGCAATTTAAAGGTTTTGATCAACTCTCTAAAAATTTACAAACTTGGCTTGATAAAGCGCAGCGATCGCAGGTTAGAACTCGAGAGATGACTATAGATTCTCCTCATACCGAAGCCTCAGAGGCTAATGCGATCTCCAACAGCTTTTCCCCTTCTACGACTCTACTTGCAGATTTCGATCCATTATTAATGGATTCCTATAGCCATCTGCATAGTTTTATCCAAGAAGCCCTCGAAGATATTGCGCAAATGGATGAAGGGATGCGCGACATGACCATTTTAATGCAACAGACACAGCAAACTCAAAGGCGCAGGCAGCAAATTCTCAAACAAGTACGTTATGACTTGCTGTGGTCGAGAATGTTGCCACTGGGAGATATTCTCAGCAGTTTGCCACGCATGGTGCGGGAGATGTCAAACAAATATAACAAGCAGGTCAATCTAAAATTATTTGGCACTGGGACATTAGTTGATAAATCCATATTGGAAAAACTTTATGATCCCTTTGTGCATCTAGTTCGTAATGCTTTCGATCATGGTACTGAGTCGGCTCAAAAACGACTAGATCGAGGCAAGCCTTTGATTGCCAGTATTGAAATTCGAGCTTATTATCGCGGCAATCAAACCTATATCGAAATTAAAGATGATGGTCAAGGGATTAACCCCGATAAAGTCAAAGCAAAGGCGATCGCATCTGGTTTATTATCGTCTGAACAAGCCAATCAGATTACCGATGAAGAAGTTTATCAGTTTTTGTTTGAGCCTAATTTTTCGACAGCGGCTGTAGTGTCTGAGCTGTCAGGGCGGGGGATGGGGCTATCGACTGTCCAAGAGCAAGTTCGTAGTCTTAAAGGTTCAATTGAAGTCAAGTCGGAACTAAGACAAGGTACGACTTTTACGATTAAACTACCGCTTACTTTGAGCATTGCTAAGCTGATGATTTTCAGCATTCAAGAACGATTATTAGCGATCGCGATCGATAGCTTACTAGGGATTATCACCGTTGATAGCAATGAAATTCAAATTATCCAAGGTAATGAGTTTTATCGTTTTGAAGATCGGCTAGTTCCTCTATATCCAATATCTTTATTTGCTGATGGTTATCCATTGCCCAAGCAATCCCTAGATATGTTTAATACGGAATCATTTACGGAAGAGAATCAGACTACCTTACTACTGTTTTCTGATGGCGAGCAAGTCGTAGCTCTCGCCATTGATCGGGTACTTAGTGAGCAGGAGTTAGCGATTAAACCTTTTGGCAAAGCAATCACCCCGCCACCTTATTTATACGGTTGTACTGTTTTAGGTAATGGAACACTTGTACCTGTAATTGATAGTTCAGTTTTGCTCTCCATTAAACAGTCCACCAAATCCTTACTATCAGACTCTCCATCAGCTAATGTATTTACTTCGCCACCTTTATTGGCAGCAAAATCTGATGCACCTCAGCGAAAAACAATCCTAATTGTGGATGATTCACTTACTGTTCGCCAAGCACTGTATTTGACCTTAGAAAAATTTGGCTATCAAGTCATCCAAGCTGGCGATGGACGCGAAGCGATCGAAAAACTTGCTAGTAGATCTTCTGAAATTCAAGCAGTATTGTGTGATGTAGAAATGCCGAACATGAATGGATTTGAATTTTTAGCTGCTTGTGGTAAAGATGTCCGTTATCGAAAGATTCCTGTAGTCATGCTTACTTCCCGCAGCGGTGCTAAGCATCGCGGCGTTGCTCAAATGCTAGGGGCTTCAGGATATCTCACCAAACCCTATTTGGAGCAAGAATTAATCAAAACTATCCAAGGGCTAATCGTATAGGCGGCTCGAATCTCCTCCTATATCAGATTTCACTATCCGAATTAATAATTAAGTACTATGCTCAGCACCAAAAAAAAAGAAGAAACGCTTAAATTCCTGATCTTTACGATGGCAGACCTCAATTTAGCGATCGGCATTGAGAGTGTGGTGCGAATTATCCCTTTACCTAAAATTCATCGTAGTGGTGATAAATTATTGGGAATAGCGAACTATGAAGATCAAGAGGTTTTAGTCATTGATTTGTACAAGCGAATCTATGGTAAAGAGATAAATCTAGCTAAAGGCTTTTTGGTAATTTTTGCGGGGCTAAACTGTTTGTATGGCATTACGATCACCAACTTACCAAATGTAGAGAATGTTCCTGTGAATAGTTTGCAACCAGTACCACCTGCGTATCGAGATCGCGACACATTAGGAATTGCTAGTCACACGATGCAAGTCTCTATTAAAAAATCTGATCCACAAACTGTATTTCTCTTAGATTCCGACCTGTTACTAAAAATGGCTGCTTAGGTGATTTCTTATTTAAAATTTACCCCACCCTAACCCTCCCCTTGCAAAGGGGAGGGAACAAGATTTCTATTTTTCCCCCTTTGCAAGGGGAATTAAAGGGGGTAAAGCCCAACTTATCTCTAAGCGCTGGCAGATTCTTAATGAGGATTTAAAAACTAGCTAGAAAGCAGCGATCGCCTTTTCGACAATGGCTAAAGCTTGGTCAATCTCCTCAGCAGAGACGATCAGCGGAGGCACAAAGCGCACCACTTTCACACCCGCAGGCACTAGCAACAAACCATTCTCAATCCCTGCGGCAACCACATCACGGGCTTGGATCTGGCTGGACTCTTGCAAAACTAACCCATCGATTAAGCCCCAGCCACGGACTGAAGCAATATGTTGAGGATAGCGATCGCAAATAGCTTGTAGCCCAGTTCGTAATTGCTGACCACGTTCTCTCGCATTGGCGATCAAATTATCCTGAACCATAGTGCTACAAACTGCTAGGGCAACTGCACAGACAAAAGGATTGCCACCAAAGGTACTCGCATGATCTCCAGCTTCAAACACATCACAATGTGCTTTGCACATCATCGCGCCAATGGGAATGCCGCCGCCTAAGCCCTTAGCCGAAGTGAAGATGTCGGGCTGAATACCAAGATTTTCATAACCCCAGAGCATTCCGCTACGACCCATACCAACTTGAACTTCATCAATAATTAGCAGAATTTTTTTCTCATCACAAATCTCACGAACCCGCGCAAAATAAGCGCGATCGCCAGGATTTACACCACCTTCACCTTGTAGTGGTTCGAGCATGATCGCGCAAAGTCTACCCTCATACTTTTTGACAGCATCTTCAAGGGCGGCAATGTCGTTATATTTAATGTAGTCAAATCCTTGGACAAGGGGCGCAAAATTCTTGTGGTATTTAGGTTGCCCCGTTGCTGTGACAGTAGCAAGGGTACGTCCGTGAAAACTAGCATTTGCGGTTAAAATCAAGGGATCTTCAATGCCGAGTTTAGTATGGGCATACTTACGAGCTAATTTGATTGCGCCTTCATTTGCCTCAGCCCCAGAGTTACAGAAAAAAGCCTTATCCGCACAAGAGTTTTGTACCAGCCATTTAGCCAATTGACCTTGAGGCGCAAAATAGAACAAATTAGAGGCATGGTGTAGAGTTTGGATTTGTTCAGTTACGGCTTTGACCATTGCGGGATGCGCATGTCCCAACGTACAAGTAGCAATGCCCGCCACAAAATCCAAATATTCTTTACCTGTGCTGTCCCAGACGCGGCAACCTGCACCTCGCTCTAAGGCGATCGGGAAGCGAGCGTAGGTACTCATCACATATTGATTAAACTCGGCAATTGGATCAGTTGAAACCTGATTACCTGCCTGAACTTGAGATTGTACTTCTAGCGTAGTTGGAGACATGGATAAAAATGTGATAATGCTGTTAATTTCATTATGAATGATACGAGAGTTTTCGTAAGTACTTCTGTAGTGGAATTAGCGAATAGACCCAAAATTTTTATTGAAAGTTTTACAAAGTAAAACTTTCAATAAAAATTTTGAGTTTTACTTCAGCGCTTTGCGCTGTAATGATATTGCCGTAGTCGCAGTAGGAAAAAAATGCCATACATTATTCAAAGTCAAGGTACTCCCCATGAGCGCATCTGCGATCTACGACATGGTGTAAATACGATCGGGCGAGGACTAGATAACAGTATTGTCGTCGAAGACGATGCGCGTAGTCTTTCGCGACATCATGCGGAAATTCAGGTAACAGATAAAGGCTTATATGTTAGTGACTTGAATAGTAGTAATGGCACTTTTGTTAATCAGGTCAAGATTATCCAACAGAAGCTAAACCATGGTGATTTAGTCCAGTTTGGTAGTGTCGTATTTAGATTAGTTGACGAGTCACAATCTGCGGATAATTCTGCTGGTCAAAAAGTAGTTCTAAATTCAGGCTTATCGATTTTAATGAGAGTTTCTCCAGAGAAATCTCGTGTAAATATGCAAGATTTGCTAAAACAGCAGAAGTTAACAACATCAGGCTCGGTGTTGATGATTCAGGGTACGGATGAAGTACAAAGGACATCAGCTAAGTTGCGAGTTTTACTGGAGGTCAGCCAAGAATTAGCTTCTCCCGAAGCTTATTCCGCTTTACCTGAAAAGATTTTGGAATTATTGTTGAAAATCATGTCGGTCGATCGCGCTGTCTTATTACTTGTTGATGAAAAAACAGGACTATTAGAACCAAAAGCCTATAGATTTAGCAATCCTAACGCCACAGCCGATCTGGATTTTTATAGCCGAAAAATTACTAATTTTGTATTTCATCAGGGAGATGCGATTATCAGTGATGACGCTTCGCTCGATCGCCGTTTTGATAGTTCGCAATCTATCATTCAACAATCGATTCAAGCTGCCATGTGTGCGCCATTAAGACCAAGAGATCGGACGATCGGGGTTCTGTATGTAGATAATTTGTCTCGTGGTCATGCCTACAATAAAGAGGATTTAGAATTTTTAAGTAGTCTCGCGAACCAAGCTGCTATCGCGATCGAAAATGCCAATCTCTATCGCAATATGCAATCAGAAATGATCCGTCGTACTAAGCTAGAGAGATTTTTCCCTGCCGCAGTCAGTCAAAAGATCGAAGAAGGTTGGGATTTAAATCGGATTATCGAAACGGAAGTGACTGCTTTGTTTTCTGATATTAGTGGGTTCACCGAAATGACCGCACCGATGCAGCCTCGTAAGGTACTCGAATTTTTGAATGAATATTTCAAAGTCATGGTCGAAGATATCGTCTTCCCTTTTGGAGGCACATTAGAGAAATATATTGCTGATGCCCTTTTAGCAGTGTGGGGTTCACCCTATCAAAAAGATGATGATGCAATCATGGCTGTAAATGCTGCGATCGCAATGCAATGGGCGATGAAAGAGTTAAATGAACAGTGGACAGAACAGGGGCGCGATCTGCAAATCCAGATTCACATTGGGCTAAATTCGGGGATGGTTGCCGCTGGGAATATTGGCTCTGAGAATCTCATTCAGTACACAAATATTGGTGACACCATGAATGTGGCTAGCCGAATTTGTACAGCCGCAAAAGCTGGAGAAGTCTTTATTTCTGAAAGTACAAGGACTCATATTGCCATTCATAATCTACCGCTTGAGAAGCTAGACCTAATTAAGGTGAAAGGGAAAGATGAGCCATTGCAGCTATATCGAGTCCTTTGGGAAAAGGTTGATATTAAAGAAATGCTTAGTAAAACCAAAACTAGTTTTTCGAGTTTGTCCTAGCATTTGGCAGCAATTTCCGATCAAACCCAAATAAATGAAGGCGGCGCTTCGCGCCGCCTTCATTTATTTGGGTTTGATGTCCTAAGCAAAACTTTCATTGCTATAGTCACAAAAAAAGTCGGGGATCTGGGCATTTATAGGTTTCTTTCGCTGACCTACTTAAAGTGGCGCAGCGCTTACACACGAATTTAGATTAATATAGCTGAAGAGTAAATGCCCCAAATTGACTAGCAACTTTGATCTATGACAACTGCAAACCAAGGAAATCGATCTTTCTGGCGCTTGATCATAAATGACACCACGGGTTTTGTGGTGAAGCGACTCGGACAGGCAGTTATTGTCGTTTTAGGGGTGTCAATTTTAAGTTTTTTTGCTATTACTAAGTCCCCTGGTAATTGCTTCTCGGATCTACGAAACAATCCTAATACTCCGAAAAAGACAATCGAGCAGTTGGAAAAGCAACTGAACTACGATAAACCTGAAGCAATCCAATATCTTTTGTGGTTGCAGAATACGTTAGGTGGGGATTTAGGAGTGCGCTGCCAAGGTTTAGCACCTGTCACACCGCTAATTGTTGAGAGGGCTGGCAATACTCTTTTGATGTCTATTGTTTCCCTGCTCACGACATGGCTGTTAGCAATTCCCCTCGGTATTTATAGCGCTGTCAAACAAAATACTTGGAGCGATCGCCTAATTCAAATAGTAAGCTACGCTACCCAAGGTTTTCCCAGTTTTGTATTGGCAATCCTCTTGCTGATGTTGGCTCAAAATACAGGCTGGTTTCCTGTGGGAGGCATGACTAGTATTAACTTTGCAGAGCTATCTCCTTTTGGGAAATTCCTCGATATTTCCCACCACATGATTTTGCCGATCTTGACTTTGACTGTGGTTAGCTTTGCGGGATTACAAAGAATTATGCGGGGTAGTTTACTGGATGTGTTGCGTCAGGACTATATCAAAACTGCCCGTGCCAAAGGATTACCAGAGAATAAAGTAATCTATGTTCATGCACTCCGTAACGCAATTAATCCTTTGCTTACTTTATTAGGATTTGAATTTGGGGGACTACTGGGCGGCGCATTTATTACTGAGTTCTTTTTTAGCTGGCCAGGGTTAGGCAAGCTTCTCTTAGATGCAACTAAAGAAAAAGATACTAATCTGGTCATGGCTGGTCTGATGTTAGGGACTTTGATGCTAGTGGTTGGTAATCTTATTGGTGACTTATTACTCAAAGCCGTCGATCCTCGTATCAAGCTCGATGATATGGAGTGAAAATATGTTCCCTTTACATGATGATAATCCGACTCAAGATACTTCCATAGTTGTATATACGCTGATTGTAATAAATGTGCTAATTTTTGGATATCAAGCTAGTTTGCCAAATTTTCAACTGGGAGAATGGTTTGGGAACTGGGCGCTATTTCCCAAAGAATTAATTGCTAATCCTGCAAAAGGGGCAATTGCACTAGTATCATCACAGTTTCTCCATGGCAATATTTTCCATTTAGTAGGGAACATGTGGTTTCTCTATCTATTTGGCAATCATCTCGAAGACCAACTTGGGCATTGGAAGTTTTTGTTTTTTTACTTGTTTTGTGGAGTTGTCGCAGGAGTTGGTCAAGTGCTCACTGCACCAATGTCTTTAGTTCCGATGGTGGGAGCTAGTGGCGCGATCTCAGGTGTAATGGGTGCATATCTAATTCGCTTCCCCCGTGCAAGGATTTTGAGCTTAGTGTTTTTAGGCTTTTTTGTAACGGCGATTCCGATTCCTGCGGCAGTATTTTTGGGACTATGGATTGCTGGTCAAACTGTTTATGCAGCTACGGCGAATCCTAATTTACCAGGGGTGGCTTATTTGGCTCACATTAGCGGCTTTGCGATCGGAGCGATCGCCATGTTTTTATTCTCAAAACGAAAAAGATAAAGGGCGGCTCTTTGCGCCGCCCTTTATCTTTTTCGTTGGTTATATTGGCTGAAAATTTGCAGAATCAGCTAAAAATCCGCGTAAACGTCGAGCAATTAATTCACGACTACCCATTCTCCGCCCTAGCTCTTTTTCTAAAGCTCCCACTGGCGTAAGATTTTGTGGTGCACGGGGATCGCGAGTAGGATGAGAAGCATATTGGGGAATTAAGTATGTGCTCTGATCAGCGATCGCCTTAGCTCGTTCTAGGGGAATTGCACCATCTAAATCAATGCGAATAATTCCATGTAAATCATGATAACCCAGCTTTTTATAGTTCAAATCTTTACTACCCGATCGCAAATACCAACTGAGATTTGAGCCATTGGTATTTGAAATCCTAAAAATCGGTGTTCGCTCTCCTACTTTGAGCGATCGCATAACTTGGGCATTATCACCCTTGAGATAAGCTTTACCCATTGTTTTCACATAGCCCATCGTATCGTAGGGCGTTTGATAAACCCGATAAAGCAAAGGTCCATCGCGAACAACTAGTGTATTTTCTTTGATTAATTCTTTATTTAAAGAGAGCGCATTGGCAATCCGCAGTTCTTCGTCGAGCATTTCGCTTTGAACTAATTGAGAAGGAGTATCTGGTTGATTTTTGGTGCTAGTCAAACAGCGATCGTATTTTAAATCACCTCGACCACTTACAGGACAGGGAATTGATGTTACAGGAGGAGTCAAGTTTCCACCCAGAGCAATAATCCTTGTTACTTCTGTCGCTACACATTTTGCTCTGCTGATCGTGCGATCGACTAACACGGCTCCAACCGAAATCGTGGCAAATGCACCATACAAAATCTCATCATCGCGCCGACCCAAAAAACTAGCATCGAGTCGCAGTCTGCCATCGATAAACAAAATTTGATTTGGAAGTTCGGGTGCGATCGCTGCCCTGATTGGCTGCCATTCTCCATTACCAAACTCAACTTCAGTATTTACCCTGTCACTAGCGGGAATTTCTTCAGGATTAATGCTGACAGGTGCATCATAGCCCATACTCCAAGGCTCTAAGCGAATATTATAATCGCTCCAAAAATTCTCTGCTATTGGCTTTACAAGGTTGGCAACCATAGAAATTAAGCTGTGCAAATAGAAAAGGATTATACATATGAAGTTCACAAAAATGTATACATTTAACAGCAATTCTCATTATGTAACCAATTTTGATATTTCCATCGCCAAAGTCGCTGAAAACACCCAAATTGTTTTTTTGAAAGTTCTCCTTTGGTGGGCTTTTTGAGTTTGGCTGGCGACAGCCATATGGTAGTAAATAGTATTCTTTTGGCATTCATAATCGCTAGAGGTGTAGCCGTGATCGTCGCCAGTGCGGAGATGATTCGGGGAAGAGCTATGGGTGCATTTATCGGCGCGATCACGATCGTGTCGGCTCTCATCGGATGCCAGTTTGCCAATGCTCCTGCTTGGAGTTCTATGGGCGCAGTGGGCTTAGGTATCTATGTGGCGGTGCGGGCTGTAGCAGGTGATGTAGAACATATTGCCATTCATAATTTTGCAGTAGCGATCGCCGCATTTTTAGGAACGAGTTTTCGTGAGGCAGATCTCACCAATACCAATTTTTCTCCAGCCCAATTAAATAATGCTGACTTTAGAAAAGCATTAAAGACTAAAAAGACAAATCTCCCACTACGAGGGAGATTTGTCTTTTTGGTCTTTGGTCTCATGCCTAGCGTATAATCTTAAGGTAACTTTTTAGCTGTATTAATCTAATCAAAAGTGCAAGTAGTTAAAACTTATACTAAAATCTAGATTTAGTGATAAGTCCACAAAAATTCTGAACTTTGACGAAGATTCATGCCATCTCCAACTTCTTCCTCCCTCCGAAATACCTTTGCCAGAACTGAAATCCGTCGTCTGCAAGACTTGCTGCCGCCAGAATTACAAGCATGGGTAAAAGTGCTTAATGCTGACGGTGTCCGCCCACCCCTAATAGCCTGTGAAGAAGCTGGCGGCGATGAAGTAGTGATTTTAGTTGATATGGTGCGCTGGGAACGCATGGCTGAGGATCAGCGCAATTTGCTGTATTGGCATGAAGTAGCCCGTATCCAAAATGACGCAGTGCCAAAAGATGGCTGGGAAGTCGCAGCGCTAGCGATCGGGCTAGGTGGTGCAGTTGGTGAACTATGGGTACAAAATGGTTTACTGTTCGTGTTGGCGCTGGGCATCTGTGGCGTAGCTGGGTTTCAGCTATGGCGCAAGGGTACTAGCAAAAAAGATATTCGTAATTTGATCGAGGCTGATCAAGGCGCAATTCGTCTAGCTGTTCGTAATGGCTATCCTTTACCTGCGGCTTATAAAAGCTTAGGCAGTGGGCTGAAGATTATGCTCAATGATGCATCAAAGGGGCGATCGCGTACATTGCTCGAAAAACGCCTAGATGCATTACGCAATGAAGCAAATAAAGCCAGACGCACCTATGAAAATTAGCAAACCAGAAATCCCACTCGCTGCGAACAATTAGTTGAGTGGGATTTCTAGTTTGCTGTTGCACCCAATCAAAAGTCAACAAACTGCGATCGTCCATATATTTTCCCCACAACAAAGCGATCGCAATCAATCAAAACCAACAACCAGTGATCGCCTATTTTCTGGGTTAATATCCACAATTGCGTTTACAGTCGGAAAAACTTATTGCTTCTGTATCCAAAAAACTAGCGATCGCCATCTCAAGTGTTGCTTCTATTGGATAATCTATATCTTTGGATCGAGCAATAATTGCTGCTCGAATTCTCTCAGGCAAAAATTTTAAAATAACCTCTGCATCTTTGGATGAGATTCGCTCTAAAATTTCTACTTGCATAAATTTACTACTCCATTGCGATTTGGACAGCGATCTCGTAACCTGACTCAATGTCTATTTATGATAATGGAATCGACACTGAATAACAGTAACTTGACTTTCATCGAAAGTATAAATGATTCGATGTTCTTGATTAATGCGTCTTGACCAATATCCTTGTAAATCAAACTTCAGTGGTTCAGGTTTACCTATTCCTTTTGTGGGATCTTTGCAAATTTCAAGACAAATTTGAATTATTTTTCTCAATAGCTTGACATCGTTCTGCTGCCACCAATCCAAGTCTTTTAAAGCGTTCTCAGTCCAAGTAAGCCTTAACATCTATTTCCCTTACTTGTCCTTGTTCATGCTGCGAAATACTTTGGTATAGACGCTCTCTGTTGGCTGGGTTGCTTAATAAGTACAATGTTTCCATTAAGCTGCTATATTCTCTTTCATCCAAAATCACAATACTTTTTTCAGGTTCTTTATAAACTGAAATAACTTCATGATTTTGTAATACTCTCTCAAAAATTTTGGCGAATTGGGTATTGCATTCTTGGAAAGTGACTTGCTGTGTTGACATGGCTTAATAGTCTCAGGTACAAGTTTGCATAATATTCTAACCTAATGATCGTTTAAAGCATGACCTGCTCACATTGCCCCAATCAAATATCAATAAGTGCTAGCCCCTTCCCCACCTCAAAGCGATCGCCTCAATCAAAAATCAACAAGCAGCGATCGCCATTAGTATTTGATTAGATAATTCAGATTTACGGATTTTCAGATTTCATTAATAATTGGTCTTCTAATTGTGATGAGTTTTGCTTAATTAATCGCATTAGCAACCTTAGTCCTTCATTGACTGATCCCGAATTTGGAAATAACTTAGCAACATCAGGATCTAGGTTGACGGTGACAGTGCTTCTATTTCTTCCCTGACCACGAGCAACAACGGTCATTTGAGTAAAATCATATTCAGGAAGTAAATCATCTTCCATGTCAATCTCAAAGTTCGGATTCATATGCTTTACGTTCTTTACGAGTAGCTGGTCGGACGCTAATTAGGCGTGTTGTATTTTGTCTTTCTGTGTAAGATACGACTAGTAGTCTACCTCTAGCCGATTCTCCCATGATAATAAAACGTTGTTCTTGAATGGAATGTGTCGGATCGGCAAAAGTTAAAAATAATGGATCGTCAAAGACAGAGGTTGCTTCATCAAAGGATACTCCATGTTTAGCGAGGTTACTTTTGGCTTTGGTTTCGTCCCAATCAAACAGCATGGGTTAATTTTTCAACATTATTCTTAGAATTATACTGGATCGCCCTCAATCAAAATCAACAAACAGCGATCGCCAATTCATCGCCTCATAACAAAGCGATCGCCCCAATCAAATATTAAAAAATAGAGATCGCTTGTTAGCCTTCACCTATAAGCAAAAATGTTATGCTTAATAGGCTCATATTTTGCTACCCAATGACTTATGCCTGTTATCAGTCGGTTTCTGGGGATTATGATTTATATCTATTGGAACGATCATTTTCCTCCTCACTACCATGCAAAATATGGTGAATATGAAATTACTATTGAGATTGAAACTGGTGTGGTAAATGGTTCGTTTCCTAAACGGGCTTTACGTCATGTTTTGGAATGGCATGATTTGCATCAATCCGAGTTGATGGCTAATTGGGAACTTTGCCGTCAGCAAGAAGAACCGAAATCTATTTTCCCTTTGGAGTAAAGTCGTGTTTTTACATATTATTTCTGCTCGCTATGTCGATCGCTACAAGATTGAAATTCGTTTTAATGATGGTCGTATCGGTATTACAGATTTGGCTAATAGTTTAAATGGTAAAGTTTTTCAGCCTTTACAAGATTTAGTCTTGTTTCAACAGTTTGAAGTTGATACTGAATTGGGGACAATTCGTTGGTCAAATGGTGCGGACTTTGCTCCTGAATATCTATATTTTCTTGCGTTTCGTGATTTACCTGAGTTGCAAGAACAGTTTCAAAAATGGGGGTATTTACCAGCTAAAGTTGTAGCCAATGTGTAAATGCGATCGCCCCAACCAAATATCAATAAACAGCGATCGCCCCTTCATCTCTCTACTAAAAAAGTGATCGCCCCAATCAAATATCAACAAACAGAGATCGCCCATTCATCTCCCCACAAAAAAGCGATCGCCACCAACCAAATATCAAACCAGCGATCACCCCTTCATTTCCCTCACAAAGTGATCGCCCCACAAACAATCTCAAATATCAATTAGTCTAGCTAAAGTTTCAATATCTCTAGTATTGAATGGTGTTTTGTAAAGCTCATTTACTAACCATAGACCACTTTTCACAATTTTTTCTTTAGGTGAACTATTCCCAATCCAGTTATCAGATGGGTTACATTCATCGCACCAAGATAATGTTGAGATAAGTTTTGATTCGACTCCCATCCGCTTTTGCTTATTTGTCACCTCAAAGACAGCGAAAGAGAAATTGTCTCTAATATAGGCAGTAACTTGTCTTTCAATAATTTGCTGATAAGCAAAATCAATCAAATTTGAATACTTATCTTTTGCCTTTCTAGTAGTAAGATCAATATCCCAAAATTCAAGGAAAGGATCATTCCGTTTGTTTAGCAAGGCTCTACCGATATTTTTCCTAAAGATACTCCGATCTTTATTTTCATTGAGAAAATGTTGTTGCAATCTTAAGAAAAGCTGATTATCCCCAGTATGAGTACCTATCCGCACAATTCGATCCTGTCCATGAGCTTGTTCGCTCTTTTCAAATAAAACTTAGATTCCATTTAAGGGGATTTTTGATTTGTCAAAAGGGAAGCAATGTCGCTCAAGATTATTTATAAGTCTATGAACTTCTGCACATTCTTTACTCATGAAACTAGCTCTTTCAATTTTTGTATTTGTTTTCCAATACCTAAGCCTTCTAAAGGAGTCTGTATATTTTTTAAATGCGGTAATAAATATTTTCTATATTTCTTACCTGCAAGAAATATAAAAGTTGTTTCCTCAATTGAGCAAATTTCACTAATTTGTTCTAAAACTTGATCAGCCCATTGTTTAACCTCATTTGTATACATATTGTTGAGAGTTTGCTCGTAGGGTTCAATTTCTTGCTCTAAAGATAGCAGACCGTGCTTTGCTGACAGAATAAAAATATTATCAGGTTCTAATTGCTGAGCGTATTTAAGGTTGAGTTTGAAAAGAGTGCTTACATACAAATCTTTTACTTTTGCCTTTTGCGATAACTTGCGGCTTGCACATGAGATAAGAACTATTTGTTTATTCATGTTTTCTCAATCTTAGTTTTATCTGATTTTTTAATAATCCTACAACTTCAATATAAGTGGAGAATGTAATCATCGCTCATAGGGTTGAATAAATTTTAGATTAGGGATAACCCGATAATGTTTGACATTAAAAGTACAAAGAGTTTTATTTTTGCTAATGGCACAGTGGGCGATTAACGAGTCTAATAGCCCTACTCCATCAGAAAGGCGATATTTACTAAAATCTGATAAAGCATTATCGCAATCAGTCTCAGTTAACCAAATTAATGATAAAGGTGCAGCCAGCTTAAAAACTTGATTAACCTCTTGCTTATTTTGACAATTTTGGATTAACTCCATCACCACAAAACCTGAAACACTGGGCAACTCTGATAAAGTGGTGAACCATGCGATCGCGGGTTGATGTCCCCTTAAAACATCGATCAGAATATCAGTATCTAAAACATACATAAAATCACTTTATAAATGTTGGCGATGTTCTGCTGCATGGCGGATTTGGCGAGCATATTCTTGACTATCCTTAATCTCAGGACGTGAGTTAATTAGTCCTTCACTTTGCCAATAACTCACTAATTCTGCACCAGTTCTAAGCTGACCCTCTAGAAATTTTCTAACGGCTAGAAGTTGAAGGATATATTCTGGTACAGATAAACTAATTTTTCCTGCTTCCACAGATAGCTCTTGCTCCAATTCTTGAGGTAAATCTAAAGTAATTGTCATAGTATTAATTTGGGGATTTAGCATTGCTGCCTATTAATATAACAAAAAACAAAAAAGCCCCGCAATGCGGGGCTTTTTTGTTTTTTAAAGCTTAGTAACGAGCAGCGTTAGGCTTGTGTACGATGAAGCTTTGGACTTGGCACTGCTTGATGTTGTCGAAAGCAACAACGCGGATGAAGCTACCAGGATAGCTAGAGCGGCAAGCTTGAACTTCAGTCAAAACTTCTTGAGGAGATCTGGCGTTGAACAAGGGCAACTTCCAAAGAGTCCAGTAGTGGACAGCAGGATCGGAATCTTCGTTGAATTCGATCGCAGGGTAGAAACCTTGCTTAAGGGTGTACTCGATTTGACGAGTGATTTGAGCATCGCTCAAAGGGGGAAGATAAGAAAGAGTTTCGTAACGACGCTCTTTAGGTAAAGTTTGCATTATTTCCTCGCGATTTAGAATTATATTTCTATTGATTTTGTTGAGTGGTAGCGCGATCGCCATCGACATCTGAATCCGCAATCGATTCTAAAGGTTCTTCTAAGAGATTTCTAAGACTAACTTCTAAACTAGACTCTGGATTGCTTTTCTCATCAACCCCGGTATCTAACTTATTATCTAGATTCTCGCATTCTGCATATCCCTCAGAAGCCTGAACATTCATAATGCGTTCAAAATGCTGACGGCGAAGTTGCATATTTGATTGTTGGATGCCAGTCCGAGTCATCTCTGGCAAAAATTCTAAAATTTCATTTGCCAGATGCTCTCGCACTGTCATTACTCGAAAAGCCATTTCTTGGTTGACCTCAAAAAGGTCTTTTATATAAACCTCCCCATTTTGGAGTCTCGCACGCGTTGAGAACTGATTAAACCAAAGAGCTTTTAACTTATCGGTTTCCTGCAATTGCTCACCAATAGTCTTGACAGCCTCGAAGGTCAAAAAATTGATCAACATATTGGCTGTGGACTTAGTACTGCGCTTAATATCCATAGGCTGAACTTAACCAAGAGTTTTTTTGTGAGAATGGGAATAGCCCATTCTCACAATAGCAAATCGATTAGACGGTATCCATTGCTTCAAATTCAAACTTGATTTCTTTCCAGAGTTCAAGAGCAACGTTCAATTCAGGAGACCAACGACCAGCTTCACGGAGGATGTCGCCACCTTCACGCATCATGTCGCGACCTTCGTTACGTGCTTGTACGCAAGCTTCGAGAGCAACGCGGTTAGCGGTTGCACCAGGAGCAGCACCCCATGGGTGACCCAAAGTACCACCACCGAACTGTAGGCAAGAGTCATCGCCGAAGATTTCGACGAGCGCAGGCATGTGCCATACGTGGATACCACCCGAAGCAACGGGCATAACACCAGGCATAGAAGCCCAATCTTGAGTGAAGTAGATGCCACGTTCGCGATCGAGTTCGATGTGGTCTTCACGCATTAGGTCAACAAAGCCCATGGTGATTCCCTTTTCGCCTTCGAGCTTACCAACAACGGTTCCAGAGTGGAGGTGATCGCCACCAGACATACGAAGACACTTAGCCAAAACGCGGAAGTGAATACCGTGGGTTTTTTGACGGTCAATAACTGCGTGCATTGCGCGGTGAATGTGCAAGAGCAAGCCATTGTCGCGGCAATACTTAGCAAGAGAGGTGTTTGCTGTGAAACCACCAGTCAAGAAGTCATGCATGATGATTGGTGTGCCGATTTCTTTTGCGAAAGCTGCACGTTCCATCATTTGTTCAGATGTAGGAGCAGTGACGTTCAAGTAGTGACCCTTGACTTCGCCAGTTTCAGCTTGAGCTTTTTCGATTGCTTCTTGTACAAACAGGAAGCGATCACGCCAGCGCATGAAAGGCTGAGAGTTGATGTTTTCGTCGTCTTTAGTGAAGTCCAAACCGCCGCGAAGACATTCGTATACTGCACGACCGTAGTTCTTAGCAGATAGACCCAATTTAGGCTTGATGGTACAACCCAATAGAGGACGACCGTACTTGTTCAACTTGTCGCGTTCAACTTGAATACCGTGAGGAGGTCCTTGGAAGGTCTTCAAGTATGCAATAGGCACACGGATGTCTTCTAGACGAAGTGCACGAAGAGCTTTGAAACCGAATACGTTACCAACCAATGAGGTTAGCAAGTTAGTTACAGAACCTTCTTCAAACAGGTCAAGAGGATAGGCGATGTAAGCGATGTATTGATTGTCTTCGTTGGCTACTGGTTCGACATCATAGCAACGACCTTTGTAGCGATCGAGGTCGGTCAACAAATCTGTCCATACAGTTGTCCATGTACCTGTAGAAGATTCAGCGGCTACCGCAGCAGCAGCTTCTTCTGGAGGTACGCCTGGTTGAGGCACGAAGCGAAAAGCAGCGAGAAGGTCAGTATCTCTGGGTGTGTAATCGGGGGTATAGTACTTTAGTTTATAGTCCTGAACACCTGCGTCGTACCCAGCCTTGGCTTTAGACTGTGTTTTTGAGTAAGACATTAATATCTCCTTACTATGGTTGAATGAAAATCAGTAAACTGCAAACATGTATCTGCAAATTGCGCCGCAAAAAAACTAAAGAGTCAGAGTCAATAGTCAAATCGGAAATTAAAGAAAGATTGAAAATCTGTTAAAAATCTAATTAGCCCTTTGATATCTGCTTCTTTGGTGGAATACTTTTTTGCTTTATATAAGTTAATCCTATCAGGAATTCTTCATGAGAAGTCCTTGAGCGATGTCTCTAATTTAAACATAAAGTGCGTATCCACATTTACTTTTTTTAAAAAACTTTTTTTTAATGCTCTGTTTTTAGTAACAAATTCATATAAAAAATTTATATAACTCTAATAAGCTAGATATATCCTCTAGTACTTGTTTTTGCGAAATCTTTCTTAGTGGAACTGCGTAAACCCTTTAAAATCAAGGATTTGTTGGTAAGTGAGCATAGCGATTTATGTTAAGAAAAATATCGATTTATCAATATGTTTTTGAGATCTCTCGATACGTAATGATACAAAAACTAATATTAATAGTCAGTAATCCTAATAAGATTAAAAAAATATTAGAAATCCTAATGACTTATATATCAATACGGAATCAATCGATTTGATTGAACTTTGTTGTTAAGTTGACCGTTAATTTCATTAGAGTATTTCTACTCATTGCTGTAGTGATAAAAGCAAAGGCAACGCTTCGCGCTGCCTTTGGTAATCATTGAGGAAGTACAAAGTGCCGACATATTTTTAGGGGGCTTGCTTAGCCAGCCATGCTAGCAAGACTAGTTCTAGGCTTTGGTTGTTTTTGTGCATTTCTTGCTTGATCCATTGTGCGATCGCATCGATCGCCGAGAAACTAGAACCCGCTTGCCATTTCATGTCGATACCCATGGAAGTGAGGTGAGTCCCCTCGAGGGTCTGCAAGCTGACGGTTTTAGGGAATTTTTGGGTGAGTAGTTGGGAAAGGGTCGAGATTTCATCAATGCTATCGTCTACAAATTTGACTAATAAGTTATTTGCGGTCTGATAACTGGCTGTGACTAGTTGCTCAGTTTCCTTGGGGGTGGGCGTAAACTCCATTGATGACATTTCGGGAATCGTGCCTGCGAGTTCCTTAAAAAATGGAATCGAGCGATCGGCGCTGTAGTTGTTGTAGGCAATGTAAATATTGCCAGCACGAGTAGGTTTGTAGAGACTATTAATGAGCAAATGAATCTTGCAACCCATGCTATGCCCCATTCCAAATACAGGAAAATAATCGAGAAATAACTTGCTCCGCACTTTCCGAAATGAAGTATTAACCTCACGGGCAATCTGGCGATGGTCAAAGGTATTATTCAAAAATGGGGTAGCCACGATCGCATAATCATTCTTTGCCAGCTGTTCTAACACTCGTCCATAGGCAACATGAGGCGCAGCCGCAAAAAATGCCCCACCGAGAAAGTGAATTACGCCCTTGGGTTTTGCTGGGGTCAGCACCCAATTTTCTTCAACTTGCTTCCACTCCATCGGTTTTGCCACTATTTGTGTTTTACAATTCTTTACATCTGTCTTATTTTATCAATTCATCTATGGAATCAAATATTTTTACATCGGTGATCTTGCCGATCGCGCTGGGAACAATGATGCTTGGGATGGGTTTATCCCTTGTGCCAGAAGATTTTCAGCGCGTGGGAAAATATCCTAAAGCCGTGATAATTGGTTTAGTGAGTCAATTGATTGTATTGCCGATTATTGGGTTTGCGATCGCTAAGATTATTCCCATGCAACCTGCGATCGCTACGGGATTGATGATTATCGCCTTATGCCCTGGAGGAGTTTCCTCCAACTTAGTCACATTTTTGGCGAAAGGCGATGTCGCCCTAAGCGTGACACTGACTGCTTTGAGCAGCTTGATTACAATATTTACGATTCCCATTTTTACTAATCTTGCTAGCCAACATTTCTTTGGGCAAAGTGCGGCGATCGAGTTACCGATTGGCACAACAATTCTGCAAATTTTTGTGATTACCTTTTTACCAACTGCGATCGGCATGAGTATTCGTCAATTCGCGCCCACCCTAGCTGCGAAATTAGAAAAATTTACCAGTGTTTCTGCCGCGTCATTACTTGCCTTGATTATTCTGTTGCTGATTATTAAAGAATGGAGCCGTCTACCAAATTTTATTCTGCAAGTTGGAGTAGGGGTTTTGCTATTAAATACCCTTTCCATGTTGGCAGGATTTTATTTGAGTAAGCTTTTTAACCTCAATCCCAAACAACAAATTTGCATTACCATCGAAGTGGGTCTGCAAAATGGAACATTAGGGATAGCAATTACCGCAGGACTACTAAATAATCCTGATATGGCAATTCCCGCAGCAATTTATAGCTTATTAATGTATGTAACGGGACTATTAGCGATCGGTTATGGTCGTCAACTGGCAAAATCAAAAAATCTCTGACATCCTCCAATCCGTCTAATCCGTGATTAAGACTTACTCACGATTAGGCTTGTCAGTAGCTTTGTTGAGTAGCCATAAAGAGCAAACTAATCCCACAAAATGAGCAAAGATAATATTGAAACTTGCTTGAATGATTTGAAAATCGAGGGGCTGAATCACCGAGTTAAAACTGCCTGCTCCTGGTAAAACGGCTTGTCCTTGTCCTGCTCTCAGGGTCAAAGCACCAATAATTGCAAAGGCTCCGAGCAAAGTCACAAACATTCCCACCAGATTAATGATCAAGCCAATTTTGATTTGAAATACAGTTTGGCTCTTGGTGGGGCGATCGGGCGATCGCAGCTTTTGCGCCATTTGTGTATAACGAAAATTCCAGAAAATGCTTGCTCCTAGTACCGCTACGCCAACCCATGCGAAGCTCAGTCCTGGTAGAGTAGCAGGACTAGTATCTAATCCTGTGGGACTAATCGTTCCAGTCCTAGGAAACAAGAAAAGTTGTAATAGCACCACCGATGAAACTACGCACAAAACTACTTGCGTCCAAAAGGCTGTCCAGCCCCAGCGCCTGAATGCTAAAACAACCCGCAATACATTTGGGGAAACATCAATGTTGTCTTCATCGTTTTTAGCGTTTTTTAGTTCTCTGGGCATTTTTTTATAGTGGCTGCTAATAAAACCAGTAAATACTATAGCGTTTTCCGCTTTCTTCCAAAAAAGTAATAAGGGCACTTTGCGCCCTTATTACTAACAATACTTGGATACATCTTCGCCTTTGTCGGCAAGGTAACTTAGCGATCTAAACCGCAATCCTACCAGTTGATCATATAGAGGATTAATCTCGCACATAGCGGGAATATGCATGATTTTGCGTCCAAATAGAACTATATCGCGCTCAAAGGGACATTGAGCAGGAACGACTTTACAAATTAAATTCGCAAGGCGGGAATCATGAATATCCATGTGATCGAGCCATTCTTTGACAGGCTCTAACAGATTTGGATGATGTTCTTCGTGATGAGATGATGATTCCAGTTTTTGCCGCAAATCATTAATGGGCTTGATTTCCTGATTTAATGCTTTGCAAAATTCTTGAATAATGCAATCTTCAGTATCTGTGTATTTACCATCGGCAAGTGCCATCATCACTGCCATCCGTAAAAAGTTTTCACCTACCTTGCGATCGCTACCCAATGCATCAGCTAAGTCTTGAGCGCTAATTGGTTCAAAATTAGAGATGGTTACTTCTTCGCCCCATTCGTCACTATGACTAATTTGATCAAAGAGGGTGCGCTCTTGCTCACTGTAATCATTGTCTGCGAGGGCAATGCTCATGAGTCCTCGAAACCAAGCTGAAATCTGTTCTTGCGTATAAGTCGGATGATTTTTTTGCATAACAAGTCAGTCTACAGGTTGAATAAATCATATAGCAATTTAAAACTCAGAGATTAGAGGCAGTGTAAAGCACTGCCTCTAATCTCTGGGTTTTATACTTACAGCAATTTCCGAGCAATTACCCCCGAACCCAAAAAATTGAAAGTGTTTCTTTGCAACACTTTCAATTTTTTGGGTTCGGGGTTGAACGTAAAGCGCTGTAATATTTATTAATTATTGCTTGATATCGAATATGACAAGTTTTGATAGTTCACAAATACCGATCGCAATGACGATCGCGGGTTCTGATAGTGGGGGTGGCGCGGGGATACAAGCTGACCTCCGCACTTTTGCTTTTCATCTGGTGCATGGCACTAGCGTACTTACTTGCGTAACTGCTCAAAATACGCAGGGAGTGACAAGGGTAGATGCGATGTCAGTGGAGTCTGTGACAGCACAATTTGAAACTGTGATGATCGATATGCGGATTGGGGCGATCAAAACGGGAATGTTGCTCAATCAAGAGATTATTAAAACTGTTGCCAAAAAGCTAGTTGCTTTTGGTTTTGGGAATGTGGTAGTTGATCCTGTGATGGTGTCGCGGACTGGGGCGCAGTTAATCGATGATGATGCTGTGAAAACCATGGGTGAGATGCTAATTCCCCTTGCCGCGATCGCAACGCCTAATCGCTATGAGGCGCAGATTCTGGCTGGGATGGAAATTCATACGCTGGAAGATATGCAAGCTGCGGCTCAGAGAATCTATAAATTAGGAGCGCGATCAGTACTGTTGAAAGGCGGTGGCATGTCAGGCGATCTCAAAGCAGTTGATGTGTGGTTTGATGGCGATCGCCTTGAGGTGTTAGGGACTGAAGTGATTGAAACTATACATACCCATGGTACTGGCTGCACTCTGTCCGCTGCGATCGCTGCAAATCTAGCATTAGGGAAATCACGGTTTCAGTCTGTGGTGGATGCGAAGAACTATGTGACTGAGGCTTTGAAATATGCTTTAGCGATCGGGAAAGGCCAGGGCCCAGTCGGGCATTTTTATCCATTGTTATAGGTCTAGCAAAAAAAAGAGAGTTGCGGCGCGAAACACCGTAACTCTCTTTTGGGTTTTAGGTAACTGTGTTGTGGAAGCTTTGCGCCCACGCTGCATGACTAACAAAATCGCTATTTCTTTAAATAATTTTGCCAAAAATCACTAAGCTTTGAGCGATGCCATCTAATTCAGCGATTTCTGGTAAAAAGCCCCATTCCGTAAAGCTTAATCTTTCAAATAGACGACGACTGGCGGCATTATGGGCAAATACAAATCCGACCAATTTAGTAATATTCAACTTAGGACATTGGGCGATCGCATGACTAAGCAACTTTTTGCCGATTCCCTTGCCTTGAAACATCGGATCTATATAAATGCTTACCTCGGCAGTTTTGTGATAGGCAGGGCGACCATAAAACATTTGTAAGCTTAACCAGCCAATGATCTTCTCATTTTGATCGCTTTGAATATTGCGATCGCCGATTGTGATCACCCAAACAGGATAGCGATCTTCATGCGATCGAAACCAAGTGCGACGGCTCTCAACGGATATGGGCTCAAGATCGGCAGTGGCAAGACGACTGGGAATAGCCGCATTATAAATTTGAATAATTGCGGATAAATCAGCCTCTACTGCCACCCGAATTTGCATGAACCTATACTCCTAAACTTCTTTGTTGTTCCAAAAACTTGCGCCGCCCGTCTTATACCAAAACGCAAAATGGCGTAGCCATTTTGTGTTTTTAAAACCCTTACAGGGTCTGGTTTTTAATTCACAAAAGTGAGACAACACTTTTGTGAATTGGTATTAAATAGCTATGAAAAATATAGCGCTTTGCGCTCTTAAAACCCAGAAATTAAAAGCGACGCTATGCGTCGCTTTTAATTTCTGGGTTTTGGTTTATGATCACATAGTTACTCATCTCCTTTTTATGGAATTATTTGCTGGGTTACTCACCACGGTTTTAGGTTTAGCAGGCGCACCAGGGATTGCAATTGATAAAGTTGCGTCGGACTTTTTGCGTGGGCAAATCGTACGGGCTGATGTCCTAGAAGTACGAGTTGATAATGCTCCTAACTATCAGATTCTTTTGGGTAACGTCGATCGCATCCGTGTTGCAGGTCGTGGAGTTTACGTTTTAGAATTTTTGCGAATTGATCAGGTGGATCTGGAAACTGATCCGATTAGCATCGACCCTAACTTGTTACAATCTGGCAAAATTGTCTTGCGTCGTCCGTTGCAGGCTGCTGCGCGTGTCGTTTTGCGTTCCGAAGATATTAATACGGCTTTGAGATCGCCAAACGTTCAACCTTCCTTTAGAAATCTCAGCATTGATATTACTGGAACTAATAAAAATCCCGAAATTCTTGATCTAATCAATCCAGAAGTTACTTTTTTGGAAGGCGATCATATTCGCCTCTCAGCTACATTAAAATCGCAACCAACAGCAACTAAGCCTCAAGTCACAAGTCTCGATGTCTCCGTGAATGCGCAGATAAAGACTATTGGAGGAACCAAACTACAAATTATCAATCCTAAAATCGAATTGGCAGGAACACCAGTGCCTGATCGCATTGCCAAAGCTTTTACAGAAGGATTGAATAAAGTCTTAGATTTGCGGCAATTAGAAAGCAAAGGCATCACAGCGCGAGTTCTCAAACTGGAACTTACAGAAGGAAAAATGCAAGTGATTGGCTTTGCCAAGATGGATTCTCTTCCTGAGCAATAGTTGCAACCATGAGTCAATGCCTCAACCCTAACTGCAATTTTCAAAATTCAGATCCCAGACTTAGTTTTTGTAGTCAATGTGGCTCAAAGCTAAAGATTGGCGATCGCTATCGGGCGTTGAAAATTCTTGGGCAAGGTGGCTTTGGCAGAGCTTTTATTGGCGTTGATGAAGCTCTGCCTTCTCAGCCACATTGTGTCATTAAACAGTTTTTTCCTGCTGATCTCAGTAGCGCTGTGAAAGCAGCCGAACTATTTCAACAGGAAGCTATTCGCCTTGATGACTTGGGCAAACATCCACAAATACCAACATTATTCGCCAATCTAGAGCATGACAATCGTCAATATTTGATCCAAGAATTTGTCGATGGAGATGATCTTTTAAAGGAACTCCGAGAACAGGGAGCTTTTAGTGAAGCCAAAATTCGGATGTTGTTGGCAGACTTACTGCCAGTTCTGCAATTTATACACGATCGCAACGTAATCCATCGGGATATCAAGCCCGAAAATATTATCCGTAGGCGATCACCTAGTAATTCTGGAGCTTTATCTGGCTCAATATCGACAGGCAATCATGTGTTAGTTGATTTTGGCGCAGCAAAATTTGTGACTGCTGCCGCAATGATAGAGACAGGAACCCGCATCGGTAGCGCGGTGTATGTTGCGCCAGAACAAATACGCGGGAAAGCAATCTTTGCTAGCGATATCTATAGTTTGGGTGTGACCTGTATTCATCTGCTCACTAATGCCTCACCTTTTGAGTTAATGGATATGGATGGAACTTGGATTTGGCGTGATTTTTTAGAAAACACTTCCATTAGCCCTGTCCTTGGTCAGGTTTTAGATCGCATGATTGCCTCAGCTCCAAGTCATCGCTATCAGACGGCTCAAGCAGTGTTAAGCGATCTGAAAAATTTAACTTCATCATCCTCGCAATCGAATAGACCAAGATTCCAAAGACCAACTTACTTGAAAGCAGGTGCGAAAACACTGATTACTCCGATCGCTCCACCCAAATCTCAACCAACTCAAGCGATCGCACCGTCGTTATCTCAATTTTCATTTGAGACAGCCATAGTTACAGTTAATCGGAATGCGATTAACAAATTAACTCAAAATCAGTTGCAAATTAGCACAAGACAAAAAACTGGAAGAATTTATATTGAGAATCTCGGTAATATTCAAGGTAAACCGATTGGGCTGGAGATGGTATTCATCCCCGCAGGAAGATTTCAGATTGGGTCGCCGATCAATGAGTTAGAACATAGCGAGGAAGAAAGTCCACGCCATATCGTGAACATCCCACCATTCTTTATGTCTCGATTTCCAATCACACAAAGGCAATGGAAAATATTGATGGATAATAATCCTGCAATTTTTATAGGCAATAGCGATCGCCCTGTGGAAACTGTGACTTGGGATGACACCCAGCTTTTTTGTCAGAAACTAGCAGAGCGAACTGGTCGCCCCTATCGCTTACCCAGTGAATCGGAATGGGAATATGCTTGTCGAGCGGGAACGTTAACAGCTTTTGGCTTTGGGGAAACGATCGCTGCAAATTTGGCTAATTATAATAGTGCAAGTCCCTACAAATACTCACCACAAGGTGTCAGTAATTCCTCAACATCTGAAGTTGGGACTTATCCTGCCAATGGCTTTGGTTTACATGATATGCATGGAAATGTTTGGGAATGGTGTGCAGATAATTGGCATGAAGATTATGACCTTTTGCCCAAGGATGGCAGTGCTTGGACTCAAGGGGGTGATCTCAGTTGTCGAGTAATCCGTGGAGGCTCTTGGCGCGATCCTGCTCATTATTGTCGTTCGGCTAAGCGTTCCCGAAATGCGACAAGTCAAGGCGATCGCGCCACAGGTTTTCGCATCGTGGTTACTTTAACAATTTAGCATTATCCCTGCATTCAAATCTAACGTGTACAAACATATCAGTTAGTGCTTGAAATCAAAGGAATTACCCCACCCTAACCCTCCCCTTGCAAAGGGGAGGGAATAAGATTTCAGGTCTTCCCCCTTTGCAAGGGGGAATTAAAGGGGGTAAGTCCGACTTATATGGGTAGGCACTCAAGTGTGGGCTAAAAGCTCAACCCCGTTGAAACGGGTTAATTAGAAGTATTCTTTAGTCTGCTGAAGCAGACTTGAGCTTTTAGCAAAGAACTTGAGTTCTTGGTTTGGTTGCTTTATAACAAAGAAGGAGAACGCCTGATTTCTTGACCTTCGATAATTGTGTGGAGCTGCCAACTAGGATAAGTATCAGGGAAATCAGCACGATAATGAGCACCGCGACTTTCAGTTCTAAACAGAGCCGATCGCATTAACAAATATGCATAGTCCGCCAGATTACGGGTTTCGATCCATAGGCGTGAAGGTTCGGCAAGTTCAGCTAACTCAACTTGCCATGCAGAAATTTGGGCTAAAGCAATTTCTAATTCAGATTGAACCCGACAGATTCCTGCCGCTTGCCAACTCAGATTTTGAATTCCCGATTTAATCTGTTGAATAGTTGCCGAATGAGCATGATCTTCAAGCTTGGGTGCGATCACCTTCGGAACATTAAAAATCTGCGTTTGCTGAGAACATACCTGTTCTGCTAAACGTTCTCCAAATACAAAGCATTCTAAGAGAGAATTACTCGCTAAGCGATTAGCTCCATGTACGCCAGTACTTGCCGTTTCACCAACAGCATAGAGTCCGACTATGGAAGTGGCTCCATAGGAATCCACGGCAATACCTCCCATACAGTAATGAGCTGCGGGAGTCACAGGAATCGGCGTAGAGAAAATATCAATTTGCCATTGTTGACAGATTTTGATGATATTGGGAAAGCGATGAGCGATTCTCTCTTTGGGAATTGCTTGTAAATCGAGAAATACTGTGGGTTCTTTGGTCTTCTGAAGATGGTTAAATATGGCGCGACTGACAACATCTCTAGGTGCTAGCTCACCCTTTGGATGATAACTAAATGCAAAGCGATCGCCTTGATGATCGATCAAATGTGCTCCTTCCCCACGTACTGCTTCACTGATCAGAAATCTGGGAGCCTTAGGCAAAGCGAGAGCAGTTGGATGAAACTGCACAAATTCCATATCTCGAATTACAGCTCCTGCACGCCATGCGATCGCGACACCATCTCCCGTGCTTGATGGTGGATTGGTATTTTGCGAAAATACTTGAGCACCGCCACCTGTTGCCAAGACTACCACTGGCGAACTTAAACAACTAATTTCCTGTTCCTGATCTAAATAAAAAACACCGCCACAACGTCCCTTTTCCATATACAAATCTAAAACTAGGGTTGTACTCAAAACCTGAATACTAGGATTTTGCAGTACTGCGTCGGCAAGCTTTGACACCAACGCTCGACCTGTTGTATCTGCCGAGTGCAATACTCTACGTCTTGAGTGAGCAGCTTCTAAGGTGAGTGCAAGGCTACCATCTTCATCGCGATCGAAGTCTACGCCCAAGGCGATTAATTGCTGAATTTGTCGAGGTGCGGCGTTAACCAATACATCTACCGCCTCAGTTTCACATAAGCCAACCCCAGCGGCTAATGTGTCTTTGCCATGAAACTGAGGCGCATCATTTTTGTCGATAACTGCGGCAATCCCACCTTGCGCCCAGTCACTAGCCGAAGTTGACAAGTTATCTTTAGTCACTAAACCAATCCGCCAGTTTGGTGCTAAATCTGTAAGTCGAAGCGCAGTATAAAGTCCAGCAGCACCGCTGCCAATGATCAAAGCATCAAACCTTGTTTGGTTCATTAAGTAAAGCCAAGTTGTCAATAGTCGATATTATCTCACTAGATTAATATCATTGCTATGAGTCAATTACGATTTCTATAGCAAACAGGAAGGGAACTAGAAGTGATGTTTATAGGATCTTTTTATAAGATAATCGCCGCATTCATCAAACAGAATCACCTATATCCATCATCACGAATTAGCGATGCGATCGCTTCAAAGAAACCAAAGATCGTAAAACGAGCTAATGTAGATACAATATAGATACTTT
>Ga0209985_10000490_pt1 | contig 42618 bp, 38 predicted proteins | sample NOAtaG_FD_187305 | JGI IMG/M metagenome (GOLD analysis project Ga0209985, IMG submission 187305) | Freshwater lake microbial communities from Lake Erie, under a cyanobacterial bloom - NOAA_Erie_Diel6S_1000h metaG (SPAdes) (version 2) | ecosystem: Environmental > Aquatic > Freshwater > Lake ...
GTGCCGGGTTCACCGGTGCCTCGGCTACGTCTTGCCGACGCCGCCGATCCGGCAGAACTCGGCCGTCTTCTCGATGTCCGCGGACTCCAGGTACCAGCGACCGTTGGGTCCGGGTGCTGCCTGCATCGTCGTCGCGCGCGTGACCCCGCGAAACGTCATCTCGACCCGGAACCCGCGGCGCCCGGCGTCCACGGGGTACTCACCGAGGACGCGCGACGAGTCGTGCTGCAGGTGGCACTGCATGATCGTCAGCCGCTTCTCGCGCTCATCCCGCCGCATGTACGTCGCGGCGGAGCCGCGCTCCCCGCCCCACGCCCGGCTCATGGCGTCAATGTCCTTGGCCTGCGCGGCGGCGAGGAACGCCGCGAGGGCTTCCCGCGGCGTCGCCCATCCGTCGGCGGCCCCGGGCCGTGCGGCCGAAGCGCATCCGACGGCCACCGCGGCCAACAGCAGCGTCAACACGTGCCTTCCCTTGCGTCGCATCCGTCTCTCCGTGAGGTTCGGCGGAACGCTAACCCGAGATCGGCAATGCCCTCAACCCGTGCGCTGCGGCTCTACGTGAACGTGGATCACGTCGCGACGATCCGACAGGCCCGCCGGACGGACGAACCGGACCCGGTCGCCGCCGCCCGCCTGTGCGAGCGGGCCGGGGCCGACGGCATCACCGCGCACCTGCGCGAGGACCGCCGCCACATGCAGGACGCCGACATCGAAACACTGGCGCGCGAGGTCACCACCGTCTTGAACCTCGAGATCGCGAACACCCCCCCGATGATCGCGCTGGCCGAGCGGCTGCGCCCGTACCAGGTGACGCTGGTCCCCGAGCGCCGCGAGGAGGTCACCACCGAGGGCGGCCTCGACGTCTCCCGCGACCCCGCCGGGCTGCGCCGGTCGATCGAGCGGCTCGAGGCAGCGGGGGTGCGCACGGCCCTGTTCATCGCCCCGGACGCCGACAGCGTGCAGCGCTCCCGGGACCTCGGCGTGTCGGCGATCGAGCTCCATACGGGCCCCTATGCCCACCAGCCGGGCGACCCGACGACCCTGCGGGCCCTCGCCGACGCCGCCGCGCTGGGACGCCGGCTGGGGCTCGCGGTACATGCGGGGCACGGCCTCACCGTGCGGAACGTCGGCCCGGTGGCCGCGCTCGACGACGTCGAGGAGCTCAATATCGGCCACTCGCTGGTCGCCCGGAGCGTCTTCCTCGGGCTCGCCGACGCCATCGGCGAGATGCGCTCGGCGATGGACGCCGCCCGCGGGACCGGCGGCGGAGCGCGGGCGTGACACGGGGCGCCGCGGCGATGCGTGACCACGCCCACGGTCCGCGTTACCGTTCGGCACGACGAACCGTCTTGTTGTGGACGTGGCGTCACCCTTGACCAGCCCATGACCGCACCCGGCGGACTACTCGATTTCTTCACGCTCGAGGCGGCCGAACACCTCGACCGGCTCGACGCGCTCGTGTCCGCAGGCGGCGAGCCCGACGCCGACGGGTTGCACCGCCACGCCCGCGCCCTGCGCGGCGCGGCGATGATGGCCAGGGTGCCGGTGGTGGCCGAGCTTGCCGGCGCGCTCGAGCGGGCGACCCGGGCCGTCCGCGACGGCGGCATGCCATGGGGTGCCGGGCAGCGCTCGGCGCTCGTTTCGACGGTGGACGAACTCCGCCGGCTGGTGCGCACGTCGGCCGGGCTGACCACCGCCGACGAGGCACGGGCTCGCAGCCTCGCAGCCGAGCTCGACGCCTTCGCTCCGGGCGCCCGCGCCGCCACGCCGCCGCTCGCCGGCGGCTCGGCCACGGCGGGGATCCTCGCCATCGAGGCGAGGGCCCTCCAGGTCGCGATCGCGATGGTCCGCGGGCGCCCGGACGACCCAGCCGCGCTCGGCCCGCTGACCGACCGAGTTCATCGGCTCCGCGGCATAGCGGCGTTGCGCGAGCATCCGGCGATCGCCGACCTCGTCGAGGGGATCGCGCGCGCGATGCGGCCGGCGGAGCGGGGCGATCGTCTCGACGACGCCGCGATGCAGGTGCTGGTCGCCGCGGAGGACGTGCTCGCCGACGCTGCACCGACCCTCGAGGCGCAGCAGCCCCTTCCTGCCGGCGCCCCGTCGCTCGCCCGGTTCGGCGCGGCCGTCGCCGCGCTCGACCGCCGCCAGGGCGCGGACGACCGCATCGTGCCGATCGCCGACCTCTACCACGGCGACAACGGGCCCCACGTGATCAGCGCCTCCCCCGCGCCACCGACCACGTCCGCGCAGCGGTTCCGGCTCGAGGTAGTCAGCCAGGCCGAGCACCTGCGGCGGCTCATCGCCGACGCCCGCGTGGCGCGGGACCCCGCGGCGCGCGACCGCGCGGCGCGTGAGCTCCGCCGCGGCATGCGGGACCTCGCGCAGGTGGCGGCGAGCTTCCGCGAGGATGCGGTCTCGGCCTTCCTGAACCGCCGAATCGAAGGGGCGGCACGACTCGAGTCGGCGGCCCTCGCCGCGGTGGACGCGGCCGCGACGGCCCTCGCCGATCCCCGCGCCAGCAGCGACACGGTGGCGCGCCGACTGCGTGACGCGGCCCTGACCCCCGCAGAGGTGCCCGTCGTCGCGCGCCGGACGCCCACGCCGGCCCTCGCGACGCGCTCGGTGACCCCACCGGCGAGCCCGGCCGCGGTGCCCCAGCGGCGGCCCACGCCGCCGACGATGACGCCGGGTCGTGCCGCCACGCCACCGCGGGTAGCGGCCGCCGCGGCACCGGCGACGCCGCTGCAGGCCCTCGTCGCGCAGGGGCTCGCGGGCCTCGACGCCCTGGCGACGACCCCGCTCGTGCCACCGAGCGACATCGCCGACGACTCGATCGTGCCGATCGAGCGGCTGGTGTACCGGGGACGCGCAGCCCTCGCCCGCGCGCTCGAGGTGCGCGAGGCCATCCGGCGGCGCGGCGACGCCACATCGGACGAGCTCGCCGAGCTCTTCGACCTGCTCGAACTCGTCGGGGCCGAGTAAGGCGTGCGGTTCGGATGGCGCGGGGCGCTCGGCATCGTCCTGAGCGTCGGGCTGCTGGCGTGGACGCTGCGGGACGTCTCGTTCCCGGCGGTGTGGGCCGTCCTGCGGAATTCGAATCCGTGGTACTTCGCGGGCAGCGTGGTCTGCGGCACCGGGATCTTCGCGCTGCGCGCGCTGCGCTGGGCCCCCATCCTGCACGATGTGGCGCCGGACGTTCCGTTCGGCCCGCTGTGGCGCGCCACCACGATCGGGATGATGGTGAACAACGTCGTCCCCGCGCGCGCCGGCGAACTGGCGCGCGCCTTCGCCCTCACGCGCGAGCGCCGCGACGTGCCGTTCGCCGCCGCCTTCGCCTCGCTCGTCGTGGACCGCCTGCTCGACTCGGTCGTCCTGCTGCTGCTGCTGTCGTCGGCCCTGGTGGCGCCGGGCTTCCCGGCCGACGTGACGCTGGGCGGCCGCCCGGTGCGCGACATCGCTCTCTCGCTCGGAGTGCTCAGCGCCGGGGCCGCGGTGTTCGTCGGGATGCTGGCCTTCGCCCCGAACGTGGTGGTGCGGCTGTTCGAAGGGCTCGCCGGCCGGGTCGCCCCGCGCCTCGAGGCGCGGGGCACGGCCCTGCTGCGGAGCTTCGCGAGCGGCATGGGAGTGCTGCGGTCGCCGCGGCGCTTCGCGCTGGTCTTCGCGTGGACGCTGGCGCACTGGCTGCTCAACGCGCTCGCCTTCTGGCTCGGCTTCGAGGCCGTCGGCATCACCCTGCCGTTCAGCGCCGCGAACTTCCTGCAGGGGGTCATCGCGATCGGCGTGGCGCTGCCGTCGTCGCCGGGCTTCTTCGGCGTCTTCGAGTCGGTCGCCAAGGCGGGGCTGGGTGTGTACGGCGTCGCAGCCGACCGCGCCGTCGCCTGGGCGTTCGGCTACCACCTGCTGACCTACGTGCCGGTGACCGTGATCGGCGCCCTCTACTTCACGCGCCTCGGGCTGTCGCTGGGCCAGATGGCGCGCGACGAGCGCGCTGCGGAGGCGAGCGCATGACGCGACCGCCCCGGGGCCCGGCCGCGCGGGTGGCGGCGCAGGCGAAGGTCAACCTCGTCCTGCGCGTACTGCCGCCGGACGCGAGCGGCTACCACCCGCTCGAGACGCTGTTCCAGCGGCTCGCGCTCCATGACGTCGTCACGGTCACGGCCACCGACGGCGCACGGCACCTCGAGCTCGACGGCCCGATGCTTCCCGAGACCGGCCTCGGGCCGGCGGAACAGAACCTCGCCTGGCGGGCCGCCGAGGCCTACGCACGGCAGGCGGGATGGCCCTCGGGGTGGGCGATCCACGTCGAGAAGCGAATCCCCGTCGGCGGCGGCCTCGGGGGCGGGAGCGCCGATGCCGGGGCGGTGCTGCGCGCCCTCGACGCCATGGCACCGCGTCCGCTGGGGACGACGGCGCTGCAGGCCCTCGGGGCCGGGCTCGGGGCCGATGTCCCGTTCCTTGCCGGGGACGACGTGCTGGCGATCGGCCGCGGCTACGGCGAGCGGCTGGAGCCGGTTCCCGCCCTGCCCCGCGCACTGGTGTTGCTGGCGGCCTTCACCACAGGCGTCAACACGAAGGCGGCGTACGGCTGGCTCGACGCCTCGCGCGTGCCGGGCCAGCCGGTCCCTCGCCTCGGGCTCGCCCCTGAGGACGTGCGCGACTGGACCGACGTGGTCGCACTGGCCTGCAACGACTTCGAGCCCGTCGTCGCCGAGCGGCACGACGGCGTGGCCGACGCGCTGCGGTACTTCGAGGAGGCGCTGCCGCCGGAGGCGGGCGGCTTCACGATGCTCTCCGGCTCGGGGGCGACGGTGTTCGCGGTGCTCCCGAACATGCCCGATGGCTCGCCGTTCCCGGACGACGTGCAGCTGTTCGGGCTCGAGGTGGATCCCGCGACGGTGCCGGAGTCGATCGACGTGCTGGCGCAGACGGTGACGGCGACGCGCGTTGAGCCGGTGGAGCGGCTGGCGTAGCTTGCACGAGTGCCGCCGGTGAGGCGGTTGCTGCCCCTTCGTTCAACGGCAGGACCTCGGACTTTGGATCCGATGATGGTGGTTCGAATCCACCAGGGGCAATCCCGCGGCCCCGCGCCGCCGGCGACGCCGGCCGCATCGCCGTGCGGCCACAGGAAGGACGCGTCGCGGCGCCCCTCGCGCCGTGCGGTCGCCGCCGAACGTACCGCGTTACCCGTCAAGGGCTTATCGGTTGACACGGCGCGCCGGCGGGAACACATTTCAAGGCTCGGTCATGGACGCCTCCCCGTCTTCCTCGCACGGATTCCGGCTGCTCTCCGGCACGGCCAACCGGCCGTTGGCGGAGGAAATCGCCCGTCAGTTGGGCACGGATCTCTGCAAGGCGACGGTGACGCGGTTCGTGGACGGCGAAATCTTCGTGCGGCTCGACGAGAACATCCGCGGGTCCGACGTCTTCATCGTGCAGCCGACCAATCCGCCGGCCGACAACGTGATGGAGCTCCTGCTCCTCATCGACGCGGCCCGACGGGCGTCGGCGGCGCGGATCACGGTGGTGATGCCGTACTACGGCTACGCCCGGCAGGACCGCAAGGACCAGCCGCGCGTGGCGATCGCCGCCAAGCTGATGGCGAACATCATCGAGGGCGCGGGCGCCGATCGCGTCCTCGGGCTCGACTTCCACCAGCACCAACTGCAGGGGTTCTTCGACAAGCCCGTGGATCACCTCTACGCGGCGCCGGTTCTGGTCAGCCACTACCGCAAGAAGCAGTTGCAGGACCTGGTCGTCGTCGCTCCGGACGTCGGCTCGGCGAAGATGGCCCGGGGGTTCGCGAAGCGGCTGGACGCCACGCTCGCGATCATCGACAAGCGGCGGCCGAAGGCCAACGTGGCCGAGGTGATGAACGTGGTCGGCGACGTCGAGGGCAAGGACTGCCTCCTCTGCGACGACATGATCGACACCGCCGGCACCATGGCCGAGGCCGCGCGGGCGCTCAAGGGGATGGGGGCGCGGGACGTCTATGCCTGCGCCACGCACGCCCTCCTCAGCGGCCCCGCCGTCCAGCGGCTCTCCGAGGCGCCCATCGCCGAGGTGACCGTGACCGATTCGATGTTCATCCCGCCCGAACGGCGGTTCGACAAGCTCACCATCCTGAGCGTCGGCGAACTGCTCGCCAAGGCGATCCGCTACACCCACAGCGACCAATCCGTGTCGTCGCTGTTCGACTGACCGAGGACCCTCCGATGGCTACTGCGACTCTCTCCGCCTCGACCCGCGCCGGCACCGGCAAGGGCGTGGCCCGCCAGCTCCGCCTCTCCGGGCACGTGCCGGGCGTCATCTACGGCCATGCCCGCGACGCCGCCCCGATTGCGGTGCCCGCCCGTGAGCTCGGCCGGCTCCTCGAGCGCATCGAGGCCTCGAGCACCGTCATCGAGCTCTCGCTCGACGGCACGACGGCGCGCACGCTGATCCGGGAGATCCAGCGGCACCCGTTCCGGAAGGAAATCCTCCATGTGGACTTCCAGGAGCTGGTCGCCGGCGAGAAGATCACCGTCCGCATCCCGCTCGTCCTCGTCGGCACCGCCGACGGCGTCCGCAACGGCGGCGGCATCCTCGACCAGACGATGCGCGAACTCGAGATCGAGGTGGACCCGTCGAACATCCCGGGCCATCTCGACGTGGACGTCTCCGCGCTCGGCGTCGGCGACTCGATCCATGTCCGCGACCTCTCGGTCCCGGCGGGTGTCGAAGTGCTGACCGACGAGGACGCCACCGTCTGCGTCATCTCGGCGCCGAAGACCCACGACGAGGCGCCGGCGGAGGCCGCCGCCGTGGCGGAGCCGGAAGTCCTCAAGAAGGGCAAGAAGGAAGAGGAAGCCGAGGCCAAGTAGGTACGACCGGCCGCGTCGCGCGCAGCCCCTGCCCCTGGGCAGGGGCTGTTTCGTTGGCGGGGCCCGCTCCAGACTGCATGCAGCGCGCTCCCCGACCCGCGCTCCCCGACCCGCGCTCCCCGACCCGCGCTCCCCGACCCCGCGACGCGTCGCGCCCATCGCGACGTCCCGTCGCGCGTCCGCTCCCGACCCCCGATGAAGCTCATCCTCGGCCTCGGCAATCCCGACCCCGAATACGCGGAGACCCGCCACAACGTCGGCTGGTGGCTCCTCGATGCCTGCCACGAGCGCTGGGGGGGCGGCGCATGGAAGCGCGACGGCGAGGCCCTCGCCGCCGACCACCGGCTGGGCGACGTCCGTGTGCGCCTCGTGAAGCCGCTGACGTACATGAACCTGAGCGGCCGGGTCCTCGGCCAGTACCTGCGCCGCCCGCTCTGGAAGGCGGCGGACGACCTCCTCGTGCTCGTGGACGAGGTCGCGCTCCCGCTCGCGGCGATGCGGCTCCGACCCAAGGGATCGCCGGGCGGCCACAACGGGCTCAAGGACGTGCAGCGCATGGTCGGCTCGGGCGACTACGCGCGGCTTCGCATCGGCATCCGGCCTGAGGACGAGCGGCGCCTCGGTGGCGATCTCGCGGACTTCGTGCTCGCGAAATTCGGCAAGGACGAGGCGGCCTTCGTGCGCGAGGCCCTGCCGCGGATGGTCGAGGCGGTGGAGTGCTGGGTCGCGCACGGCGTGCTGGAGGCGATGAACCGCTTCAACTGACGGCCGGGGAATCCGCCCGAGTACATTTCACCGCGCGGCCGGCTCGCGTCGCCCGCGCGGCGCGGTGCGCGCGGTCGCCCCTCCTCCCTTCCCCATGCTCTCCCTCGGCATCGTCGGCTTGCCCAACGTCGGCAAGTCTTCCCTGTTCAATGCCCTCACCGCCGCGAAGGCCGAGGCGGCGAACTACCCGTTCTGCACCGTGGATCCGAACGTCGGCATGGTCGAGGTGCCCGACGCCCGGCTCGGCGAAATCGCGAAGCTCGTCAATCCCCGCAAGGTCGTGCCCGCGGCCGTGCAGTTCGTGGACATCGCCGGCCTCGTGAAGGGGGCGGCCAGCGGCGAGGGACTCGGCAACAAGTTCCTCAGCAACATCCGCGAGACCGACGCGATCGTGCACGTCATCCGCTGCTTCGACGACCCCGACGTCACCCACGTCATGGGCGGCGTTGACCCGGTGCGCGACCGCGAGATCATCGAGATCGAGCTCGCCCTCGCCGACCTCGGGTCGGTCGAGAAGCGGCTCGACAAGGTCAAGCGCACCGCGAAGACCGGCGACAAGGAAGCGCTGGCCGAGCTCCCCGTCCTCGAGCGGGCGCACGCCGCGCTGGCCGCGGGCACCGCGCTCTGGCATGCCGGCCTCGGGGCGGGCGAGCTCGCCGTGCTCCGGCCGCTCGCCCTGCTGACCATGAAGCCGATCCTCTACGCCGCCAACGTCACCGACGCCGAGCTGGCCGGCCGCGAGGGCCCGCACGTCACCGCGTTGCGGGCGGCGATCGCCGCTGCGCACGAGCCGGCCGAGGTCGTGACGTTCAGCGCGAAGATCGAGAGCGAACTCGCCGAGCTCCCGCCGGAGGAGCGCGGCGAGTTCCTGGCCTCGCTCGGCATCGAGAGCGCCGGGCTCGACCGGCTCATCCGCGCCGGTTACCACCTGCTCGGGCTGCAGACCTACTTCACCGCCGGCGAGAAGGAGGTGCGCGCGTGGACGATCCACCGCGGCGACACCGCCCCCGTCGCGGCCGGCGTGATCCACACCGACTTCGAGAAGGCGTTCATCCGGGCCGAGACGTGCAGCTACGCCGATTTCCTCGCGCACGGCGGGTGGAAGGGGGCGAAGGAGAAGGGCGTCGCGCGGGCCGAAGGCCGGGACTACGTCGTGCAGGACGGCGACGTGATGCTCTTCCTGACGTCGGCCAAGTGACGGCGCGGCCGACCCGGCAGCGTTCGCGGCAGCGTTCGCGGCAGCGTTCGCGGCAGCGTTCGCGGCAGTGTTCGCGGCGGCGTTCGCGGCGGCGGGGTGGGGCGTGACGCTTCCCGTGCTCCCCCCCGCCCCGCCGGCGGCCGAGTGCGTCGTCGCGCGCATCACCGACGGCGACACGCTGCGGTGTGCCGACGGGCGCCGCGTCCGGCTCGTCGGCATTGATGCCCCGGAGCGCAGCCAGCGGCCGCACGGGGATGCCGCGACCCGCGCGCTGGCGCGGCTGGCGCCGGTGGGGACGCCGGTCACGCTCGAGACCGGTCGCGTGGCACGCGACCGCTTCAACCGCGTCCTGGCCTTCGTGCGGCTCGCCGACGGCACCAGCGTGAACGAGCAACTGGTGGGCGACGGCTATGCGATCCGCTACGAGGGGGCCGACGTGGACCGTGCGACCGCCAAGCGGCTGGAACGGGCCGAAGCGCGGGCGCGCGCCGCCGGGGCCGGCTTGTGGGCCACCGGCGGCTTCGTGTGCCGGCCCCGGGACCATCGCCGCAAGGCCTGCTGACCGGCGTTAGCTTCCCGCGCCATGCGAACCGTCGAAGATCGCCGCGGCGTGACGTGGATCTGCCTCGAGCTGCCGGACAGCCCCGTTGTCGCGACCACCGGCACCGAGCTGGTGACCGTCGAGTGCAACTCGGGTGCCGACCGCGTGCAGATCGCGGTGGCGCCCGGGTGGGACGGCTGGGACGAGCAGACGCTGGCGGAGACGATCCTCGCTCAGTTGGCGAAGGGCTAGCTCGACCGCGCACGGACGCGGCCGCCGCGTCGAGTTGACCGGGGTGTCGCTGACGTCTATGTTTCGAGGCTCACCCTTCTCCGGCGAACCGTGCCGGGGACATCGTCCACAGGGAGCCACATGACCCGCACGTACGAAGCGGTGTTCATCTTCGACAGCACGCTCGAGGATGCCGCCATCGGCGAGAAGCTCGCCCGATTCACCGCCCTCCTCGGCAAGGTCGAGGGCCTCACGGCCGACCACTGGGGCCGCCGCCAGCTCGCCTACCCGATCGGCAAGCGCGAGACCGGCTACTACGTCGTCTCGCGGTTCACGGTCGAGCCGGCCGTCCTCCCCGAGTTCGAGCGCGCGCTCAAGCTCGACGAGGGCGTCCTGCGCTACCTGCTGACCATCTACGAGCACGAGCTCGGCGCCCCGGCGAACGCCGTGGCCGACACGGATTTCGTCGGCAAGCGCCGGGACGACGACGACGAGGACGAGGAATAGCCCATGCGCCGCCAAGCCAAGGCCTGCCCCTTCTGCGAGTCCCGCATTCGCTGGATCGACTACAAGGACGAGCGCACGCTCGGCCGGTTCCTCACCGAGCAGGGGAAGATCCTCCCCAGCCGCCTGTCGGGCACGTGCGCCCGTCACCAGCGGCAGCTCTCGACCGCGATCAAGCGGGCTCGCTACCTCGCGCTGATGCCGTACGTCCGCGCGCAGGCGGCGTGAGTCCGACCGGGCGGCGGTCCGCGTGACCGCCGCCCCCGGTCGCAGGGCGATGACCTCGGAGACGACGGCGGCAGCGGTGCCGCGGGAACGGGGCTGGGGGCGAGTGCTCGTCGCACTCGCCTTCGTGTTGATCGCCAGTCGTATCCTCGGGCCGCTCGCCGACGCCCTGCTGTTCGTGATCGCTGTCGTTGCCGGCCTGATGATCGCGGCGTGGCGGCTCGGGGGGAGCGCCTTTTCCGCCCTTGCGTGGACCTTGCTGGCGGGGTGGAGTCTCCTGCAGCGCCCCGGAGGCATGCAGGGGCTGCCGGCCCTGGAAGGGGCCTTTGCGCTCGTTCTGGGGGCGACGTACGGCACGGTGACGCTCGCGCGGCCGGGGCCCTTCCTTACCCGGGCGCTGGCGTCGGTGGCGATCGCCGTCGCGGTGCTGGCCCTGTTCGTCCAGACGCTTGGGCCGGGGCTGGCCCGGGGCCTGTCCCTCGTGCGCGAACGGTACGCGGAGTCGGTGCGGGCGGTGGGCGAACAATTCCTCCGGCTCGCAACGGAGCAGGTGCGGCGCGGCAACTCCCCCGAGGCGGCGGCACAGCTCACGGAGGTCCGGGCGTTCGTGGATCTCGCCCAGCAGCGCGTCCCCGCGGCGCTGACTGCCGTGGCACCGGCGCTGCTGGCCCTCGAGTCGTTGGCGATCCTGGCGCTGGGCTGGGCGCTGTACCACCGCTTCAGCCGGGTGCGACTGGGGCTCCCGCTGTCGCCGCTGGCCGAATTCCGGTTCCCGGACGGGCTGGTGTGGGCGATCGTCGCGGGATTGGCCGTGGTGGTGACGCCGGGACTTGCGCCGATCCGGGGGGTCGCGGCGAACTTACTGGTCTTCTTCGGCACGCTGTATGCCGTTCGCGGCATCGGCGTATTGTGGTTCTTCACGGCACCGGGCCCCGTTGCGACGGTGCTGGCTGCCATGATCGGCCTGATCTTCATCCAGGCCGTGCTGCCGACAGCTGCATGCATCGGGTTGTCGGATACCTGGATCGACTGGCGGCGGCGCCTCGCGGCCGACACGCCCTGACGGATACCCTGGCTGGACTGACACGGAGCGAACGATGGAAGTGATCCTGCGCGCAGCGGTGGACAACCTTGGCGAGCCGGGCGAGATCGTGAAGGTCTCGAACGGTTACGCCCGCAATTTTCTCCTGCCCCGCGGCGTCGCCTACGAGGCGACGCCGGGCAACCGGAAGCGCATCGCGCAGGAGCGCGCCCGCCTCGAGGCGGCCGAGCAGGCGCGCCGCGGGGCCGCGCAGGCGATCGCGACGAAGCTCGAGCCGGTGCAGCTGACCTTCTCGGTTCGCGTGGGCGACGAGGGCAAGCTCTTCGGGTCGGTCACGGCGGCCGACATCGCCAACCAGCTCCACGCGCAGGGGTTCGGCGAGGTCGAGAAGCGCATGATCGAGCTGCACGAGCCGATCAAGGCGCTGGGCGTGTACAAGGTGCCGGTGCGGCTGCACGCGGGCGTCCACCCCGAGATCAAGGTCTGGGTGATCAAGGCCTGACGCGTGTCGTCCGGAGGGACGGGCCGTCGCCGCACCCCGGCGGCGGCCCGTCGCCGTTCGCCCCCCCGTCGCCGCGCGTGTGCGCGGCGCATTAACGTGGGGGAACCTTCTCCCGTCTCCCGGGTTGGCTTCCCTGATGCCCAGCACTGCTCCTGCCGCCCCCCGCCGCACCGCCCGGCCGTCCGACGCGCTGGCGCGGGCGCTGGCGGCCGCGCTCGACGACGCCAAGGCGCAGGACGTGACGATCCTGCGGGTGGGCGACGTGACCGACCTCGCCGACTGGTTCGTCGTGGCGACGGGCACGTCGAACACGCACGTGCGCTCGACGGCGGGAAAGCTCGTCGAGGCAGCGCAGGCGGCAGGGCATCGCGTCCACCACGTCGAGGGGGCGGAGGCGGGCCAGTGGGTCGTGCTCGACTTCGTTGACGTGATCGTCCACCTGTTCGTCCCGGCCCTGCGGACGTACTACCAGCTGGAACGGCTGTGGAGCGACGCCCCGGTCGTCCCCGCCGCGCGCCTCGCGTCATGACCGGCCGCCTCGCCCGCCTTGGTCTGGCGCTGGGGGGCCTCGCGCTCGCCGCCGCGCCGGTGCGCGCCCAGTGGGGCGACGTCGCCTTCGGGCAGAACCAGGTGCAGTACCGGCAGTTCAAGTGGCGGGTGCTCGAGACCGAGCACTTCCTGATCCATTACTACCCCGAGATCGCCGAGGCGGCGGTGGACGGGGCGCGGATGGCGGAGCGCTCGTACGCGCGGCTGACGCGGCTGCTGAACCACCAGTTCCGCGAGAAGAAGCCGCTGCTGTTCTTCGCGACGCGCGGCGACTTCGGGCAGAACAACGTCACCGGCGACCTCGGGGAGGGGACGGGGGCGGTGGCGGAAGGGCTGCGCCACCGCGCGCTGATCCCCTTCACGGGCGACTACCGGACGTTCGAGCACGTGCTGCAGCACGAGCTCACGCACGTCTTCCAGTACGACATCTTCGCGCGCGGCCGCGCGGGACAGGGGCTGCGCGACCTGGCGAACGTGCAGCCGCCGCTGTGGTTCATGGAGGGGATGCCGGAGTACCTGTACTACGGCGGCCGGCTGCCGTACCTCGACATGATCATGCGGGACGCGGCGGTCAACGGGCGCATCCCGTCGATCGAGCAGATGACGCAGCGGCCGGACCTCTTCTTCCCGTACACGTTCGGGCACTCCCTCTGGCAGTACGTGGGCCAGCGGTGGGGCGACGAGGCGATCGGCGAGATCATGAACGCGGCGCCGACGCTCGGGATCGAGCGGGCGTTCCGGCGGGAGCTGGGGCTGTCGCTCGAGGAGCTGTCGGACGAGTGGAAGGAGCACCTGCAGTCGAAGTACCTCCCGCAGATCGCCGAGCGCGAGCGCCCGCGGAAGTTCTCGCAGCCGCTGCTGTCGGAGCGCAAGACGGGTGGGGCACCGTTCTTCGTCGCCCCGGCGCTGTCGCCGGACGGGGCCTACATCGCGTACATCGGCTACGGCTCGTTCCTGCGCGGCGAGGTCTTCCCCGACCTGTGGCTGGCCGACGGGCGCACCGGCAAGCGGCTGCGGCGGCTGATCAAGACCACCACGAACTCCGACTTCGAGGAGCTGCGCCTGCTGTACTCGCAGAGCGCCTTCTCCCCCGACGGCCGCACGCTGGCCTTCACGGCGATGAAGGCGGGGCGCGACATCCTGTATCTGGTGGACGTGAAGTCGCGCCGGATCGTCAAGGAGTTCCCCGACCTGCCGCTCGACGGGGTCACCGGCCCTACGTGGTCGCCCGACGGCAGCCGCATCGCCTTCAGCGGCAACCGCGGGGGCCTCACCGACCTCTACGTCGTCAACCGCGACGGCACCGGCTTCCGGCAGCTGACGCAGGACCGCTACGGCGATCTCATGCCGCAGTGGTCCCCGGACGGCAAGGTGATCGCCTTCGCGAGCGATCGCGGGCGCGAAACCGACTTCGACGTCCTGCGCTTCTCGCCTCTCCGGCTCGCGCTGCTGGACGTCGAATCGGGGGCAGTGACGGTCGTACCGGGCCAGAAGGGCCGCAGCATCAACCCGCAGTGGGCGCCGGACGGCAAGTCGGTGGCCTACATCAGCGACCGGTCGGGGATCGACAACATCTTCCTGTACGACCTGGTGCAGCGCGAGCACTACCGGCTGACGAACGTGCCGGGCGGCGTGTCGTCGCTCACCGAGATGTCCCCCGCGCTCACGTGGGCGCGCGGGGCGGATCGGATGGCATTCGTGTACTTCGACGCCGGCGACGTGAGCGTCTGGTCCATCGCCAACCCGCGCCAGCTCAAGAAGCAGCCGTGGCGCGATCAGCCGACGGAGGGCGCGACGGTCGTGGCGCAGGCGCCGGTCGCCGAGGTCGAGACGCCGACGCGCGGCGACGAGACCTCGCTCGACGGTCAGTCGCGCCGCGTCTCGCTCTACCGCGGTGCCGGCGGCGTGCGGCCCTCGGCGAGCCCTCCGTCGCTCCGCGGCCCGTCGGTCGCCGGCGGGCCGGTGACCGTCGTCGCGATGGCCGACAGCGCCGACTTCGCGCTGCCCGACACCGCGTCGTTCCGCCGCTACGCGTACCGGACGGCCTTCGAGCCCGAGTACGTGGCGCAGCCGACCGTGGGCTACTCGCAGGACAACTTCGGCCGCGGCCTCTTCGGCGGCACGACGATCGTCTTCGGCGACCTGATGGGGAACAGCCGGCTCGCCATCAGCGGCGCGATCAACGGCCGCTTGCAGGAGGCGCAGCTCTACGCCGCTTACACCCAGCTGGGGACCCGCTTCCAGTGGCAGGCCGGCGTGACGCAGACGCCGCTGTTCCTGTTCCTCGGCAACCAGATCGCGCCGAACCCGGATGGCTTCACCTTCACGCAATCGCAGGAGGTGCTGCGCATCGTGCAGCGCGGGCTGTTCGCGACCGGCTTCTACCCGCTGTCGCGCTTCACGCGCTTCGAGGCCGGGCTGCAGTTCTTCAACCTGAGCCAGTCGATCCTGCGGTTCAACGCGGTGGTGGACCCGTTCGGCCGGCTCGCCGCGGTCCCGCAGCCGGCCCAGATCGAGAACCTGAACAGCCGCACCTTCTTCTCCCCCGTGCTTGGCTACGTGAGCGACAACACGCTCATGGGCTACACCGGGCCGATCTCGGGCCGGCGGTGGCGGCTGTCCGCCTCGACGACGCTGGGCAACGTGCAGTACCACGAGGTGTCGGCCGACGCGCGGCGCTACGACCCGATCCTCTTCAACTGGATCACCTTCGCGACCCGAGTCGCCGGCCGCTGGCGGGCCGGGCGCGACGAGGCGCTCTTCCCGCAGTACATCGGCCGCCCGTTCTTCGTCCGCGGCTACGACCGCGAGAACTTCGCCTTCGGGTGCGTCCCGTCGGTCACCGGCACGTCGGCCGGGTGCGCGGCGCAGCAGCTGGTGGGCAGCCGCAATGCCTACGCGAACGCCGAAGTCCGATTCCCGGTCGTCCGCCGGCTCGAGCTCGGGCTGTTGCCGATCGCGCTGCCGCCCCTCGACGGCCTCTTCTTCGCCGACGTCGGTGCGGCCTGGAGTGCCGGCCAGTCGTTGTCCTGGCGCAAGCCAGGCGATTACGACCCCACGCAGGACCGCCAGCGCTGGTTCCTCGGCTCGTACGGCGTCGGCCTGCGGCTCAACCTGTTCGGGCTGGCGCTGGTGCGGTGGGACTACGCGATCCCGCTCGCCGATCCGCAGCGGCGCGGCTACTGGGTGTGGACGCTGGGGCCGAGCTTCTGATCGCGGAGGGCTGAGGCCGCTATCTTCCGGCGTGCCTCGCCCGCTTCTCCTCGTGGCGATCGCCGGCCTTGCGGCCTGCGGCGGTGCCGACCGTCCGGCGCCCCGCTCGCAGGGGCCGGCGATGCGCGCCACCGCCGGTCCCGCCACGATCGCCTTCCGCGTCGCCCGCAGCGGCGGCATGGTGCGCGCCTACGCATGGCCCTCGCTCGATTCCGCCATCTGGCGCTCCGAGGCGGCGCTCCCGCCCGTGGCGAAGGTGCTCGGGTTCTCTGCTCCCGCCGGACGTCTCGTGCTGCAGAGCGCAAAGGGGGCGATCCTCTGGCTCGACGTCCGGCGCAACGTGCTGCTGCCCGCCGGTCCTGCCCTCCGGCAGGCGATCCTCGTCGGCGGCGCGGGCGACGTGGCCGGACTCGACGGAACGGGTCGGCTCGTGCGCGTCTCCCCCGACGGCATCACGTGGCGCGGTGCCCTGCCCGGCCCGATCGCGGCGCTGCAGGCGATCCCCGACGGATCACTGACCGCCATCGGGACGGGGGCGCGAGGCGCCGAAGTCTGGCGCTGGAGCCCTCCCGATACCGGAGCCCCGCTGCGCGTGGGGGTGCCACGAGGCGCCATCCTTGCGACCGGGGCCGTCGGGTCGCGGTTGTGGGTGGCCGCACCGGGTACCGTGCGGGGCCTGGCCGCCTCGACGCTGGAGGACGTGACGACGTTGGCCGGCTTTCCTGCGGCGCCGCCGCTGGCGGTGACCACCACGCCGAGCGGCAACACGGTGCTCGCCGTCTTCGAGCGCGCGACGACGATCGAACTGGTGGATCGGGACCGCAACCTGCACGCCCCGTCCTGGGGCCTGCCCGGCGTGGCGCGCGACCTCCGGATGGACGGCCTCGGGCGCCTCGTGCTGGTGCGCCCCGCGCAGGGTGAGTCGGCGTGGGCGGTGGACGTCGCCAGCGGGCAGGTGCGCTCGACGCTGTCGAGCAGCTGGCGCGACGACCTCCCGGCCGTCGCGCCGGACGGCAGCGTGCTGGTGGTGCTTGGCCCCGACGTGTCGCGGCTCGACGCCGTGACCCTGCAGCGGGCCGCCACGGTACCGGGCGGCGCGCTGGACTGGTGGCACGTCGCGAACTGGGACGGCTTCACTGCCCGCGGTGGCGAGGCCCCTCCGCCGGTGTTCGCCGGCGTCGAGAGCGTGGCGGCCGACGCGCTCGATTCGGCGATCGGCGCGGCCGAGGCGGCCGAGGCGACAGAGGCGACCGAGGCGACCGCAGCCCGGCCCGCGCCTGTCAGTGATGCGGGGGCGAGGGCAGATAGCACCGTGGCCGCCGAGCCGCGTTGGCTGGTGAGCTTCGCCTCGGTGGTGGACCCGGCGCGCGCCGAGTCGCTCGCGGCGCAGCTGCGGCAGGGGGGAGCGCCGGCGCGCGCCATGGCGGTGCCGGGAGCGCGCGGGCCGGTGCACCGCGTGGTGCTGGGTCCCTTCGCCACGCGCGACTCCGCGGTCCGCGCCGGCCGGGCGACGGGCCGCGAGCACTGGATCATTCCCGTCACGCCGTGATCGCGCCGCCGTCCGACCCGCGCGCCGCGGCATGGTTCGAGGCCGGGGTGCGGGCCTCCCCGACGCTCGCCGGCCACGCCTCGGCGGTCGTCGTCGGCCGGGATGCCGACGCGGCGGCATGGGTCGCGCTGGGCCTGGCCCGGGCGATCGCGCCCATCCGCCGGGTCGCGCTCGGCGACCTGATCGGCGACGCGGCACCCATCATCGGCCTGCTCGGCGAGCCGCCCGCCGAGGGCATCGTGGATTCATTCCTGTACGGCGTGTCGCTCAACCGCATCGCGCGCGAGGTCGCCGGGCTCGGCAACTGCTACCTGCTGCCGAGCGGCAGCGAGCACGTCCAGCGCGAGGACATCATCGCGAGCGACCGCTGGAAGCGGCTCGCGGCGGGTTTTGGCGAGGTGGGGGCGACGCTGCTGCTCGTGACGACCGCGGACGCCCCGGGGTTGGACGCGCTCGTGGAGCACGTGGGGGGCGCCGTGTGCGTCGGGGCCGACGTGCTGCTGGGCCCCGGCACGACGACGATCGCGACCGTGCTCGCGGACATCAAGCGAGCGGCCCCCGCCAAGGCACCCGAACCGGTGGTCGCGCGTCGCCCCACGGCCGACTTCAGGGCCGTCCTCGACGGCGCCATGCAGGGTGGCCCTGCGGCGGCGCCCCGGCCGCCGGTGCCGCCCGGGCCGCCGCAGCCGAGGCGCGGGCCGGAGCCTGCGGGGGCCCGGCCCCGTCGCCCGGGCCCCGAGGTCGGCGGGTGGAGCCCGCCGCCGGCGCAGGCCGCGCGGCGAGAGAACCGGCGCTGGCTCGTCCCTGCCCTGCTGTTCGCCGCCGCGCTCGCCGCCGGAGCGGCGCTGTCGCTCTGGCGTGTGCGCGTCGCCACCGACCGGACGGACCCGGGTGTCGCCCGCGATTCGGTCGCGGCGCAGACGGAGCCGGCGGTGGTGCCGGAGGCGCCGCCGGCCGCCGATTCGGCGCGCGACAGTCTCCCGCCCGAGCCGCCACTCGAGGTCGCGAACCCGGCGGACTCGCTGCTGGCTGCCGGCTGGGCGGTCGAGCTGGTCACGGCCAATACCGAGGGCGGCGCCCGGGTGCGGGCCATCGGGACGCCCGAGCAGCCGACGTCCTTCCCGGCCGCCACGTGGGCGCCGGCGACGATCGGGGCGTCGAGGACGCTCTGGTTCAAGGCGTTCGCAGGCGCACTCGTGACGCGCACGGCGGCGGAGTCGCTGCTGGCGCAGCTGCGCCGACGCCGGACGCTCGCGGCGGACCAGGGACGCATCGTGCGGGTGCCGTTCGCGTTCCGGCTCGCCGGGGACGTGCCGTCCGACTCGGTGACGGCATATGTTTCGGGTTTCTCCGGACTGGGCCTTCCGGCCTATGCCCTGAGGCGCACGGACGGGACCGCCGAGGTCCTGTCGGGCGCGTTCGAATCGCCACAACAAGCGGCCCTGCACGTGCCCGCGCTCCGCGCGGCCCGGGTGGAGCCCGTTCTCGTCTATCGGACCGGGGGAGCGTTCTAGGTGCGGCTCACCAAGCTGGAACTCATCGGCTTCAAGTCGTTCGCCGATGCGACCGACCTCGTCTTCGAGCAGGGGGTGACGGCGATCGTCGGCCCCAACGGCTGCGGGAAGTCCAACGTCTCCGACGCGGTCCGGTGGGTGCTGGGCGAGCAGCGCGCGCGCCTGCTGCGCGGCGCGAAGATGGAGGAAGTGATCTTCCAGGGGTCGTCCGCCCGTCGGCCGGTGAACGTGGCCGAGGTGTCGCTGCACTTCTCGAATGACGAGGGGATCCTCCCGGTCCCGTTCAAGGAAGTCGTGATCACGCGCCGGCTGTCGCGCTCGGGGGAGTCGGAGTACTTCCTGAACCGGGCTCCGTGCCGGCTGCGCGACATCCACGACCTGGTGCGGGGCACCGGGCTGGGCGCCGACTCGGGGGTGGTGATCGAGTCGAAGATGATCGACGCGCTGCTGTCGGATCGCCCCGACGAGCGTCGCGAGCTGTTCGAGGAAGCCGCAGGCGTGGGCCTCTACCGCGACCGCCGGCGCTCCACCGAGCGCCGGCTCGAGGAGACCTCGCTCGACCTGCAACGGCTCGACGACCTGATCACCGAGGTGCAGTCGCAGGTGCGGTCGCTGGCCCGGCAGCGCAAGCGCGCGGAGCGGGCGCAGGAGCTGACGCAGCGGCGCTTCGGCGTGGAGCTCACGCTGGCGTCGCGCGAGATGGCCGCGTGGGCCGACGAGCTGGCGCGGATGGAGCGGACGGTCGCCGACCTCAAGGCGCAGGCGCCGCAGGCCGAACAGGGGGTGCGCGAGGCCGAGGCGGCGCGGGACGCGGCGCACGGCGCCCGCGCGGCGGCGGAGGCGGGGCGCGGCGAATGGGCCCGGCTCGTCGCGGAGCAGCGCGCGCAGGTGGCGACGCTGCAGGGGGAGATCGCGGTCACCGAGGAGCGGCAGCGGAACGCGGCCGAGCGGCGGCAGCGGGCCGACGTCGAGCGGCAGGAGCGCGAGGCGGCCGGCCAGCTCGTGCAGCAGGACAAGGCGCAGGCCGAGGGCGAGCGCGCCGACGCCGAGGCGGCGCTGGCGGGGGCGCGCGAGGTGCTCACCGAGCGCACCGGGGGCGAGGAAGCCGCGCGGGCCGCGCTGGCGCGGTCGCGCGCGGCGGTGGATCAGGCCGAGCGCGCGCTGCGGCAGCTCGACGACCAGCGGCGGCAGCTGGAGGCCGCGCGGGACGGGGCCGAGCGCGAGCGGGGCGAGCTGGCCGAGCGGCTCGCGGGCCTCGAGACGGAGCAGGTGTCGTTGGCCGACGCGCTCGCCTCGGCGCAGCGCGAGCAGGCGATGGCGGCCGACGGGCTCGCCACAGCGCAGACCGCGCTGGCGGCGGCCGCCGCCGAGCGCGACGCGGCGGCCGGCACCCTCAAGGGCGCCCGGGAGCGAGACGCGGTGGCGCGGGCCGAGCTGGCGCGGGCGGAAGAGGCGTCCGCGCAGGTGACGGCCAAGGCCCACGCGCTCGCGGCGCTCGAGCGCGACCGCGTGGGGCTCGCGCCGGGCGCGCAGCAGCTGCTCATGGTGCGCGAGCGCTTCGGCGACGGAGCGGTGCTGGGGCCGGTGACCGACTTCGTGACCGCGGCGCCGGATGCAGCGGCGCTCGTCGAGCGGTTCCTCGGCAACACGATGCACGCGGTGGTCGTCCGCGACCGCGCGGTCGCCGACGCCGTGCGCGCGTGGCACGCCGAGGCGCGGCCGGGTCCGCTGCTGCTGCTGCCGCTCGACGCGGCGGCCGAAGTGGCCGACGAGGACGGCTCGCTGGCGGGGCAGGTGAGCATCGCGGAGACGATCCGGGCGTGGGGGCGCGCACTGCTCGGGCGCGTGCGCGCGCTCGACGGCGGCCGGGCGTTCGTGGATGCGCGCGGCGCGGTGTGGCTGCCGGGCGAGACGGCGGGCCCCGGCCCGCTGCAGCGCCGGGCCGAGCTGACGGCGCTGCAGGAGGCCGCGGCCTCGGCGGCGGCGGCGCGCGACGCGGCGGCGGCGATGGCGGCGCTGGAACGCGAGGCGGTGCTCGCCGCCGAGGGGCACCTGCGGCAGGCGTCCGACGCATGGGAGGCCGCGCAGCTCGAGGCCCGCCGGGCGGAGGGACGCCGGCTGGAGGCCGAGCGCGACGTGCAGCGGGCGCAGCGCGTGGTACAGGAGGCGGCGCAGACGGCGGCGCGGCTGCGCCAGCGCGACACCGACCTGGCGCAGACGGTCGCGACGAAGTCGGCCGAGGCCGAGGCGCTGGTGGTCAGCTCGGGGGAGCGGACGCTCGCGCTCGAGGAGGCGCGCGGCGCGGTGGCGGCGGCGGAACAGGCGCAGGACGCCGCCCGCGAGGCGCGGACGCAGGCGCAGGTGGCCGAGGCGCAGGCGGACGCGCGCCTGCAGGTCGCACGCGACCGCGCGCGTCGCCTCTCGCAGGAGGCCGAGGCGACGATCGCGCGGCTGGCGCAGCTGTCGCTGGAGCTGGACTCGCTGCACCAGAACGACGGGGCGCTCGGGCTGCAGCTCGAGTCGTGGCGGGCGGACCTCGCCGTGCGGCGCGAGTCGCTCGCGTCGGCCGAGGCACGGCTGGCGGAGGCCGAGCTGGCGGTGCAGCAGGCCGATGCGGCCGTGACGGCGGCCGACCACGCGCTCGACGCGGCGCGGCGCGGGGCGGGTCAGGCGAGCGAAGCGCTGTTCCACGCCGAGCTCCGGCACACCGAGCTCTCGGGGCGGCGCGCGGCGATCCGCGAGCGCCTCGAGACCGAGTGGCGCAAGCCGATGGAAGACCTGTTCGCCGGCTTCGAGCCGCTGGCAAGCGAGGACGCCGAGCTCAAGGCCGAGGCGGAGCAGCTGCGGGGCCAGCTCGAGCAGCTCGGCCCGGTCAATCCGCTGGCGATCGAGGAACACGAGGAGGAGGTCAAGCGGCTCGACTTCCTCACCCGCCAGCGCGACGACCTCCACGAGGCCCGCCAGTCGCTGACGCAGGCGATCCGCGAGATCGACGCGACGGCGAAGGAGCTGTTCCTCGCGACGTTCGTGCAGGTGCGCGAGCACTTCCGCCAGATCTTCATGACGCTCTTCGGCGGCGGCGAGTGCGACCTGCGGCTGGAGAAGCCCGAGACGCCGCTCGAGGGCGACATCGAGGTGCACGCCAGCCCGCGGGGGAAGAAGACGCAGCGCATCCACCTGCTGTCGTCGGGCGAGCGGGCGCTCGTCGCGCTGTCGCTGCTCTTCGGCATCTTCCTGACCAAGCCGAGCCCCTTCTGCCTGCTCGACGAGGTGGACGCGCCGCTCGACGACCAGAACATCGGGCGCTTCGTGCGGATGCTCAACCAATTCAAGTCGAACACGCAGTTCATCGTCATCACGCACAACCCGCGCACGACGACCGAGGCCGCCGACGCGGCGTACGGCGTGACGATGCAGGAACCAGGCGTCTCGTCGGTGGTGAGCGTGCGGCTGCGGGGCAACGCGGTGGAGGAGGCGATCGCGGGGAAGGTGGCGGTTGGGGCGTAGGCGACGGCCGACGGCCCCGTGATCGTCACCGTCCTCGGCAGCGGCGCCGCCGCCCCCAGCGCCACCCGCGTCCAGGCCGGCGTCCTCGTCGAGGCCGGCGCCGTCCGGCTCCTCGTGGACTGCGGGGCCGGCGTCGTCCACCGCATGGCGACCCTCGGCGTGGACTGGTCCGGCCTCACCCACGTCGCGCTCACGCACTTCCACGCCGACCACCTGAGCGACCTCGTCACGCTGTTCGTGGCGTGGCGGTACGGGCAACTGCCGCCCCGCAGCGCCCCGCTCACCCTCTTCGGCCCGCCCGGCACCCTCGGCGTGCTCGGCCGGCTCGCCGCGGCGTTCGACGTGGACGTCACGGCGTACGGCTTCCCGGTGACCGCCATCGAACTGCCGCGGCGGGGCACCGTGCCGCTCGGCGGCGGGGTCACGCTCGCCAGCCACCCGGTGCCCCATACGCCGGAGAGCGTGGCATATTCCGTGTCCGACGGCGTGCACCGGCTGGTCGTGAGCGGGGACACGCCCGAGGACGAGGCCTTCGCCGACTGGGCGGCGGGCTGCGACGTGCTGCTCCTCGAGTGTTCCCTGCCCGAGTCAATGGCGGTGGCGTCGCACCTCACCCCCGAGGGCGTCGGCCGCATGGCCGCCCGGGCACACCCGCGGCGCCTCGTGTGTACCCATCTGTATCCGCCGCTCGAGGGGGCCGACATTCCCGGCCTCGTCGCGCGATGGTGGTCCGGCCCGGTCATGGTGGCCCGTGACGGCACCGTGCTGGCGCTTCCAGGGAACGATTGATGCTCGTGATGATGCGGCGGGACGCGACCGCCGGGCAGGTACAGGCCGTCTGCGACGCCATCTCGGCGATGGGGTTCACCCCCCTGCCGCTGCCGGGCACCGTGCGCACGGCGGTCGGACTCGTCGGCGACGACGGGCAGGCCGACGGGACGCACATCGAGGCGATGGCCGGCGTCGCCTCGGTGCTCTACGACTCGAAGCCCTACCGGCAGGCGTCGCGCGAGTGGAAGCCCGAGAAGACGATCGTCACGCTCGCGACCGGCGTGTCGTTCGGCGGCGACGAGATCCCGATCATCGCCGGCCCGTGCTCGGTCGAGAACGAGGCGCAGATCGTCGCCGCCGCGCGACTCGTGAAGCAGGCGGGGGCAGTGGCGCTGCGGGGCGGGGCGTACAAGCCGCGCACCTCACCGTACGCCTTTCAGGGGCTCGGCGCGCCGGCGCTCGAGATGCTCGCGATCGCGCGGGCCGAGACGGGGCTGGCAATCGTCACCGAGGCGCTCGACGAGGCCGGCGCCGAGCGCGTCGCCGAGGTGGCCGACATGGTGCAGGTGGGGGCGCGCAACATGCAGAACTACGCGCTGCTCCGCCTCGTCGGGCGGCTGGGCAAGCCGGTGCTGCTCAAGCGCGGCATGAGCGCGACGATCACCGAGTTGCTGCTCGCGGCCGAGTACGTCCTGAACGAGGGCAACGGACAGGTCGTCCTGTGCGAGCGCGGGATCCGCGGCTTCGACGGCGCCACGCGCAACGTCTTCGACGTCAGCGCCATCCCGCTGGTGCAGAAGCAATCGCACCTCCCGATGGCGGCCGACCCGAGCCACGGCGTGGGCGTGCGCGACCTCGTCCCCGCGGCCGCCCGCGCTGCGGTGGCGGCCGGCGCCGATGCGCTGCTGATCGAGGTGCACCCGGAGCCGGACCGGGCGAAGTCCGACGGCGTCCAGACCCTCGGGCCCGAGGCCTTCACCAAGCTCGTCGCCGATCTGCGCGTGATCGCGGAGGCCACCGGCCGCTCGATCGCCGGCCTGCCGGCAGCCGCGTCCCGCTGACGGAGGGGGAACGTCCTGCATGATGTCCGCGCCGCCCCGCCCTGCATCGGCCCTGTCCGTCGCCGCGCTCGCGCTGCTCGCCCTGGCGTCACCGCTGCGGGGCCAGACGAAGGCCGACTCCGTCCTCGACCGCGCCGTGAAGGCCCACGGCAGTGTCGGCACCCTGCGCGCCACGTTCGAGCAGGTGCTCACGAACCCGCTCACCGGTTCCGAGGTGAAGGCGCGCGGCGAACTGCAGCAGCAGCCGCCGCGCTACCTGAGCATCGTCTTCACCGAGCCCAAGGGAGACCGCATCGTCGCCGACGGGCAGTCGCTGTGGGTCTCGGCACCAAGCGCCCTGCCCGGGCAGGTGCTGCGGCTGCCGCTCGGCGCCGCCGGCCCCGGCCTGGGCGGCATCGACGTGCTCGGCCAGTTCTTCGAGCAGCCGCGGGTCCGCTACGCGATCACGCCCCTCGGCCCCGCGCAGGTGGACGGCCGCGCGACCTTCGCGCTCAAGCTCGTGCCGAAGGGGGGCGACTCGCCATTCACGCAGGCGACGGTGTGGCTCGACGACGCCACCGGCCTCGCGCGGCAGTTCGAGACGACCGACCCGAACGGCATCGTGCGCCGGGTGCGCCTGCTCACGCTCCGGCCGGGGGCGAAGCTCGACGACGGGATCTTCCGCTTCGTCCCGCCGAAGGGAGCGCGGATCATCGAGCGGCCGGGCATGTAGGCGCCGCACGGTCCCGAGTTGACATTGCCCTCGGCGCGGCTAGCGTCCGCCCGCATGCCCACCGCCCGCCCGTGACGACCGGCCCCGACGCGACCGCCTCCGTCAGCGCCGCCACGCTCGCCGTCGAACAGCGCGCCGAGCAATCGATCTGGCGGGTGATCGTCGCCGCCTCGGCGGGGACCCTGATCGAGTGGTACGACTTCTTCGTGTTCGGGGCCCTGGCCGGGATCGTGGCCGACGAGTTCTACCCGGCAGGCAACGCCACGGCGAACTTCCTCAAGGCGCTGGCGACCTTCGGGGCTGGCTTCGCGGTGCGGCCGCTCGGTGCGCTGTTCTTCGGCCGCATCGGCGACATGGTGGGGCGCAAGTACACCTTCCTGGTGACACTGCTGCTGATGGGGAGCGCGACGGCGGCGATCGGGCTCATCCCCACCTACGCGCAGATCGGCCTCGCCGCGCCGGTGCTGCTGGTGGTGTGCCGTCTGCTGCAGGGGCTGGCGCTGGGCGGCGAGTACGGCGGCGCGGCGGTGTACGTCGCCGAATACGCGCCGGACGGCCGGCGCGGGTTCTACACGAGCTTCATCCAGACGACCGCCTCGCTCGGGCTGCTGGTGTCGCTGCTCGTGGTGCTCGGTACGCGGTCGATCCTCGGCGAGGAGGCGTTCCGGGCGTGGGGCTGGCGCGTGCCGTTCCTGCTGTCGGTGGTGCTGATCGCGGTCTCGTACCAGATCCGCCGCCGGATGCACGAGTCGCCGCTGTTCGCCGCGCTCAAGGCGAAGGGGAAGACCTCGACGGCGCCGATCCGCGACGCGTTCCGCACGGCGGAGCAGTGGAAGACCTTCTTCGTGGTGCTCTTCGGGATCACCGCCGGCCAGGCGGTGGTGTTCTACACGAGCCAGTTCTACGCGCAGATCTTCCTCGAGAAGACGCTCAAGGTCCCGGCGGCGACGGCGAACCTCGTCGTCGCGGGGGCGATCGTCGCGGCCACGCCGTTCTTCGTGGTGTTCGGGGCACTCTCCGACCGGATCGGCCGCAAGAAGATCATGCTGGCGGGCAATCTGCTCGCGGCGGCGCTGTGGCTGCCGATCTTCCACGCGATGGCGGCCAACGCCGACCCGGTGCGGCCGGTGGTGCTCGGCGCGCTGGTCTTTGCGCAGGTGCTGTTCGTGGCGATGACCTACGGACCGATCGCGGCGTACCTCGTGGAGGCCTTCCCCGCGCGGATCCGCTACACGTCGCTGTCGTTGCCGTACCACCTGGGCAACGGCTGGTTCGGCGGGTTCACGCCGTTCATCGCGGCGTCGGCGACGGCGGCGACGGGCAACCGGTTCGCGGGGTTGTGGTACCCGATCGGCGTCACGCTGATGACCGTGGTCATCGGGACGCTGTTCGCGCGCGAGACGCGCGGTACGTCCACCTGGCACGAGCTGGACGAGTAGCCGCCGCGCGCGCGGCCGGCGGCGTCAGCGCGCGGCCGCCAGCGTCCGCGCGCGGGCGAAGAGCTGCGCGGGCAGCTCGACCCCGCTCGCCAGCGCGATCGCGCGCTGCAGCACCGCGTCGTCGCGCGACTGCCGTTCGAACACCGCGTCGGGGCCGAACGCGAATCGCGTCACCTCGAGGCCGAGCAGCCGGTCCACGACCGGCTGGGCCGCGCGCCACGCCTCGTCGGGGACGTCGGCCCCGCGCGCGGCCATCGAGGCCCGGAGCGTGCGCCGCCACGCGTCGGTGACCGGCGCGGCGGGACTCGCCGCCTGCGGGCGCAGGGCGAGCGCCGCCGCGGCGAGGGCGTCGCGGAAGGCGGGGACTCGGCCACCGAGCGCCGCGTCGAGGCGGCGCGCCGCCTCGAGCTGCACGGTGTCGCGCACGATCACGTCCGGCACGATCGCGTCGCCGCCGAAGATGGTGCGCCCCAGCGGGGTGCGGTAGGGCACCCGCGGTGCCGCGGTGTCCGGTGCCGCGGTGTCCGGTGCGGCGGCGGCGGCGCGGGCGTCGCGGCGCGCGACCGTCCGCGAGATGCTCCGCCCGAGCGGCGTGTACCAGCGCGCGGTGGTGAGCTTGAGCGCCCCGTCGCCGAAGGGGAAGACGCTCTGCGCGCTCCCCTTGCCGAAGGTCGGCACGCCCACGACGAGCGCACGGTCGAGGTCCTGCAGCGCGCCGGCGACGATCTCGGCCGCGCTGGCGCTGCCCTCGTTGACGAGCACGACGACCGGCACGATGCCGTAGGGCCCGGTCGCCTCGGCGACGATGTCGCGCGACATCTCCGGGGCCCGTCCCTTGAGGGTGACGATCCGCTCCCCCTCGCGCAGGAAGAGCTGCGAGACGGCCACCCCCTGCTCGAGGAGGCCGCCGGGGTTGCCGCGGAGGTCGAGCACCATCGCCCGCGCCCCCGCGCGGCGCAGCGAATCCACGGCGGCGCCCAGTTCGGCCGCGGCGGAGTCGCTGAACTCGTTGAGGTCGAGGTACCCGACGCCCGGCGCGACGACGGTCGCACGCCCGACGGCACGCACGCGGATGTCGCGCCGCTGCAGCTTGAACGCCTGTCGGCCCGGCACGCCGGGCCGCTCGATGGCGATGGTCACGATCGAGCCGGCCGCGCCGCGGATGGCCCGCACGGCCTCCTCGGTTGACCAGCCGCGGGTCGAGGCTCCCTCGATCTCCACCACGCGATCGGCAGTGCGCAGGCCGGCCGAATCGGCCGGCGTCCCGGGGATCGGCGCGATCACCGTCGGCCAGCCGTCGCGCGTGTCCACCCGCGCGCCGATGCCCGCGTACGAGCCGGTCGCCCGCTCCGCCAACTGCCGGAAGCGCGCGGGCGGCAGGTAGCTCGTGTTCGGGTCGCCCAGTTCGTCGAGCAGGCCGTCGACCGCCCGGCGGTAGAGCGCGCTGTCGGGGATCGGGTCCACATAGCGGTCGGCGATCAGGCGCCGGACGGACTCGAAGAGCCGGGGCCCGTTGACCGCGCCGCCACCCTCGGCTCGCGCGTGACGCGCAAACCAGGCACCGCCGCCGAGGGCGACCCCACAGGCGGCGGCCACGGTGATCGAACGCCAGCGGCTCATTCCGCATGCTCCGCCACGCCGAGGACCGGCCCGAGCGCGGGCACGTGCGCGGCGACGGCGCGGGCGACGCGCCCTTCGACCTCGTCCGGCGCGCCGGTGGCTTCGACACGCACGATCGGCCCCGTCTCGGGGTGGGTGGCCTGCCAGTCGGGGGTGAGCGCGGCGGCGAAGGCCGCCGCGACGCGCGCGTGGAACGCGTCTCCGGCACCCTCGAGGCGGTCGGTGGCCCCGCGTCGGCCGGCCCGCGCGAGGCCATCGGTCACCGGGAAGTCGAGCACGCAGGTCACGTCGGGACGAACGCCGCCGACGGCGAGCCGGTTCGCATCGCGGATCCGGTCGCGGTCGAGCCCGCGCCCGGCGATCTGGTAGGCGTAGGAGCTGAGGAAGAAGCGATCGAGCACGACGACCTCGCCGCGCGCGAGCGCGGGGACGATGACGCGCGCGACGAGCTGCGCGCGCGACGCGAAGAAGAGCAGGGCCTCGGCCTCCGGGGCGACATCGCCGTCCGGATCGAGCAGGAGGGCGCGGACGGCGTCGCCCAGCGCGGTGCCGCCGGGTTCGCGGCAGGACTGCGCCGTGCGCCCGCCGGCGCGCAGGCGCGCGACGAGCCGGGCGACCTGCGTGGTCTTGCCCGCCCCTTCGACGCCTTCGAGGACGACGAGGGCCCCGGCCACGGCGCGGTCAGCCGAGCAGGACGATCGAGCTCTGCGCCCCGGCGCGGATCCCCTCGGAGATCCACGAGTTCACCTGCAGCATCAGCTTGTCGAAGTTCTCCTGCGCGGCGATGGCCCGCTGGTAGGCCATGTTGCCCTGCACCGCCTGCAGGAGCCGGTCGAGCTGCTGCTCCATCTCGGGGGTGGGCCGTTCGCCCCGTTCGATCATCCCCTGCGCCTGTTCGCGGAGCTGCTCGATCGCCTGGAGCGCCTGCACCGCGGTGGCGTCGCCGTTGAGCGCCTCGGCGGTGGCCTTGACCGCCTTGTACTCGGCGCTCTGGCCGATGAGACGTCCGAGGTCCTTCGCCTTGTCTTCGATCATCGTCCGTCTCCGGGGTCGGTGGCCGCGGCCGCCGGGTCGGCGGGCCGCGTGGCAAGCACAAATCTGTCGCGCCCGGCGAGGTCCTGCACGACCTCGGCGTCGGTGAAGCCGGCGGCGCGTGCGAGGGCCGCGGCGCGGTCGGCGCGGCGGCTATCCACCTCGAGGGCGAGGAGGCCGCCGGGAACGAGCACGTCCATCGCGCCGGCGACGAGGCCGGCGATGACGGCCATCCCCTCGTCCCCGGCGAAGAGCGCCTGGGCGGGCTCCCAGTCGCGCACCGAGGCGGGGAGGTCGCGCGCCTCGTCGTAGGCGATGTAGGGCGGATTCGACACGAGGACCGACAGCCGTTCCCCTGCCAGCGGCGCCAGCAGGGCCCCGTGGCGCCATTCGACGCGGGCGCGGAGCTCGCCGGCGAGGGCGGCCCCGTTGAGTCCCGCGACGTCGAGGGCATCCTGCGAGACGTCGGTGGCGACGATGCGCTCGAAGCCCCCCTCGGCGGCGAGCGCGAGGGCGATCGCCCCGCTGCCGGTGCCGACATCGGCGGCGACGCCGCGCCCGCCCCCGGTGCGGCGCAGGACCTCCTCGACGAGCTGCTCGGTCTCGGGGCGCGGGATGAGCACACGCTCGTCCACAGCGAGCGTCAGGTGCCGGAACGGGGCGCGTCCGACGGCGTAGGCGAACGGCGCCCCGCGGGCGCGGCGGGCGGCCGCGGCGCGCGCGTGCGCCACGACGCGGGCGGGGAGGAGCGCCTCGGCATTGAGCGTCGGCCAGAAGCGCGGCTCCTCGCAGCAGGCGGCGACGAGGTCGCGGGCCTCCTGCCGCGCGGTGTCGAGGCCGGCGGCCGCGAGGGTCGCGGCGACGGCAGCGACGAGATCGCCGCAGCGGAGCGAGCCGGCGTCGCCGTCGGTGGCGAGGCGGGTCCACTCGAGCAGGGACTCGTCGCTCACGCGTCCTCGAGCCGCTCGTTGAGGTCGGCGAGGCGCAGGGCGGCGAAGAGGTCGTCGAGGCGGCCCTCCATCACCTGGGGCAGGTCGTGCGCCGTGTAGTTGATGCGGTGGTCCGTCACGCGGTTCTGCGGGAAGTTGTACGTGCGGATCTTCGCCGAGCGGTCGCCGGTGGAGACGGCGCTGCGGCGCAGGCGCGAGCGCTCGGCTTCCTGCTCGGCGAGGCGCAGGTCGAAGAGGCGCGAGCGGAGCACCTCCATGGCCCTCGCCTTGTTCTGGAGCTGCGAGCGCTGGTCCTGCTGCGTGACGACGATGCCGGTCGGGAGGTGGGTGATGCGCACGGCCGAGTCGGTCGTGTTGACGCCCTGCCCGCCGGGGCCGGACGCGCGGTAGACGTCCACGCGGAGGTCCTTCTCGTCGATGGAGACGTCCACGTCCTCGGCCTCGGGAAGCACGGCCACGGTGGCCGCCGAGGTGTGGATGCGGCCGGCGGACTCGGTGGCCGGGACGCGCTGCACACGATGCACACCGGCCTCGCGGCGGAAGGCGCCAAAGGCCCCGGCGCCCTCGACCTTGAAGGCCACCTCGCGCACGCCGCCGAGCGTGCTGTCGGAACCGGAGAGGAGCGCGACGCGCCAACCGCCGTGGCGCTCGATGTAGCGCGTGTACATGCGCCACAGGTCGTGGGCGAACAGCGCGGCCTCGTCACCGCCGGTGCCGGCGCGGATCTCGACGATTGCGGCGCGATCGTCGAGCGGATCGGGGGGCACGAGCAGGGGCTTGAGCTCTTCTTCGAGGCGCGCCTGTTCGGCCTCGACGCGGGTGACCTCGGCGCGCGCCTCGGCGGCGAGCTCGGGGTCGGGAACGACGACGAGCTCGCGCGCCTGCGCGAGCTCGTCGTCGAGGCGCTCGAGGCGCCGGGCGCGATCCACGATCGCGGAGAGCCGCTGGTGGTCGCGCCCCAGCGCCGCGAGTCGTCGGGAGTCCCTGGCCGTGTCCGGGTCGAGGAGTCGCTGCTCGACGTCGGCCGCCTGCGCGACGGCGGCGGCCAGCTTCTGGCGAATGCGCAGAGACGGCTCGGCCGGCGATCAGGCCGACGTCTTGTTGTACTTCTGGCGGAAGCGTTCGACGCGGCCGGCGGTGTCGATGAGCTTCTGCTTGCCGGTGTAGAACGGGTGGCACTGCGAGCAGATGTCGAGCGACAGCTCGGCGAACGTCGAACGCGTCTGGAACGTGTTGCCACAGGCGCACTTGACCTGCGCCGTGGCGTACGTCGGATGGATTTCGGCCTTCATGGGAATTGCCTCGTGAGCGGCGGCAGGGCGGGATGTCGGACAGCCCCTGAATATAGCCAGGATTCGGCGCAAGTTGCAACCCTGCAAGGGCTTAGCGGTTTGACATGGCGTTGCCCGTGGCGTAACGTGCGCGGACACGATTTGACGATGGTCGTATCCGCCCCGTCTTGCGCCCGGCATGCCCGATTCGACCCGCGCTCCAGCCCGTCCCACCCCGGCGTCGGGGATCCCGCCGCTCGGGAGCACCATCGACTTCCTGGTGACGGTACCGCTGTTCCACGAACTGGAGCTCGAGGAGCTGACCCGCTTCGCCGAGCTGGTGCGAGAGAAGTCTTATCCGCGCACGAGCGTGATCGTCTTCGAGGACGACCCCGGGGATGCGTTCTTCATCGTGCGCCAGGGGCGGGTGAAGGTGGTGCTGGTCTCGGACGACGGGCGCGAGATCATCCTCGGGGTCCTCGGGCCCGGCGAGCACTTCGGCGAGCTCGCGCTGATCGACAACCGGCCGCGGTCGGCCCACGTAGTCGCCATGGAGGACTCGACGCTGCTCGTACTGCGGCGCGAGGACTTCCGGCGGCGCGTCGAGGCGAGCCCGAAGGTGGCGTGGGCCCTGCTCGTCGAGCTCTCGCGCCGCCTGCGAGCGGCCGACGGCAAGATCGGCGGGCTGGTGCTGCTGGACGTGCCGGGCCGCATCGCGCGCCTGCTCCTCGATCACCTGCCCGACGACTCGGCGACGATCGACAAGCCGCTCACCCACCAGATGATCGCGCAGATGATCGGCGCGAGCCGCGAGACGGTCTCGCGCGCCATGCGCGACTTCCAGGGCGCGGGCTGGGTCTCGGTCGAGCGCCGACGCATCACGCTCTCGGACGTCGAGGCGCTCAAGCGGCGCGCTCGCGCCCGCGACTAGCCGATGAGAAGGCCGGAGTGTGAGCGGCATCACCTCGCGCTCCGCCGTCCCGGTGCTATCCTAGCGCACGACGGGACCGCCGGGGTCGGCGGCCGTCGCCCCCCCGAGCCCGGTCGGTGATGCAGCTCCGCTTCTGGGGGACTCGCGGGTCGATCCCGAGTCCCGGCGCCGCGACGGTCCGTTACGGCGGCAACACTCCCTGCACCGAATTGCGCACGAGTGCCGGGCATCTTGTCATCCTCGACGCCGGCACCGGCATCCGCGAACTCGGGCGATCGCTGCTGCAGCGGGCGGGTGGCCAGCCGGTCGTCGGCGACGTCTTCCTGACGCACGCGCACTGGGACCACATCCAGGGGCTCCCGTTCTTCGCGCCCATCTTCCAGCGCGGCAACCACTTCACGATCTGGGGCTCGGCCTCGCTGGAGACCAGCATCGACCGGGTGGTGCGCGACCAGATGTCGCCGGTTGTGTTCCCCGTCACGTTCGACGAGCTGGACGCCGCGGTCGATTTCCGGGAGATCCGGCCCGGCACGCTCCATGCGAGCGGAGTGCTGGTGTCGGCCTTCGACGCGCGGCATCCCGGCGGCGCGCTCGGGTACCGGTTCGCCGACCCCGCCTCCCCGGACCGCTCCCTCGTGTACGTCTCGGACAACGAACTCGGCGACGCCACCAAGTACCCGCAGTCCCCCGCCTCCTGGCGCCGGGACCTTGTCGAGTGGATGCGCGGGGCCTCCGTGCTCGTGCACGACGCGACGTACACGCCGGAGGAGTACGACCAGCACCGCGGCTGGGGGCACTCGACCGACTTCGAGTGCGTGGATCTGGCGCTCGAGGCCGGCGTGCAGACGCTGGTGCTCTTCCATCACCGCCCGGAGCGGCACGACGACGACGTGGATGCCCGCGTCGCCGCCACCCGCGAGCGCGTCCGCGCCCGCGGAGCCGCGCTCGACGTGATCGCCGCAGCCGAAGGGCTGACCCTGACCGTCTGACCCGTTCCGACAGGAGACCCGATGCTTCGAATCCTTCCGCGCCACCGTGCCGTCCTCACCGCGCTGGGGACGCTCGCGCTCGCCGTCGCGCCGACCGCGCTCGCGGCGCAGGCCGAGACGCGCCCGACCGTGGCCGTGCTCTACTTCAACAACGGATCCTTCGGCCCGGGCGCGAAGGACTACGACATGCTCGGCCGCGGCGTCGCCGACTTCCTGATCACCGAGCTGTCGGCGAACCCGAGGATCCGCGTCGTCGAGCGTGACCAGATCGCGAAGATCACCGCCGAGCAGGACCTCGGTGCCTCCGGACGCATGGACGCCGAGACCGCCGTCCGCCTCGGGAAGCTGCTCGGGGCGCAGTACATGGTGACCGGGGGCTTCATCGTGACGCCGCGCGGCGACGTGCGGCTCGACAGCCGCGCGTTCGACGTGAGCACGAGCCGCATCGTGCACACCGAGTCGGTGACCGACAAGGCGGACAACTTCGTGCCGCTCATCGGCAAGCTGGCCGAGAAGCTCAACGGCGGGATGAAGCTCCCCGAGATCCCGAAGCGCACCGGAACGGGGCCTGCCCCGGCGCCGGCCGGGACCGTCGGAACCGCCGCGCCGGCCGCCGAGCAGAAGGTGCCGTTCGCGGCGGTGGCGCTCTACGCCAAGGCGCTCGGCGCCAAGGACAAGGGGAACAAGGCCGAGGCCGTCACCCTGTTCAAGCAGGCGCTCGACCGCTTTCCCGACTTCGCCAGGGCGAAGGCCCAGCTGAAGAACCTCGGGGCCTAGCGGCCGGCAGGCGGCCTGCGGCGTCCCTCCCCCTGGGCGGGATGCCGCGGGCCGCCGCTCGGTGGACTCCGCCCGCCGTGATCCGTCCCCTCCTGATCGTCCCGCAGGGCCGCGCCATCGCGCTGCCCGCCCCCGTGCTGGCGGGTGTCGAGGTGCAGCGCGTGGAGGGCTGGCCCGACGTCGAGGCCCTCGATCCGCGGCGGCCGACGGTGGTCGTCATGGACGAGTCGGTGCTCGCGCGTCGGCTGTCGGCGGGACGCGCCGCCGACGCGGTCACGCTCGTGGCGGCACTCGTGATCTGGGGGAGCGACGCGGTGCCGGCCGAGGACCTGCCCGAGCCGCTGGCGGCGCTCGGGCCACTGTTCCTGCCGAACGATGCGCCGCCCGCCCTCGTGCGGCACGTCCTGCAGGCCGCCCTGCGCCACGCGGCCACGCTCGTGCAGGCGCGGCTCGCGGTGGAAGCCGAAGCCGCCCGGCACGTGGAACTCGCCGAGCTCTCACGCGTGGGGGCGGCCCTCACCACCGAGCGGGACCTCGGGACCCTGCTCCGGCTCATCCTTTCGCAGTCGCGCCGGATCGCGCAGGCCGACGCCGGCTCGCTGTACCTGGTGGACCGCCCCGCCGACGACACGCCGGCGACGACGCTCCGCTTCAAGCTCGCGCAGAACGACTCGCGGCCCGGCCTGCCGCTCGAGGAGTTCACCGTGCCGATCGACCACGCGTCGGTGGCGGGCTACGTGGCCGCGACCGGGCTGCCGCTCGTGCTCGAGGACGTGTACCAGCTCCCGCCGGACGCGGTGTACACCTTCAACCGCCGCTTCGACCAGGCGTTCGGGTACCGGACGCGCAGCATGCTCGTGCTCCCGATGCGTACGCACCGCGACGAGACCATCGGGGTGCTCCAGTTGATCAATCGCAAGCGCGACCGGGCGGTGATGCTCACCGACGCGGCGGCGGTGGACGCGCAGGTGATCGGCTTCGACGAGCGGATCACCGAGCTCGTGACCGCCCTCGCCTCGCAGGCGGCGGTCGCAGTGGAGAATGCGCGGCTCTACGAGGACATCGAGCGGCTGTTCGAGGGATTCGTCACCGCGAGCGTGACCGCGATCGAGCAGCGCGACCCCACCACCAGCGGCCACTCGGGCCGGGTCGCGACGCTCACGATCGGGCTCGCCGACGCGATCGGCCGCGGCGGGGCACCGGGACCGTATCGCGGGCTCGCGTTCTCGCGGGCCGAGATGCGCGAGCTGCGCTACGCGGCGCTGCTGCACGACTTCGGCAAGGTCGGCGTGCGGGAGCTGGTGCTGGTCAAGCAGAAGAAGCTCTATCCGTGGGACCTCGCGCTCATCCGCCACCGCTTCGCATACCTGCAGTCGCAGGCGGATGTCGTGTTCGAGCGCGAGCGCGCCGAGGTGCTGCTGGCGCACGGGCCCGCGGCCTACGCGGAGACGGTCGGTCGGCTCGAGGCCGAGCGTGACGCGCGGCGGCGCGAGCTCTCGGGGTTCCTCGACCTGATCCTGCGCTCGAACGAGCCCACGGTGCTGCCGGAGGGGAACTTCGAGGCCCTCGGGCAGATCAACCGGACGACCTACACGGACTTCGACGGCGTCGAGCGCCCCCTGCTGGGCGATGACGAGCTGCGCTTCCTGATGATCCGCAAGGGGAACCTCGACGAGCGTGAGCGGCGCGAGATCGAGTCGCACGTGACGCACTCGTACCGGTTCCTCGAGGCGATCCCGTGGACGCGCGAGCTCAAGGGGATTCCGCTCATCGCGTACGGGCACCACGAGAAGCTCGACGGCACCGGCTATCCGCTCAGGCGGACGGCGGCGGAGATCCCCGTGCAGACGCGGATGATGACCATCGCCGACATCTTCGACGCGCTCACCGCGACCGACCGGCCGTACAAGCGGGCGGTACCGGCGCCGCGCGCGCTCGACATCCTGCGCGACGAGGCGAAGGCGGGGACGCTCGACCCCCACCTGCTCGAGGTGTTCACGGAGGGTCGGGTCTGGGAACGGGTGCTGCAGGCCGAGCGCGCCGCACCATCGGCCTAACGGCGCGGCGCGGGCGGCGGCGCGAGCGGCGGCGTGGTGGCCGGCGGGCGCCGGTGCCTGGTCGCCTGCTCGTACGCGTGGGCGAATCCAAGCAGCGTCGCCTCGCTCCACGGACGGCCGAGGAACTCGAGGCCGGCCGGCAGGCCGTCCGGCGTGAAGCCCATCGGGACGGTGAGCGCCGGCCACGCCAGCGAAGGGCTCAGGCCGCGGTTGTCGCCCCGGCCGTAGGCGTCGTCGGGACGGGGATTGGTGAGCACGTCGCGGCCGATCGGCGCGGGCGGGGCGTCGTAGGTGGCGTACACGATCGCGTCGAGCCGCCGGTCAGCCATGAGTTGCAGGTACGCGATGCGCAGCGCCTCGCGGTAGCGCATCAGGGCGCCGAAGCCGGCTTCCTCCGGCGACCGCCCGACGTACTCGATCAGGGCCCTGGCGCGCCACGGATTCACACCCCCGGCGAGGAGAATCTCCTTGAGCGTCCGGAACGGCGCCCCCGGATGCTGCGCGAGGTACGCGTCGGTCGCCGCCTCGGTCTCGAAGTCGTTGCCCAAGCGCGGCATCGGCACCGGCGGGCGCACGAGCGAGTCCACGATCACCGCCCCCTGCGCCCGCAGGTCGGCGAGGGCGCGGTCGAGGAGGGGTGCCACTTTGGCGAACTCGGCCGAGTCCACGCGCGCGAGCGAGTCGCGGCGCAACGCGGCGGTATCGCGTGGGGCGCCGCTGTCGCTCGCGGTGCGGCGCGGCGGCGGCGTGCGGCGCGTCCGCAGGACCCCGATGCGCGCCCCCGCGAGCGCGCCGGCGGTGAGTCCGGCCGTGTACGTGGCCGGCACGTTCCCGACGGCGTACACGGTGACCGGGTCGCGCGGATCGTACCCGGCGATGACGTCGAGCACGCGTGCCGCGTCGGCCACGGTGCGCGTCATCGGCCCCATGGTGTCCTGCGACGGGTTCGCGGGGAGCATGCCGAAGCGGCTCACGAGCGGGAGCGTGGGACGCAGGCCCACGAGCGCATGCACCGCCGCAGGGCCGCGGATCGACCCGCCCGTGTCCTCGCCGAGCGCGACGAGCCCGAAGTTGGCGGCCGCGGCCGCGCCGGACCCGCTCGACGACCCGCTGGGATTGCGCGCGGGGTCGTACGCGTTCCGGATGATCCCCGCGGCCGAGCTCACGTAGCGGCCCGCGAACTCGCCCATGGTGGTCTTCGCGAGGATGATCGCCCCGGCGGCCTCGAGCTTCTCGACGACGGTCGCATCGCGCGCGGGGACGAAGTCCTTGAACAGCACCGAGCCGTAGGTGGTCGGCATGTCCTTCGTCTCGACCTGGTCCTTGAGCAGGACCGGTACGCAGTGCAGCGGGCCGCGCGCGCGCTTCGACCGCCACACACCGTCGAGCGAGTCGGCGTCGGCCAGGGCTCGCGGGTTCACGGTCTGGATCGCATGGAGCTCGGGCCCCTGCCGGTCGTACGCGGCGATGCGGTCGAGATAGGCCTGCACGAGCTGCCGGCAGGTGAGCCGGCCGGCCGACATGGCGGCGTGCACCGACGGGATGGTGGCTTCCATCACGTCGAACGACTGGGCGGCCGCGGGGGCCGCGGGGGCCGCGAGGGCGGCGACGATGACGGCGAGCGGGGCGAGGCGCATGGGGCGAACGTAGCCCGGCGCGCGTGCCGGGGCGAGCGGCTGGTGCGCGCAGGGCCCGGATGCCCGGCCCCGGTGCCAGCGGTCGGCTCGACTCCCGGCCGCGGCGCTGTAGCTTGCAGCGCATGCCGCGCCGCCACCTGCTACCGGCGCTCGCCGGCCTCCCTTGGCTGGCGCTCGCCGCGCAGCCCGATCCACTGAGCCCCGTCGCCCCCCCCGCGCGCTTCGCCGACGAGGCCCGCGCCGCGCGCCTGCGCGCCGCCTTCCCTGCGGTGGACTCGCTCGTGCGCGACTTCGCCGTCCGGCGCCGCGTGCCCGGCTGGGCCTACGGTATCGTCGTGGACGGCCGCCTCGAGCACGTCGTCGCCGGGGGCCTGCGCGACGTGCGCGCGGGGGCGGCGGTGGACACCGGCACCGTCTTCCGCATCGCCTCGATGAGCAAGAGCTTCGCCGCCGCGGCGATCCTGCAGCTGCGCGACGCCGGCCGGCTCTCGCTCGACGACCCGGCCGAGCGCCACGTGCCGGAGCTCCGCGACCTGCGACCCGCGACCGGCGACGCCCCGCGCATCACGATCCGCCACCTCCTCACGCACGCGGCCGGCTTCCCCGAGGACAACCCGTGGGGCGACCAGCAGCTCGACGCCACCGAGGCGGCGTTCAGCGCGATGCTGCGCGGCGGCATTCCCTTCTCCACGCCGCCGGGCACCGCGTACGAGTACTCCAACTACGGCTTCGCGATCCTCGGGCGCATCGTCGCGAACGTCGCCGGGATGCCGTACGCGCGCTACCTGCGCACGCGTCTCCTCGAGCCGCTCGGCATGCCGCGCACGACGCTCGAGTCGCGCGACGTGCCGTCGGAGCGGCTGGCGATCGGCCACCGGCTGCAGGACGGCGCGTGGCTGCCGGAGCCCGCGCTGCCGGACGGGGCGTTCGGCGTCATGGGTGGGATGCTCACGACGCCGGCGGACCTGACGCGGTGGGTGGCGTTCCTGCTCGACGCCTGGCCGGCGCGCGACGGCGCCGACTCACCTGTGCTCTCGCGCGCGTCCCGGCGCGAGATGCAGCAGCTGCACCGCTGGGCGGGGGCGTCCGTCCTGGCGGGCGAGACGCTGACGCTCACCGCGGGGGGCTACGGCTACGGCCTGCGCGTGGGCTCGACGTGCGACGTGCGGCACTGGGTGTCGCACACGGGGGGACTGCCCGGATACGGCTCGATCATGAAGTGGTTCCCGGAGCACGGCGTGGGGATCATCGCGTTGGGCAGTCTGACGTACACGCCGTGGACCCCGGTCGTCGATCAGGCGTTCGCGCGCCTGCAGCAGACGGGGGCGCTGGTGCCCCGCGAGCCGCAACCGGCGCCGGTGCTCGCGACGCGGCGCGCGCAGGTGACGCGGCTGGTGCAGCAGTGGTCGGCGCCGCTGGCCGACTCGCTGGCGGCGATGAACCTGTTCCGCGACGAGTCGGCCGTGCGGCGCGCGGCGCAGGTCGCGGCGGTGCGTGATGCGGCGGGGGGCCAGTGCGTGAACGAAGGGTCGTTCGTGGTGGAGAACGCGCTCCGGGGACGGTGGCGGATGCGCTGCGCACGGGAGGACCTCGTGGTGGCGATCACGCTGGCGCCGACGATGCCGGCCGGAGTGCAGTACCTCGATGTCTCGCCGCTGGCGCGCGACGCATCGCTGGCCGTCGCGTCCACATGCCGCCGCTGACGCCCCCCCGGGAACCGGGCGCGGTCGCCACCGCGCGGCACCCCGGGCGCCTGCGGGCCGTCCTCCAGACGACGGCGCTGGTCTCCGCCGCCGGCGCCGTGGCCGGGGCGATCGCCGCCCCGGTGGTCCTGACCGTGGCGACCCTCGCGCGACTCGTCGTCTCCGGGGGAGGCGTGCCGGATACGTGGACCGCCGTGGTCAACGCGTTCCGGGGGGCGGGAGCGCTCGGCACCCTGGCCGCCGTGTACGGTGCCGTGCTTGGCCCCTTGCTCGGCTGGACGCTGCTCAGGCGCGTGCCGATCGGCCGGGCCGCGGTCACCTGCGCGGTCGGCGCAGCGGTGTTCCTCGTTCTCGGACTGGTGCTGCTGCCCCTCGCGTTCGACGGCCTGCTGGCACTCGCCTACCCGGTGGTGGGTGGCCTCGTGACGGCGTTGGCCCTGCGCTGGCGCCAGCGCGATCGTGCGAGCGCCGGCGCAGACGCGGGGACGTGAGGGTAGCCCGTCAGCCGCCCCAGCCCCCGCCGCCCGGCGTCTCGATCGTCACGACATCACCGGCCTGCAACTCGAGCCGGCACTTGGCCGGCACCTCCACGCCGTTGAGCAGGTTGCGCCCCCGCGCGCCATCGCCCCCTCCCGCCGCCCCGCGCGGGGCGTGGCGTCGCCGTTCGGTGAGCAGCGTCACGGTGCACGAGTCGAGCGCCCGATAGCTGCGCACGACGCCGTCGCCGCCACGGTGCCGCCCCGCGCCGCCCGAGCCGGCCCGGATGCCGTAGTGCACGACCTCGAGCGGATACGCCCGCTCCAGCGACTCGATCGGCGTGATGCGCGTGTTGCTCATGCCCACGTGCACGCCGCTCGGGCCAGGACCGCGCGCCGAGGCACCCTGCCCACCCCCGAGCGTCTCGTAGAACGTCCACCCCGCCCCGCCGAAGACGACGTTGTTCATCGTGCCCTGCCCCTGAGCCGGAACGGGGAGGCCGGCGGCGTCGAGCGCGCGCACGATGGCATCGGTGAGCCGCTGCGACATCTCCACGTTGCCCGCTGCGACCGCGGCGCCGTCGCGCGCGTCAATGGCGCTTCCCGGGGGGATCGACAGCGACACGGCCCGCGCGAGCCCGTCGTTGGTGGGGACGTCGTCGTCGAGCAGCATGCGCAGCACGAACACGGCGGCCGCCTGCACCACCGCGCGCGGGCAGTTCACGTTGCCCGCCACGCGCGGTGCCGTGCCGCCGAAGTCGAGGTGCAGCGTGCCGTCGCGCACCGCCGCGGAGACCGCAATGCGGATGTCGGCATCGGTCACCCCGTCCCCCTCGAGGAAGTCCTCCGCCGCACCGCGGGCGCCCTCGAGCGGCCGCAGGCGCTCGCGCGCGCGCCGCTCGGCGTAGTCCAGCAGGGCGGCGCCAGCGGCGTCGAGGGTCTCGACCCCCGTGCGCTGCCGGAGCGCCCGCCACCCCTCGGCACCGGCACGGCAGGCGGCGCGCTGCGCGGCGAGGTCGCCGCGCCGTTCGTCGGGCGTCCGCACGTTGGCGAGAACGATCGCCCAGACGTCGTCAACCGGCCGGCCGCCGCGCTCGAGGAAGACCGGCGGCAGCACGAGCCCTTCCTGCACCAGTTCGCGCGCGCCGAAGGGCATCGAGCCGGGCGACATGCCGCCGACGTCCGCGTGGTGCGCACGCACCGCGGCATAGCCGATGACGGACGTGCCCGACTCGTCGGCGATCGCCTCGACCATCGTGAGGTCGGGGAGGTGCGAGCCGCCGTGCGACGGATGGTTGAGCAGGAGCACGTCGCCCGGGCCCGGGCGGCGTCCCATGGCGGCGCGGACGGCTGCGGGCATCGCCCCCAGGTGCACCGGGATGTGGGCCGCCTGCGCGACCATGCGCCCCCCGGCGTCGAAGAGCGCGCACGAGGCGTCGCGGCGCTCGCGGATGTTCGGGCTGAGGGCGCTGCGCACCAGCACGGCCCCCATCTCCTCGGCGACCATCGCGATCGCGTGGCCCATCACGCCGAGCGCCAGCGGATCGAAGCGGGGCATCGCTCAGCCCTCGCGGGTCAGGTGCCAGCCGCCGATGCCGAGCGCGGTCGCGGTCCACCCGAGGGCGACGTGCAGCGTGGCGTCCGGCAGCGCGACCGACACCGGACCACGCACCGTGCGCGCGAGCGTGCCGCCATCGTCGCGCGGGGCGGCGTCGTCCCACGCCGACGCGCCGTCCCCCGTCCGCGACAGCGCGATCGCGTGCGCCGCGCCGCTCCGCGTGGCCCGCAGACTCACGAGCTCCACCGGCCGCTCGAGGGCGAAGCCGAACCGGGTGCGGTGCGAGGCGGCGAAGCGCGCGGCGATCGCCGGCCCGTCGTCGCCGGGAGCGACCGGCGTCTCGACCTCGTGGCCCTGCCCGGCGTAGCGCACGCGCGCGGTGAAGGCGACATCGGGCAGGTGCACGCCATCGGTCGCGGTATCCGCCGCCGCGCAGGCCGCCCCGACCGCGGCGGCATCGAGCCCCTCGGCCCCGGCGAGGACGCTGGCGAGGCCGTCGCGCCGCTCGGGGGCCATCGCGAGGCCGAGGGCGCTGAGCACCCCCGCGAACGGGGGCACGAGGATCTCGTGCATCCCCAGGTGCTCGGCGAGCCCGCAGGCATGCAGCGGACCGCCGCCGCCGAAGGGCACGAGCGTCGCCGTGCGGGGATCCAGCCCGCGCTCGACCGACACGCGCCGCAGCGCCCGCGCCATCGCGGCGTCCGCGCTCGCGATGATCGCGCGCGCGACGCGCGTCGGCTCGGCCCCGAGCACGGCGGCGAGGCGGCCGACCGCCTCGTGCGCACGGGCGGCGTCGAGCGCCACGCCGCCGGCGAGGGACCGCGCCTGCACCGTCCCCAGCACCACGTGGGCGTCGGTGACGGTCGGCTCGGTGCCGCCGAGTCCGTAGCAGGCGGGACCCGGTCGCGCGCCGGCGCTTCGGGGCCCGACGCGCAGTGCGCCGCCGTCGTCCGCCCACGCGATGGACCCGCCGCCGGCGCTGACCGTCTCGACGAGCACCCGCGGCAGCGCGATCGGCACGCCGGCGACGTCACCGCCGGCCTCGACGAGCGGCGCCCCGTCCACGACGACACCGACGTCGGCGCTGGTGCCGCCGATGTCCACCGTGAGGGCAAGGGGCACGCGCGCCGCGCGGCAGACCGCCGCCGCACCGACGACACCGCCGGCGGGGCCCGACAGGGCGAGGGCGGCCGCGTGGCGCGCCGCGACCCCGGCGGGGAGCATGCCGCCGCTCGAGGTCACCACGAGAGGCGCGGGCAGTCCACGCGCGGCGAGGCGGGCCTCGAGCGCCGCGAGGTAGCGCGCCACGCGCGGCCGCGCGTAGGCCTCGGCCGCGGTCGTCGCTGTGCGCTCGAACTCGCGGATCTCCGGCAGCACCTCGTGGGAACAGACGACGTCCACCCCGGCGGGCAGGGCGGCCCGCAGGGCGGC
>Ga0209985_10000492_pt1 | contig 42462 bp, 42 predicted proteins | sample NOAtaG_FD_187305 | JGI IMG/M metagenome (GOLD analysis project Ga0209985, IMG submission 187305) | Freshwater lake microbial communities from Lake Erie, under a cyanobacterial bloom - NOAA_Erie_Diel6S_1000h metaG (SPAdes) (version 2) | ecosystem: Environmental > Aquatic > Freshwater > Lake ...
CGCCGGCAAGAAGGCGGCCGATGAGCTGATTGCCGCCTTCACACCCGAGGCCAAGCGCATCTACGACGAGATCCAGAAGGATCTTGCGACGCTGAAGTGAGGCCAGTCGCCGCCGCCGTGCTGGCCGGCCTGCGCCAGGTCGAGCGCTGGGGCACGACGGCGGCCTTTGCGCTGATGGTGGTCGTGCTCGGCTGGGACATCCTCGGCCGCGAGCTTCTTGGCGGCGGCAAGATCTGGGCGACGCCGATCGCGGTGTACGCGAATGTCTTCATCGCCTTCATCGGCATGGGCGTGGCGTCGGCTGGCGGCGCGCATCTGAGGCCGCGTTTCATGGACGGCCTGGCGCCGAAGGCCTGGCATGCGGCGCTGGACCGCATGACCGACTTCGGCTTTGCGCTGTTTTCGCTCGGCGCGGCCGTGCTGTGCTGGCAAATGCTGCGCGAGACGGTTGAACTGCAGGAGACCGACCCCGTCCTGCAGTGGCAGGTCTGGCCGTTCCAGACCATCCTCGTTGCGGCCTTTGCCGTCGCGGTGCTGCGCCACACGCTGTACGGCCTGTTCCCGGCACTGCGCCCGGCGCCGGCGGCCGGCGAGAACGCGCCACCGACCGAAGAACAGGTGCGCGATCTGGCAAGCGCCGAGCCCCAGCCGGAGAAGGCACGATGACCGGCGTGTGGCCCCTGCTCGGCCTGTTGCTGCTGGTGCCGCTGTTGCTGTGGCTGCGCCAGAACATGATCGTCGTGCTCGGTTGCGCGTCGGCCTGGCTGTACTGGCACTACAGCGCCGGCGCGGTCGGCAACACGGCGCTCGACGCCTGGCAGAACGCGCGCAACGAGGTCTTCCTCGCGATCCCGCTGTACGTGCTGGCCGGCAACGTGATGGCCAACGGCAGCATTGCACGTCGGCTGATCCGGGTGATGTCGGCGCTCACCGCCCCCATCCCCGGCGGCCTGGCGCTGTGCGCGGTGCTGTCGTGCGCGTTGTTCTCGGCGATCTCGGGCTCCAGCACGGTGACCATGCTTGCAGTCGGTGGCGTGCTGTTCCCGGCGCTGCTGAAGGCCGGCTACGAGCGCTCGTTCGCGCTCGGCCTGCTGTGCGCGGCAGGCACGCTGGGCATCATCATCCCGCCGTCGATCCCGATGATCCTGTACGGCATCATGACCCAGGTCTCGATCACGGATCTGTTCAAGGCCGGGGTGCTGCCGGGGCTGTTCCTGGCCCTGCTGCTGGCGATCTACGCCGTGGCCAAGAACTGGAAGCTGCGCGAGGCGGCGCGCTGGGACCTGGCCGAGATCGGCGCCGCCTTCAAGGGCGGGGTTTCGGCGCTGATGGTGCCGGTGATCATCCTGGGCGGCATCTACAGCGGCTACTTCACGGCCACCGAGTCGGCCGTGGTCGCACTGTTCTATGCCGTGGTCGTCGACGTCTTCGTCCACAAGCAGCTCACCTGGCGCAAGCTGTTCGAGATCACCCAGGAGACGGTGAAGATGTCCGGGGCGCTGTTCCCGATGCTGATCATGGCGGTCAGCATCAACATCTTCCTGTCCGAGAAGCACGTGCCACAGATGGCGGCCGAATGGCTGGGCACGGTCGTCACCGACAAGGCCGTCTTCCTGCTTGCCGTCAATGCCTTGCTGCTCGTCACCGGGTGCCTGATCGACATCGGCTCGGCGATCCTGCTGCTGTCGCCACTGCTGGCGCCGATGGCGCAGAGCATGGGCATGGACCCGGTGCATTTCGCGATGATCATGCTGGTCAACCTCGAGATCGGCTACCTGACGCCGCCCATGGGGCTGAACCTGATCGTGGCCGCAGTGGCTTTCCGCGCCACGTTCAGCGAATGCTGCAAGGCGGTGCTGCCGTTCATCGGCATCCTGCTCGTCGGCCTGGCGGTGGTGGTCCTGTGGCCGGCGCTGTCGCTGGTGATGGTGCGCTGACATGTCGGCCGAGGCGTCAACGGCGGTCGAGCGGCATGTCGCGCGCTGTGCCGGCGTGCGCCTGCACTGGCGCGAGGCCGGCGCCGCCGGCGCGCCGCCGCTGGTGCTGCTGCACCCGTCGCCCCGCAGCGGCGCGATGTACGAGTCCTGGCTGCCGCGGCTGGCCGCGCTGGGCTTCCGGGCCTGCGCGCTCGACACCCCGGGCTACGGCGCCAGCGACGCGTTGCCACAGCCGGTGACGCATCTGCAGGACTACCTGCCCGTGCTGCGTGCCTGGGCCCGGCAACACCTGGGCGGTGCGCGGCCCGTGGTCTACGGCTCGGCCACCGGCGCGCAGCTGGCCATCGCCTGGGGCCGCGCGCATGCCGACGACCTGCGCCACCTGGTGCTGGACAACGCAGCGCACTTCGACGACGCCGAACGGGCCACCTTGTTGGCGCGTTACTTCCCCGACCTGAGGCCGCGGGCCGACGGGTCGCACTTTCGGCTGGCGTGGACGCTGGCCACGCAGATGGCGCAGTTCTTCCCCTGGTACGAGGCCAACGAGGCGCACCGATTCAGCATCCGGGTGCCCGACGCGGCCGAGGTCCACGCCAGTGCGATGGAGTTCCTGGCCGCCGGCCCCGGCTACGCCGACGCCTACCGCGCCGCCTTCGAGCACGAGCGCGCCGCCAACGTGCTGGGCCTGACGCTGCCGACGACCCTGCTGCGCTGGGCCGGATCGCCGATCCTCCAGCACGTCGACCGCCTGCTCGCCGAGCCCAGGCCGGCGCACATCGGCGTGCTGCACACCCCGGCGCCGCAGTCCGAGCGGTTGGCGGTGATCGAGGCACATCTGGTGGCTCTTCCAGCCACCTGAACGAAGCGCGATGCAGATCGAACAGGTCACGCTCGTCAGCACGCCGCAGGGCAAACCGGCGGAGACGGACTTCGCGCTTGGAAACGGCAACCTGCCCGACGTGTTGCAGGACGGCGAGGCGCTGGTCCGGGTCATCGCGCTGTCGCTCGACCCTTACCTGCGCAGCGCGATGGCCGGCCGCCACCTGAGTGCCAGCATCGCCCCGGGCGATGTGGTGCGCGGCGAAGGTCTGGTCGAGGTGATCGTGTCGCGGTCGACGCGCATGGCAGCAGGTCAGCGCTGGGTGGCCGCCTGCGGCTGGCGCAGCCACGCGCTGCTGGACGCCGATGCGATTGCGGCGGCCCGGCCGGTGGCGACTGAGATCGACCCGCCGACGCTGGCGCTGGGCGTCCTGGGCATGCCGGGGCTCACGGCCTGGGCCGGTTTTGGCAAGCTCGCCCAGGCCAGGGCCGGCGATACCTTGGTGGTGTCGGCGGCGGCCGGGCCGGTGGGTGCGACCGTCGGCCAACTCGCCCGGATCGCCGGCTGCCGCGTGGTCGGCATCGCCGGCGGGCCTGACAAGTGCCGCTGGGTGACCGAGGTCGCCGGCTTCGACGCCTGCATCGACCACCATGACCCGGGCGAGGGCGGTCTGCGCGGCGGGCTGAAGCGGGCCTGCCCGGGCGGCGTCGACGTCTACTTCGACAACGTCGGCGGTGACCTGCTGCTGGCGGTCTGCGAGCAGCTCGCGGTCGGTGCCCGCATCGTGCTCTGCGGCCTGATCGCGCACTACAACGGCGAGGCGCCCGTGCCGCTGAACCCGGGTCTGATCATCCGCGCCCGAGCCACCGTGCGTGGCCTGGTGGTCTACGACCATTGGGCCGACCTGCCCCGAATGACGGCCGAACTGAGTGGCCACATCGCCGCCGGCCGCCTGAAATTCCGCGAGGACCGCAGCGTCGGCCTGGCCTCGGCGCCTGCGGCCTTCGTTCGGCTGATGAACGGCCACAACCGGGGCAAGGCCCTGGTGATCCTTTGAACCCGGAGCAACAACCCATGAAGAGACTGCTTGCCGTGCTGGCGATGGCCGTGTGCCCACTGGCGACCCTGCCCACCCACGCTGCACCCGTGGCCGAGGCCGAGCGCATTCCGGTGGACATCCGCCGCACCACCTTTGTCGTGCGCGACATCGACAAGAGCCTGCCGTTCTACCGCGACGCCCTGGGCCTGAAGGTCGTCTACGACCAGCTCATCGGCGGCGGCGTCGACGCCGACGGCAAGCCGCGTGCGCCCAGCGTGCGCCTGGTCCTGATGCGCGCCAACGACGACTTCATCGGCGCCCTCGGGCTGATGCAGCGTCTGAACGTGGCCACCCCGCCCCCGCCGCCGGTGTTCCAGAAGGCCCAGGCCGGCCAGATGATCATGGTCATCAACGTCGCCGACCTCGACACCCGCTGGCCGCGCATCGAAGCGACGCCGCACATCGTGATCGAGACCAAGCCCACGCGCGTCGAGTACCCGCGGCCGGGTGGCGGCGTGATCCCGGTGATCTTCAGCGCCGTGTGGGACCCGGATGGCAACTACATCGAGCTGAACAAGCTGCTCGGCACGGCGGCCGGGGTCGCGGCACCGCCAGCCGACAAGCGCTGATACTGCCGACTGGCGTACGGTCGTTCCGCTGCGCCGTTCGACGAGGAGCCCATTGCCATGCCCAAGCTCAGCGATCCCTTGATGCGCTTCCTGAAGAAGGGCACCTTTCCGCTGCTCGACCAGGGCGGCCTGGTGCAGTGGCGTGAGCTGGTCGATGCGCTGAGGCTGGATTTCGCAGGCACGATGAAGCAGATCGAGGACGCGAACAGCGGCTTCGGCAGCGACTTCGACAGCGAGCTGAAGATCAACGGCGTGACCTTCGACACGGGGTACACGCCGCAGCAGGTGTTCCTGGGGGCGATGCACGAGCGACTGTCCCGTGACCACGGGCTTGCGATCCGGACTCCGATCCAGGATCTGATCCAGGACATCCGCTCCATGTGCGGCCATGTCGACGAGTCCGACATCAAGCTCGGGCTCGACACCAAGTTGAAGATGGGCAACGGCCTGGTCGGCACCAACCTCAGCCTCGTGCCTGACTCGGCCTGGGGCGTGAACTTCGGTTCGGTGCCCGACCAGGACGAGATCGGCAAGCAGGCGCCGGCCTGGACGCTTCTCAAGAAGCGGCCGTACCAGGACCGCCTGGGAAAGCTCGGTCGCAAGCCGCACTACGTGCTGGCCCATCTGGTGAACCACAACCTGAACGGGCCCGGCGACAACGCGAAAAACGTCTTTCCCTTCTGGGCCAGCGCCAACACCGACATGGCCAAGAAGGCCGAGGGTCATGTCAAGGAAATGGTGCTGCGCGGCGTGCAGGTCCAGTACAACATCAGTCTCGGGTCGCCAGTGGGCATGACGACGGCGCGCAAGAAGGCCTATGACAAGGCCACAGGCGACGCGAAGAAGATCATCGAACTCGAGCAGTACCTTTGCGACGGGGTGGTCATCGACTGCTCGGCCTGGTGCGAGCCGGGCGTCTGGAAGCCCGTCGTGGTTGGCGTCTCGATCTCCAACTTCGTGCCCGAAACGGCACCTGACGTCTGACGGCGCCCTTTCAGGCGAAGCGCGGCTCGCGCTTGCCGATGAAGGCCGCGGCGCCTTCGGCGAAGTCCGGTCCGGTGAAGGCCGCGTCATAGAGATGGCGCACGGCGTCGGCCTCGGCCTCGTTTGGGTCGGCCAGCTCGGCGAGCGTGGCCTTGAGCCCCGCCATCGAGGTGCGTGACGCCGCCGCGAGCTCACGCGCCCAGGCCTGGGCGGTGGCGGCCAGCGCCTCGGCATCGGGCAGCAACTCGGCCAGCACGCCCCAGGCCAGCGCGGTGTCGGCATCGATGCGCTCGCCGCGCAGCAGCAGACGACGCGCCCGAGCATCGCCCACCAGGCGGACCAGTCGTGCCGTGTCGGGACGGCTGTACAGCAGGCCCAGCCGGGCCGGCGTCACCGCAAACCGCGCGCGCGTGCTGCCGAGGCGGAAGTCGCAGGCCGCCGCGAGACCCAGGCCGCCGCCAAAACAGGGCCCGTCGATGACGGCGATCGTCGGCAGCGGCATCCGCTCCAGCGCCAGCTGTGCCTGCATCACGATGTCGTTGTTGTGGGCCAGCGCGGCCGCATCGGCGACCAGGCTGCGCATTTCCTCGATGTCCGCGCCGGCGCAGAACGCGCCCGGTTCGCCGCACAGCAGCAGCACCCGCGCGGCGTCGGGCCGGTGCTGCATGGCCATCTGGGCGAGCGTGTCGCAGTGGCGCTGCAGCATCCCCCACATGGTGGTGGTGAAAGCGTTCCTTTTCTCCAGACGGCGGATGGACAGGGTCGCGACGCCCTCATTCAGGGTGAGTTCAATCATGGGGGGTCAAGCGTAGACTGACTTCACTGTCCGGACAAATCAAGAACACCGGGTGTCGCTCCCCGTCTCGAACCCCCCTTCCGCCGGACCTCTGCTGCATGCCACGCTGATCGTCGCCGACGCTGCGCCTCTCGTTGCCGCATATGCCCACCTCGGGCTTGTGGTCCAGCACGAGTCGCGCATCGCCGAGTCCGATGCCGGTGCCTGGGGTGCTGCGGGGTCGCATCTGGTTGGCCGCCGCCGAGTGGACCTGGGTCCGCTGGGCGCTGCCGAGCCTCTGCTGCGCCTGATTGTCGTGCCCGGAACGGCTCCGCGGCCGACGCGCTGGCACCACGGCTGGCTGGCGCTGGAGATCCTGGTTCGCGACGTTGACACGCTGGCGACCCGGCTGGCGATGGCCGGTGGCGCCGGCTTCCAGGTTGTCGGTCCTCCCGCCGACCTCGACGTCAGCCCCGCGATCCGCGCCATGCAGCTGGTCGGGCCCGCCGGCGAGATGCTCTACCTCACGCAGGTCAAGGCCGAGGTGCCGCCTTTTGCCATTCCGCTGTCGAGTCGTCTGCCACAGGGACAGGATCTCGGCCCCCTGTTCATCGCGGTGATGGCGACACCTTCGCGCGCCGCCGCGCTCGCGGCCTGTGCGCCGCTGGGTGCCGGGCCCGCCTTGCAGTTCGAGACCAAGGTCACCGTGCTCAACCGTGCCCTGGGCCATGCGCTCGACAAGCGTTGGCCGGTCGCGACCGTGCAGTGGGCGGGCGAGTGCCTGTTCGAGATCGACGAGGTCGTCGATCCGGGCGTGCGGCCGCCGCTGGCCGCCGCCGGGCAGTCGCTGCCGGCAGGCCTGGCCTGGATTGCGATCGCCTGCGACGCGGTGCCCGCCGGGCTGCGCGAGCTGTCGCCCGGCGCCTGGATCGAGTGCTGCCCGCCACGCCGGAGTTGAACGGGTGCCGTGACGGCGGCGTTCGGTCGCCGTTCAGTCGCCGTACAGGTTCTGTCCCTCGGGCCTGAGGGTCAGGCCACTCTGGAACCAGCCCAGGTTCATGCCGATGTTGGGCGATTCGGGGTGGGCCCAGGTGTAGGCGAGGCTCTTGCCGGTGGCGCGGTCCACGAGCCCGAACTTCAGGATCGCACGGCGCGTGTTCTGGTAGGTCAGCACCGCGAACTCCAGCTCCCAGGGGCTCTCGCTGCCGTCCTTGCGCAGCAGCACCATGCGCTGGCCCTCGTTGTGCAGCGCGAACCGGGCCGTGAAGCTGGTGTCCTTGTCGTCGCTCGCGGCGCCTGGCCCGGCGTTGCGGAACCAGACCCATCCTTCGTAGTAGCGCTGGCGGCGCAGGCGCAGTGGTGTCGCCGGTTCGGACGCCGCTTCGGCGCGGTCCAGCCACTGCCACAGGCCGGACGCCAGCGTGGTCTGCACCTGCCGCTTGTCGCCTGCGATCGTGCAGCGGCCGGGCTCGCTGCTGCCCTGGTAGGACCGCGCCGCCGGGTCCCAGCGCAGGGTCAGGCTGCAGGTGGTGTCCAGGTGCAGAGTCACCGCACCCGGCCCGGCCGCCACGGCGCGCAGGTTGGTGGCGCCCTGCGCCGCGCCGCGGCCGTGCACGACGCCGGCATGCCAGGCCAGTGGCTGGGTGCCGTCGGGAGCCGCTGGCCGCACCACGGCCTGTCGGTGGGCCACCGCCGGTGCACGCTCGGTGAGCTTGGGGTTGGCCGCATCGATGCGCTGCTGCCAGACCTGCTCGTGGTTGTTCCACTCGCCGGCCAGCCAGGCCTGAACCCGGGCGACGTCGGACGGGTCCGTGGCCGGCTGTGCCGACGCCGAAGCCGCGGTCCACAGCAGGACCGCCGGCCCGATGAGCCGCATCAGAAGTCGTAGCTGGCGGTGACGCCGAATTGCCGCAACCGCGGCAGGAAGTCGACCGCCGAGCGGCGGAACGTCACTGGGTCCAGGTAGCGGAAGCCGTTGAGCGAGGTGTCGTCGTTGGTCGCGTTCTTGACCCACAGTCGTGCGGTCCAGCCCTTGCCGCGCAGCCCGGCGCTGAGGTTCAGCCGGGTGTAGGGGTCGGCCCAGATCGTGTTCTGGATCTCGGCGTAGCGCCGGCTCTGGTAGGTCAGGTCGGCGCGGCCGATGAAGCGCAGGCTGCCACCCGCCACCGGGGTGTCGACCGCCAGCGACAGCGCGCCCGAATGCTTGGGCGTGCGTGGCAGCGTGAAGCCGGCGACGCTCATGTTGCCGCCGAACACCGTGCCGTTGGTGATCTCGGTGCCCTGCAGCGCCTTGGCGTCGGTGAAGGCGTAGTTGGCGGTCAGGGTCAGCCAGTCGGCCGCGCGCCAGGACAGGTCGAACTCCAGGCCCTGGGTCCGCGCCTTGCCGACGTTGTTGACGATGGTCACCGTGCTCGACTGCACCGCGCCCGGCGGGTTGGGGAACGGGTTGGTGATGGTGATGATGTTCGACAGCTGCAAGCCGTCGATGTCGTTGCGGAAGGCCGCCGCGCTGAAGCCCAGCGAGCCGCCGAGTGCGGTCTTGTAGCCCAGCTCGACGCTGCGGATGTCTTCGCCGTCGTAGGCGAACTGCGCCGTCGGGATGCCGGCTGCGGTGTTGAAGCCGCCGCTCTTGCTGCCCTTGGCCACCTGGCCGTAGATCAGCGACTCCTTGCCCGGCTTGAAATCCACCGTCACGCGCGGCGAGAAGTCGGTGAATGTGCGCTTGCCGCTGACGATGCACTGCTGGCCGGCGACGCAGGTGCCGGCGCTCACCGTCGCCACGCCCAGCGGCGTGCCGACGACCTCGACCGTCTCCTTGTTGTAGCGCCCTTCCAGCGACACGCGCAGCGCCTTGCTGATCTCGTACTGCATGCGCGCAAACGGCGCCGAGTTGGTGGTCACGCTGCCGGGCACGGCGCGCATCGAGGTCGCGACGATGTTCGGTCCGCTGCGCGCGATCACGCCACCGGCACTCTGGCCGCTGCCCTCTTCGTCGTAGACGAAGGCGCCGATCAGCCAGGTCAGCGGCCGGTCCTCGGGCGAACTCAGGCGAACCTCCTGCGACCAGTAGCGCAGCGCGTCGCGGTTGTAGCTGAGCCAGGAGGCGCCGGCGATCGAGAAGCGCGTGCCGTTGTACGACTGGTCGGCGCCGAGCGCGGTGAACTGCTTGGTCCAGCCGGTCTGCGCCGTCAGCGTGTAGCCGCCGAAGTCGTAGTTGAGCGTGAAGCCCAGGCGGTTGATCGTGCGGTCCAGTCCGGCGATGTTGCCGTAGTTGATGCCGGTGCTCGGATCGGTGTAGTTGGCGAGGTCGTTCTCGTTGCGCGTGACGTTGGTCCCGGTGAAGTTGGCCGGACCGCAGGGCCAGCCATTGGCGCGTGCGGCGGCGGTCGGGGCCACGCTGGCGTCGGGGATGCCCTGGGCGTTGTTGCCGACGATGTTGATCGTGCGGCCGTTGCAGGTGGCGCCGTTGGGAACGTTGGTCGAGTTGTTCTGGCTCACGACCGTGCCCGCGGGCTGCTGGGTCGGAACGGTGCGCGCGGTGGCGTTGAACAGGCCGTCGCGAACCATCGAGCGGTCCAGGCTCAGCAGCATGTCCAGGCTCTTGCTGGGCGTCAGCGACATCACCAGGCCGAGCGCGTCGTTGCTCTCGTGGCCGATCTTGTTGCCGGTCTGGGTGTTGGTGTACTGGCCGCCGTATTCGTGCGTGCGGGCCTTGATCCGCATCGACGCGACGTCCTTCTTCAGCGGCACCGTCACCGCGGCGAAGGCCGACATCTCGTTGGCCTGGGCCAGCGTCACCGTGGCCATGCCCTTCATCTCGTTGCCGGGCTTGGTGGTGACGTAGTTGATCGCGCCGGCATAGGTGGCGCGGCCGTACAGCGCCGACTGCGGGCCCTTGATGACCTCGACGCGCTGCGCGTCGTCGAGCAACAGGCTCAGCGCACCCTCGCGCAGGAAGATGCCGTCGATGAACACCGACACCGGCTGCGGCGCCTCGGGCCGCAGCGCCGAGATGCCACGCACCACCGGGCGCTCGGCGACGCGGCCGAGGTCGGGCGAATACGCGATGCCGGGCACGAAGCTGGCCAGGTCGGTCAGTCCGGTGATGCCGCGGTCGGCGAGGTCGCGGCCTGACAGGGCGCGGATCGACAGTGGCACGTCGATGATCCGTTCGTCGACCCGCCGGGCGGTGACCGTGATGCTCTGCATTCCAGCGCCTTCGGCGCTTTCGGTGCCGGCAGCCGGCGACGCCTGGGCCAGCGCCTGACCGGCGGCCAGCGCCAGCGTGGTGAGCACGAAGGCCGGTACGGCACCGGAGCGGATCAGGGTCGAGGGGCGCAGGGGCATGGGCAGTCTCCGGACGGGCGGCGGAAGTTGTCCGGACAAATATCTGCGATTTGTTGCGCCTTGTCCACCCGGGTTAGCCGGGTGGGTGTCGTGCCGGCGCCTCGACCGCGTCCAGGATCTGCTGCGGGCGGGCGTTCCAGACGCCGTCCTGCGCCATCAGGTGGGCGAGCACGGTTTCGAGGTGCTTGATCCGGTGCGGCTGGCCGATGACCCAGGGGTGGATCGACAGGCTCAGCAGTCGGCCGGCGCCGGTCTCCCGTGCTTCGGCGAGCAGGAAGGTGCAGGCGTCGATGACCTGCTCGGCCCATTCGGACTCGCTGTGCTGGTTGTCCATGATGACGAAGCGGTCCTCGATCTCGGTTGCCAGCGGCAGCGACCACAGCTCGCCCTCGGCGGTGCGGAACCGGTAGGGCAGTTCGTCGTTGACCCAGTCGCAGAACCAGGTGACGCCGTGGCGCTTGAGGATCTCGGGCGTGTCCGGGCTTTGCAGCTTGCCCGGCGACAGCCAGCCGGCCACTGGCTGGCCGCTGAAGCCACGCAGCGCGGCCAGGGACTTGGCGACGAGCGCGTCTTCGGCGTCCGCTGCCAGGCCGCCGGCATGGGGCGTGTCCATGCTCCAGGAATGGCCGACGAACTCGTCGCCGCGGGCCAGGGCGGCGCGCAGGATCTGTGGGTGGCGCTCGGTCAGGCAGGCGTTGACGGCCCAGCTTGCCTGCACGCCGAATCGATCCAGCGCTTCGAGCACCCGCCAGGCGCCGACCCGGTTGCCGTAGTCGCGCAGCGTGAAGTGCCGCAGGTCCGGGTACGGCATCGTCATGTTGCCGGGCAGCTTCACGGGCGTGCCGACCGGGTTCAGCGGAAAGTGCTCCAGGCTGACGTTGACCCACACCGCCAGCGGCTGGCCATCCGGCCAGCGCAGCGGCGGACGGTCGGTCATCATCGACCAGGCGTAGCGCTCGTGGTCCATGCCAAGGCGGCGCAACGGGTAGGCCAGGTGTTCGGGGGCGAGCGGCATCGTCAGGCCCCCGACGCTGCGGCGATGTGCGCCACGGCGGTGTCGTGATGGTGCGCCAGGTAGTGCTCGGCGATCTCCCGGCCGGTGGTCACCCACACGCCGCTGTGGCCGGTGATGTACTCGAGCGCCTCCTCGAAGGCCTTGAGCCGGTGCGGGCAGCTGACCTGGTAGTTGTGCGTCGGGATGCACATCACGGTGCCGCTCTGTGCGCCTTCCTGGTACAGGCGGTCAAAGGCGTCCTTGATCATCTGGCCGTAGCGCCGCGGCTCGATCCTGTTGACGACGTAGACGATGGTGTCGTTGAGCTCCAGCGAATACGGCACCGACACGAAGCGTTGGCCGCCGCGCACCTTGACCGGCGTCGGCTGGTCGTCGTGGAACAGGTCGCAGGTGTACAGGCCGCCGAGTTCAGCGAACAGGTCGAGGGTCTGCTCGCTGTGCGACAGCGCCGGCGCCAGGTAGCCCGCCGGCCGCTTGCCGACGGCGCGCTCGATGCTCTCGATGCTGTCCAGGATCATCTCCCGCTCCTGCGCCCCGTCCATGCCGTAGGTGTAGCGGGTGTTGTAGATGCCGTGGCTGAAGAACTCCCAGTCGCGCTCGCGGCACATCGCGACGATCTCGGGGTGGTGGTCGATCAGCGCCGTCGACAGCGAGATCGAGCCGCGGATGCCGTACCGGTCCAGCAGCTTCATCTGCCGCACATGGCCGACGCGGTTGCCCCAGTCGCGGATCGAATAGCCCGGCACCGCCGGGACCGGATGCGGCCAGGCCGCGCGGTGCGGGTTCTTCGGCGGGTTCAGCTCGTAGAACTCGATGTTCGGCGCGACCCAGAACGCCAGCCTGGCCCCGCCGGGCCAGGTGATCCTGGGCCGCCCGGCATAGGGCCAGGGGTCGTACAGGCTTGGGTCGCTGAGCTGCCCCCTCTCCCGCAGGGCGGGAGAGGGTTGGGGTGAGGGTGGGAAGGTGGCGCTCACGACAAGACCCTCACCCCTGCCCTCTCCCGCTCGCGGGAGAGGGAGTCAAGCCATCGAGCCAGGCCAGCGTCTCGGTCACGTCCACCACGTCGGCGTACTTGAGCATCAGGTCGGTCAGGTTGGCGAAGTGATAGCTCTCGTGCTTGTCGGCCACGCACTGCTCGGGCACGATGGTGCGGTAGCCGCGCATCAACGAGTCCACGCCCGTGGCGCGCACGCAGCCCGAGGTGCTGCCGCCCGTGATGACCACGGTGTCGACCTCGTGCCAGACGAGCAGGCTCTGCAGCGGTGTCTCGAAGAACGCCGACGCCATGCGCTTGCAGTAGACGAGGTCGCGGCCACGGTCGCCGGTCAGGATCTCGCAGCGCGGGTCGAACTCGGCGCGGCGGCTGCCGTGCTTGATGTTCTGCAGGCTGTCGGGGGTGTTGGTGCGCGTGCCCCAGACACCGGCGTCCTCGCCGCTGTCGGCATAGGCGACGTGGGTCCAGACCACCGGCCAGTCCAGCGCGCGGAACCGGCGCGCCAGCGCGTTGACGTGCTCGATCTGCCGTGGATCGGTCTCGTAGGCGGTCTTGAATTCGTCGGTGCGCGTGTACGCGCACTGGAAGTCGATGTTGATCAGCACCGCCTTTCGGCCATAGCCGAAGCGGGCGCGGTTGGGGTTGGCCTTGACGTCGGCCCAGATCTCGCGGGCGGTCTTGCTGCTGGTTTCCATGGTCAGTTGTCTGTCGGTGTGGCCTTGCCGTACCACCAGGGTGAAGGCGTGCCATCGTTGATGAGAAAGGCCTGCTGACGATAGAAGCGCTGCAGGCTCGCGGTACCCATGCGGCTGCCGCCCAGGCCCGAGCGCTTGAACGACTGTTTGGCGGCGTCGTAGACCATCGCGGTGAGTGCAGCGTCGTTGATCGACACCGCCCCGGCCTGCAGGCGCGCGGCAATGGCACGGGCACGGTCCAGGTCACGCGAGAAGACGCAGGCCGAAAGCCCGAAGTCGCTGTCGTTGGCCAGTGCGATGGCGTGTTCGTCGTCGTCGAAGGGCATCACCGGCAGGATGGCGGCAAAGCTCTCCTCGGCCACCACCGCCATCGCCTGCGTGGTGCCGGTCAGCACGGTGGGCTCGCACCACAGGCCGCCGCCACGCTCGACGACCCGCCCGCCCGTGACGGCCGTCGCACCCTGGGCCAGCGCCTCTTCCAGGTGGCGGCGCACGGTGGGCACTTGCACCGCGGCGATGATGGGCCCGATCTGGCCCTGGGCGATGTCGGGCCAGTTGGGCTGCAGCGCCCGCACCTCGGCGGCCAGGCGCTCGACGAAGGCATCGTGGACACGGCGCTGCACGTAGCAGCGCTCGATGCTCATGCAGCTCTGGCCGGCGCTGCCCATGCTGCCCCAGGCCAGAGCGCGTGCCGCGCGCTGCAGGTCGGCGTCGTCGCAGACGATGGCCGGGTCCTTGCCGCCGAGCTCGAGGTGCGCCGGCACGAAGGCCTCGGCCGCCAGCAGGGCGACGCGGCGGCCGGTCTTCACGCTGCCGGTGAAGCACAGCACGTCGACGTTGCGGACCAAGGCCTCGCCGGTGCTGCCGGCTCCGGTGACGAGCGCCAGCACCTCGGCGAGTCCCGGCACCGTGGCGACCACGTCGCGCAGCACCGGGACGAAGCGCGGCGTCGCTTCCGACGGCTTGATCAGCACCGCACAGCCCGCCACCAGGGCCGGGATCGCGTCGATCAGGCTCAGCAGAAGCGGGAAGTTCCACGGGCTGATGACGCCCGCCACGCCATAAGGCCGGCGGTGCTGCTCGATCAGGATGTGCGGCGTGCGCGACCGGCGCTGCGGCTCGTCCGCCAGCAAGGCGGGAGCATCGTCGAGCCAACGCCGGATCGTGCCGACGACGCCCAGCACCTCGAGCGCGGATTCGTGGCGCCGGCCGGTGTCGTGGCTGAGCACCTCGACCAGGGCCGGCTGGCCGGCCAGCAGCGCATCGGCAAAGGCCGCCAGCACCGCCAGGCGGTCGGCGGCCGGCCGTGCCGCCCATGCCGGCTGTGCGGCACGCAGACGGGCGGCGACCGTGGCGACCTCGGCGGCATCGGCCACCGGCATGGGGTGGTCGATCACGCCAGTGCGCGGGTTACGGGTGGGCAGCGTCGAATTCATGCAGGGGATGATGGGACTACAAGCGGGCCAGCACCGCGTCGGCCGCGCGCTCGCCGGACGCGATCGCGGCCTCGATGCCGCGCAGGCCGGTGCCGGTGTGTTCGCCGGCAAAGTGGATGCGACCGTGTGGTTGCGCCAGTGCGGCGCCGAAGTCCGTGACCTGACCGGGCGCCCAGTTCGCCCAGGCGCCGCCGGACTCCGGCTCGCGGTGCCAGGCGGTGCGGTGCAACAGGCGAGTCGCGCCGCGTGCACCGGACCAGATGTCGGCCAGCACGTCGTCGATGCGATCCTGGGCCACCGGGTCACCCAGCGCATCCCAGGATGCCGTGCCGGCGCCGTTGACCCACACCGTCAAGGTCGGCGGCTGGCCGTTGCCGGCCCGGTCCTGCGGGAAGATGCGCTCCAGCGGACCGTCGCTCCAGAGGAACGGCGACGACCCGTCGGCCTCCCAGAAGCGGCGCCGCACTTCGAGGTGAAGCTGGGTGATGCGGGCATAGGGCAGGCTGGCCACCGCGCGGGCCAGCGGCGCCGGCAGGCCGGGCTCGACCCTCACTTTTCGCAGAGCCGGCAGGGGCAGGGTGCAGATGCAGGCCCGGGCCGCGAACACGGCAAAACGAATCGACTTCATGACAGCCCCGCCCGGTGCACGCGTCCGAAAGGCTGTCACCTGGATCCCTTGCGGCTCGTCGAGCAGGCTCCCTGCCCGATAGCCGCTCGACAGCCTGCCGCGCAAGGCCTTGGCCATGGCCTCCGGCAGCCGCGAATTGCCACCGACCACGTTCTGCACCGGACCTGGGGTCTTCAGCAGTTCCGTCAGATTGGCCTGGCTGTAGAGCTGGTTCAGCAGCGAGGTCTCGGCCAGCGTGTCGCCCAAGGCGACGTTGGCATCGAGCAAGGCGAGCGCGGCGTCCGACAGTGCGAGCTTCTCGCGCAGCCAGGCCGACAGGGGCAGGTCGAGAGCGCTGTGGACCGGGTCGCGCCAGGCCTCGACCCCGGCCAGGGGGTTGCGCCCGCCCAGCCCTTGCAACACAAGCCGGGACAGCGCACGGTCAGGTGGCATGGCGCGCAGCGGCTCGGGCATCGGGTTGGCGTCGGCGCGTGCCCACTCGGCAAGCGTGTAGCGCCTGCCCGCGACAAAGAGCACCAGCTTGTCGTCGCCAAACAGCGGGCTGCGGGCGTTGGGCTCCAGGCTCAGGCCCAGTCGCTGGACCATCGCCATCGTGCGGACGTAGCCGGTGCCGATCTGCGTGCCGCCGGTTTCGGGGCGACCGGGCAGGTCGTCGAGCGTGTGGATGCGCCCACCGACCCGATGCGCCGCTTCGATCACCTGCACGCGGGCGCCACGTTCCTCGAGCCGCAAGGCGGCGCTCAAGCCGGCCAGGCCCGCGCCGAGGACCAGAACGTCCGGGCCTGAGGGCTGGGCGCGCAGGGTCAGCGCCGGCCATGCCACCCCCAGAGCCGACACCGCGCCCAGGCGCAGCAACTGCCGGCGCGAAGGACGCAAAGGGGATGTCGGGGCCTTGCGCACGGTCATCGGAGGAACATCATATTTGTCCGGACAACCTGATGCAAGGCAGTGATTGGACGCCGGGTGCCCGGCGCCCGCGGGGCTTCAACCCGTTGGCGATGCCGGCGTCGGTGCCGCTTCGACCGGCTCGGCAAACGGCGAGCCGGGGAAGCGGCAGGTCATCGTGAAGCGGCCGCCGGGCTCGTCGCTGCGGCGGATGTCCACGGCACCGAGCTGGCGCCATTCGCTTTCGACCTCGGCAGCCTCGAGCAGGGTCAGGCCCTCGATGCGGGCGTCGTGTGCCATGGTGTGTTCCTTCAGGGGGTCTTCAGGGGGTCTTCAAGGCTTTCAGGGCCTTCAGCGCTTCGGCGCGTTCGGCGGCAAAGCGCTCCAGTCGCATGAACGAGGAGACATCGGTGGTGATGTTCTTGCTCTTGATGAAAGCCTCCAGCGCCTGGCGCTTGGCCGCGTCGAGCAGGCCGTTCGGGAACACGATCGCGCGCAGCGCGGTGGTGTTGTCGTCGGGCCTGGACTTGAAGTTCGCCGCACCCACGTCGGCGTTGGACACCTGGGGCGGCTGGCCGGTGCTGGCGTCGCCCGGGTCGCTGTTGGGGATGGACTTCTTGACCGCCAGATTGACCTCGGCCTCGATGTTGGCCGGCACGCACAGCATCGAGTAGGTTCGGATCACGGACACGGCAGCCGGGCGCGAGACGTAGCCGGGATCGAGGTTGCTGCGAAATCCGGTGTGCAGCGACTTGACCAGCGTGCGAACCGACGAGGGGTCGAGGTCGTACAACACACTGCCCGCCAGGTTGTCCACCGTCGAGCTCGACAGCCCGAACAGCACCGCCACGGCCGCCACCTCCTTGGCCGCGGACTGCGCGGCGGCCATCAGCCCGGCGGTGGCGGTGCCAACCAGGCCGATCTGTGTCGTCACGGTCTTGCGGTCGCGGTTCAGGCGGAACAGCGAATGCATGAAGGCCTCGCACTTGCTGTCGGCGTAATCCATGCCGGCGGCGATGACGAGATCCCACTCGGTACCCGTGGGCGCCTTGCTCAGCCCGGCGAGCTTCTGCAGCTCGTCGATGACCTTGCTCTGGTTGTCGTGGAAGCTGGCCAGCTCGCTGGCCTTGAACTCCAGGCCCGGGCCGTCCTGGACCTGGGTGCTGTTGCGGTAGGTGGAGCAGCCGCCCAGCAGCATGGCGATCGCCACGCCGAGCAGAGCGAACAAGCGGTTTGCGTGCATGGGGCCTCCGGTGCGCGGGAGGCGCCAGTCTGGGCCTGGCCCACCGATGACGAATCCGCCCGAAGGCGGACAAAGGGCCTCAGCGCCCGGTCACGCCCAGCAACATCTGCAACCAGGCCTCGGGCTTGATGAAGCCTCCGCCATACCTGGCGTCATGGTCGGCGGTGATCTTCGCGTTGGCGATCTGCGCATCGGTCTGCCCGGCGCGGCGCGCGTCGCCGATGCGCTTGACGATGGCGGCCAGCATGTCGCGGTAGGCCTGCAGATCGGCTTTGCTGGCCAGCGGCCCGTGTCCGGGGATGATCCGGGTCTTGTCGGTGGCGATGGCGAGCACGCGGTCGTGCGCCGCGATCAGGCCCTCGGCGCTGCCGCCGGCACCGCCGTCGATGAACGGGTAGGTGCCGTTGAAGAAGATGTCGCCCATGTGGACCACGTCGCTGCCGCGCAGGTGCACGATCAGGTCGCCGTCGGTGTGGGCGCGCGGCACGTGGAAGGCGTGCAGTTCCTCGCCATTGATGTGAAAGCGCATCTCCCCGGACACCGTCACCACCGGCAACCCGATCTTGGCCGTCGGGGCCTGTCGGGCGTTGAAGAACGCGATGGTCTGCTCGCCGCTCAGGCGTCGGCGCGCGTTGTCGTGGGCCACGATCAGTGCGCCGGTGCGGCCGAAGGGCTCGTTGCCGCCGGTGTGGTCGAAGTGGTAATGCGTGTTGAGCACGAACTGCACCGGACGCTTGCTGACCGACGCGATCGCCGCCAGCAGCTTGGGCGCCATCGGCGCGAACTGGTTGTCGATCACGAAGACCGAGTCCTCGCCGGCGCACAGCCCGACGTTGCCACCGGCGCCGACGAGCATCCACACGGTCGGCGAGAGCTGGGTCAGCTTGACCTCGACCTTGCTGAAGTCCTGCTGGGACCAGGCCGGACCCGCGACCCGGGTGGCGGCTGCCGCAGCAGCGGCAAGAAAGAGATGACGTCGCTTCATCGCCTCGGCCCTTCGCATGTGTTGGGGTTTCAATGCTAGGACCGCCACCGGCTGCCTCGGCGCCGGGTGGCGGGCTGGGCGCGGGCACGTGGACCTTCGGTTGACAGCAGGGGGTCGGCTGCTATGATTTGTCCGGACAACTTTAACGGATCCAGGAGCTGCGGATGACGACACTGATCGTGCTCTTCAACCTCAAGGACGCAAGCCGCCGCGACGACTACGAGCGCTGGGCGCGGGAGGTCGATCTGCCCACCGCCGGGGCGCTGAAGTCGGTGGACAGGTTCGAGATCCTCAAGGCGTCGGGCCTGCTGACCGGCGGCCCTTCGCCCTACGAGTATGTCGAGATCCTGCGCATCAACGACATGACCCAGCTCGGTGCCGACATCGGCCAGCCGGCCATGCAGGCGGTCGCGGCGCAGTTCCAGGCGTTTGCCGACAATCCGCTGTTCATCATGACCTCATCGCTCTGACGCGCGGCTCGCGACCATGGCCCGATACCCTGAACTGAATGGCAAGGTGGCCATCGTCACCGGCGCCGGCCGCCGAGGTGGCCTCGGAGCGGCGATCGCAACGCGTCTGGCCACCGAGGGCGCCCGGGTCGTGGTCGCCGACATCGGTGCCGCGGCCGGGCCGCACCTGCCGGCCTCCGCCATCGGTGCCACCACCGAGATGCAGGCCGTGGTGGACCAGATCACGGCCGACGGTGGCAGCGCATTGGCCCTGCCCTGCAACATGCTTGAGGGTGCCGCGGTCGAGAAGCTGGTCGCCGACACGGCCGCGCACTGGGGCGGCGTCGACATCCTCGTCAACAACGCCGGCATCGGCTACCTGATGAAGCCGATCGTCGACATGTCGCTCGACGAATGGGACACCGTGCTCGGCGTCAACCTGCGTGGCGTCTTCGCTGCGACCCAGGCGGTGGCGCGGCGCTTCATCGCGCAAGGTGCGGCGGGCCGCAAGGGGGGGCGCATCGTCAACATCGCCAGCCAGGCGGCCAAGAGCGGATTCCCGCATGCGTCGTCGTACTGTGCGTCCAAGCACGGCCTGGTCGGCCTGACCCGGGTGGCCGCCATCGAGCTGGCGGGTCATGGCGTCACCGTCAACGCGGTCTGCCCCAATCACGTGACCACCGGCCTCGGGGCCTGGCAGAACGAGTACTTCGCGCAGCTGCTGGGCAAGACGGTCGACCAGTACCTGGCCGACATGCGCGCCCGGATCCCGCTCGGTCGCCCAGGGCTGCCTTCGGACACCGCCGAGGCGGTGGCCTTCCTGTGCAGCGACGCGGCGCAGTACATCACCGGCGAGGCGATGAACGTCTCCGGTGGCGAAGAGATGCACTGAGCCCGCACGCATGGCGAATCCCTGGTCCTGGCCCGACGGCGCGAAGCTCGCGCTGAGCATCGTCGTCAACGTCGAGGAAGGCTCCGAGTACTCGATCGCCGACGGCGACCCGCTGCCCGAGCCGGTCGACGAGCTCGGCGTGACGTTGAAGAAGCCGGTTCGCATGCACGGCAACGAGTCCAACTACCGCTATGGCATCGAGGAAGGCGCCGACCGCATCCTGGCCCTGCTCGACGAGCATCATGTGCGCGCGACCTGGACCGCGGCGGCGCTGGCGCTGGAACGCGCACCGCGTCTGGCGCAGGCGATCCGCCAGCGTGGCGACGAGGTCTGCTCGCATGGCTGGCGCTGGGTGCACCAGTTCCGGTTGAGCGAGGCCGAAGAGCGCGAGTTCATCCGCAAGGCCGTGACCAGCATCGAGGCCAGCGTCGGCCAGCGCCCGCTGGGCTGGTTGTCGCGCTACCTGCACACGGCGCACACGCGCCGCCTGCTGCAGGAAGAAGGCTTCCTGTATCACATGGACGACTACAGCGCCGACACCCCGTTCTGGGCCCCGGTGGAGGGCTCGACGAGCCCGATGGCGATCCTGCCCTACGCGCTGGACTCCAACGACATGAAGATGTGGGTCGCACCCGCGTACACGCCGGACCTCTGGCTGAAGTACGCGATCGACAGCTTCGAGCAGTTGCTGGCCGAAGGCCGCAATGATCGATACGTCGGCCGCCCGCGCATGATGTCGCTGGGCCTGCACCTGCGCATCGTCGGCCGGCCCGGGCGCATCGGCGCGTTCAGGCGATTCCTGGAGCACGTCTCGGCCGCCGAAGGCGTGTGGGTCACGACGCGGCGCGACATCGCCGAGCACTTCGTGCGGCAGGTGCCGGCGCCGGCAGCCTGATGGCCCCGACGCCCCATCGACGACACGCGATGAACCCGGTCCGCGACGCCCGCTCGCTGCTGTTCGTGCCCGGCCACCGGCCAGAGCGCTTCGCCAAGGCCGAGGCCACGGCCGCGGATCTGGTGTGCATCGACCTCGAAGACGCCGTGCCCCCGGTCGAACGTGTCGACGCGCGCCGCGCCGTGCTCGAACACCTCTCGGCCTTGCCGGCGGGCCACCGCACGGGTGTGCGCGTGAGCCGCTGGGCCAGCACCGACGGTCTGCGCGATGTGCTGGCACTGGTGGACGCGGCGGCGCAGCCGGCCTTCGTGATGCTCGCCAAGGCCGACAGCGCCGAGGCACTGCGTCTGCTGGCGGCCCACTTGCCGGGCACGGCGCTGATCGCATTGATCGAGAGCCCCCGTGGCGTCGCGGCGGCGGGCGACATCGCCACCGCGCATCCGCAGGTGCAGGCGCTGATGCTGGGCGGCGTGGACCTCGCGGCTGAACTGGGCGCGAGCTTCGGTTGGGATGCGCTGCTGCATGCCCGGGGCGCGCTCGCCAACGCCGCCGCCGCGGCCGGCATCGCGTGCATCGACGTGCCCTGGCTGGACGTGGCCGACGACGCCGGCCTGGCCGCCGAGACGCGGCGCGTCGCCGGGCTGGGCTTCTCGGCCAAGAGCTGTATCCATCCGCAACAGGTGGCGGCGGTACACGCGGCGCTGGCGCCGACGGCCGCCGAGCTCGACCGCGCGCGCCGTGTGGTCGCTGCGGTGGGCGATGCCGGCCTCGACGCGGCGGCGGTGCTGGTCGAGGGCCGACTCGTCGACCGGCCCGTGGTGCTGGCCGCCCTGCGCCTGCTCGCTCGAGCAGGGCGCTGATCCCCAGACGACACCGCGCCGCACACCCCAGACATCGGAGACCCCATGGTCCAGAACAGCAAGCAGATCGGCCCGCAGCGCTACCGCGAGAGCTTCGGCCGCCACTTCGAGGACTTCAACGTCGGCGATGTCTACGAGCACCGCCCCGGCCGCACCATCACCGAGACCGACAACACCTGGTTCACGCTGCTGACGATGAACACCCATCCGATGCACTTCGACGCCGAATACGCCAAGGCCAGCGAGTTCGGCAAGTGCATCGTCTGCAGCCCGTTCACGGTGGCGCTGATGGTCGGCATGAGCGTGACCGACGTGTCGCAGAAGGCGATCGCCAACCTCGGCTGGGACGAGATCAAGCTCACCCACCCGCTGTTTGCCGGCGACACCCTGACGGCCGAGAGCGAAGTGCTCGACAAGCGTGAAAGCAAGAGCCGCCCCGGCGCTGGCCTGGTGACGGTCAAGACCACGGGCTTCAACCAGCACGCCGTGGTGGTCTGCCACTTCCGGCGCACGATGCTGATCGCCAAGCGCGGCCACAGCGTCGAGGACAAGGTGGGGTACTGACGCCATGAGCCAGTGGAACGCCGACGACGAACGCGCGATCCTCGACAGCATCGCGAACTGGGTCGCCAAGGAAGTGCGGCCGGTGGCCCGCAGGTTCGACCAGGCCGACGAGTACCCGCATGCCCTGGTCGAGCAGATGAAGGAGCTTGGTCTCTTCGGTGCCACGATCTCCCAGCAGTACGGCGGCCTGGGCCTTTCGGCCAGCACCTACGCGAAGATCGTGATCGAGGTCGCTTCGGCCTGGATGGCGCCGTCGGGCATCTTCAACTCGCACCTGATCATGGCCAGCGCGATCGAGCGATTCGGCACCGAGGCGCAGAAGGCCGAGTTCCTGCCGAAGATGGCCACCGGCGAGTTCCGCGGCGGCATCGGCCTGACCGAGCCCAATGCGGGCAGCGACCTGCAGGCGATCCGGACCACGGCCAGGCGCGAGGGTGACGACTACATCGTCGACGGCAGCAAGACCTGGATCACCAACAGCGGCAATGGCCACGGCATCCTGCTGCTCGTCAAGACCGATCCCGAGGCCGAGCCGCGGCACAAGGGCATGAGCCTGTTCATTGCCGAGAAGGGGCCGGGCTTCGTCGTGTCGGGCAAGATGAAGAAGCTCGGCTACAAGGCCATCGACAGCTGCGAGCTGAGCTTCCAGGGCTACCGCATCCCGGCCGGTCGCCTGGTCGGCGGTGTCGAAGGCAAGGGCTTTGCGCAGATCGCCGGCGGGCTGGAGCTGGGTCGCATCAACGTGGCCGCACGCGGCTGCGGCATCGCACAAGGGGCCTTGCAACTGGCGCTGCGTTACGCCCAGGAACGCAGTGCCTTCAGCAAGCCGATCTGCGAGCACCAGGCGATCCAGCTGAAGCTGGCACAGATGGCAACCCAGGTCGAGGCGAGCAAGCTGCTGATCGAACAGGCCGCGCGCAAGTACGACGCCGGCGAGCGTTGCGACATGGAGGCGGCGATGGCCAAGCTGCACGGCTCGGAGGCCGGCGTGTTCTGCGCCAGCGAGGCGATGCGCATCTTCGGGGGCTACAGCTACTCCACCGAGTACGAGATCGAGCGCTACTACCGCGACGCGATGCTGATGTGCATCGGCGAGGGCACCAACGAGATCCTGCAGACCATCATCGCCAAGCAGCTGGTGGCACGGAACCCGGCATGACGCCGATGACGGTGCCGTTGCCGCTGGCCGGTGTCCGCATCCTGGCGGTGGAGCAGTACGGCGCCGGGCCGTTCGGCTCGATGCACCTGGCCGACCTCGGGGCCGAGGTGATCAAGATCGAGCCACCGGGGGGTGGCGACGTGTCGCGCGCCACCGGCCCGCACTTCCTGGGCCCGGACGACAGCTCGTTCTTCCAGACCTTCAATCGCAACAAGTCCAGTGTCGTGCTCGACTTGAAGAGCGACGCCGGCCGGGCTGCCTTTCACCGCCTGGTGGCGACCAGCGACGCAGTGCTGAACAACCTGCGTGGCGACCAACCCGCGAAGCTGGGCCTGACGCATGCCGCCCTGGCGCCGCTGAATCCGCGCATCGTCTGCGCCCACCTGTCGGCCTACGGTCGCGACAACGAGCGCGCCGCCTGGCCGGGCTACGACTACCTGATGCAGGCCGAGGCCGGCTTCATGCACCTGACCGGCGAGCCTGAAGGCCCACCGTCACGCATGGGCCTGTCCATCGTCGACTACATGACCGGCGTCACCTGCGCACTCGGCCTCCTGGCGGCCTATGTCGGTGCGCTGAAGACCGGCCGCGGGCGGGACGTCGACGTGAGCCTGTTCGACGTCGCGCTGTTCCAGCTCACGTACCCCGCGGCCTGGCAGCTGAACGGCGGTCCGGGCACGACGCGCCAGCCCATGAGCGCGCACCCGGCCACCGTGCCCTGCCAGCTGTTCCCGACCGCCGACGGCCATGTCTTCGTGATGTGCATGACGCCCAAGTTCTGGGACCTGCTGGTCGCGAAGATGCCCACCGAGCAGCGCTTGCTCGAACCGCGGTTCGCCAGCATCGCTGCACGGCGCGAACACAAGGCGGAGCTGATCGCGCTGCTCGACGCGCAGTTCCGCCAGCGAAGCACCGCCCAGTGGCTGGACACCTACCGCGGCCAGGTCCCCATCGCCCCGGTGCTGGACCTGCCCCAGGCCCTGGCCAACCCGCACGTGCACGCCACGGGCATGGTGCAGGCGCTGCCGCACCCGGCGGACCCGGACTTCCGGCTGCTCGCCAGCCCGATCCGCCTGGATGGCCAGCGCCTGCCTGGCCGCGTGTGCTCGGCGCTGGGGGCGGACACGGCCCACTATGCAAGCCGCAAGGAATAGCCGCCAAAAAATCGATTGGACCGGCTCGCCTGCTCTGGGCAACATCCGACGATCCACCGAGACCGGAGGTCGCCATTGGACATCGCCCGCTTTCCCCGCATCCCGCTGGGGCACTTCCCGACCCCGCTGGAGCCCATGCAGAACCTGTCCCGCGTGCTGGGCGGGCCGCGGCTTTGGATCAAGCGTGACGACTGCACCGGGTTGTCGACCGGGGGCAACAAGACGCGCAAGCTCGAGTTCCTGATGGCCGAGGCCTTGGCCCTCAAGGCGGACGTCGTCATCACCCAGGGCGCCACGCAGTCCAACCATGCGCGCCAGACGGCCGCTGCGGCGGCCCGGCTGGGCATGCGCTGCCACATCCTGCTCGAGGACCGCACCGGCAGCACCGACCCGAGCTACACCGACAACGGCAACGTGCTGCTCGATCACATGCACGGCGCTGTCGTCGAACGCCGCCCTGGCGGCAGCAACATGCAAGCCGAGATGGAGGTGGTGGCTGCAAAGCTGGTGGACGCCGGCCAGCGCCCCTATGTCATCCCTGGCGGTGGCTCCAACCCGCTGGGCGCCATCGGCTACGTGAACGCGGCGTTGGAGCTCGTCAACCAGGCGGCCGAACGCGGTTTGAGGATGGATCACCTGGTGCACGCCACCGGCAGCGCCGGCACGCAGGCCGGTCTGGTGGTGGGGCTGCACGCGCTGAACAGCCCGATCCGCCTGCTTGGCATCGGTGTGCGGGCTCCGCGTGAGAAGCAAGAGACCATGGTCCACGACCTGGGGCGCCGCACCTGGGACTTTCTCGGCCTGCGCCATGACCTGCCGCGCGAGGTGGTGGTTGCCAACTGCGACTACGTCGGCGGCGGCTACGGCGTACCGACCCCGGGCATGGTGGAGGCGGTGACGCTGCTGGCCCGGACCGAAGGCCTGCTGCTGGACCCGGTGTACTCGGGCAAGGGCATGGCGGGGCTGATCGATCTGGTGCGCAAGGGCCACTTCAAGAAGGACGAAAACGTCGTCTTCCTGCACACCGGGGGGTCGGTGGCGCTGTTCGGCTACCCGGGGACATTCGGGCCGGTGCCTGAGCCCGCCAGCTGACCGCCCGACCCAGGCCACACCCGCCATGCAGCCGGGCGACCGGACGCTGGCGCTGTCCGGCGGTTCGCGCATCGCAGCGGCAGCCTTGCCCGCTGCCCAAGGGTTCGCTCAGCCGACAATCCGCCCGCCTGGAGGACAAGCGGCGATGGAACTCAAGTGGCTCGACGACTACATCGCGCTCATCGAGACGGGCAGTTTCTCGGCTGCGGCCGCGCGCCGGCATGTGTCGCAGCCCGCCTTTTCGCGTCGTATCCAGTTGCTCGAGGAGTGGCTGGGCGTCACGTTGATCGATCGTGCCCGCAAGCCGCTTCGATTCACGCCGGTGGCGGCCGAGAACCAGGCCGCCTTCCGGAACCTGGTCGCACGCATCTACGAGTTCCGCGCGGCGCTCAAGTCCGAGTCGCTGGACATGGCCGACCTGACGATCGCCGCGCAGCACAGCCTGGCGGCGTCCTACGTGCCGGGCTTCCTGAGGCGACTTCACGATCTGGAGCCTGAGCCGAGCTTCAGGATCCGGTCGGAGAACCGCAGCGAAGCCGTGACGATGCTGATGCGCGGCCAGGCCGAGATCCTGATCACCTACGAGACGGCGCAAACGCCTTGCGGCATTCCGTCGCCGATCGCCATGCGGCAGGTGCTCGGCGTCGACCAGCTGGTGCTGGTGGCAAGCCCCGCCTTGCATGCGTCGCTCAGCGCCATTCGCAGCGACGCCCCGCCGTTGCCGATGCTGTGCTTCCCGCCCGAGAGCTTCTTCGGCCAGGTGGTCCGCCTGCAAGCATTGGCGGAGTTGTTGCGTCGACAGCAAGTGGTGGTGCGTTGCGTCAGCGAGTTCGCCATGGGGCTGCGCGAGCTGGCACTGGTCGGTCAGGGTGCCGCCTGGTTGCCCGGCTCGCTGATCGCCGACGACCTCAAGCGCGGCCGGCTGCTGCCGCTGGAGTCCATGGGTCGGTCGATTGCCCTGGACATCGTCGCCTTCTTTGCGGTGCTGCCGGGCGACAAGGGCGAACGGCTCAAGCGCCAGTTCCAGGCCTTGCATGACCAGGCCGCGTTGTCACCGCATGCGGTGGCGGGAACCGGGCGTGCAGCCCCTCGCCGAGCCCGGCCCGACCAGGAGACGCCCCGTGCGCGGTGATGCCGCCTCTGGCGACGCTCACCGTCCGAACAGGCCCTTCAGCGCGTCCTTCACGGCATCGACCGTCTTGGGTTTCTGCGCCTGGCCTTCGGCGGGCGGTGGCGATGGGGCTTCGGCGGATTCCGGGCTGCCGCGGCGGCCGCGGCGGTCGTCCATGCCGGCGATGCTGCCGGTGCTGCTGCGCAGGCGCAGCTTGACGGCGTACTCCTGGTTCCAGTCGATCTTCGGGTCCTGCGGGCGCGGGGGGTGGACGACGTTCAGCTCGGGGCCGAAGGCGTTGAGGCTGTGCATCATCAGCTCGCCACCGGCCGCGGCGATGACCTCGCGCGGGATCTGACACTCGGTGGTCGTCGCGGGCAGGACGACCTTCTCGCGGATCAGGCGCTCGGTCTCCGACGGGGCGAGAAAGCCCATCAGCGTTTCGCCGCCCAGAAGGCGGACGGCCGAGCTGTTCCAGAGCACCATCTCGCCACCCCCACCGGCCATCTCGCGTCCGCCCATGCCGGTCAGGAAGTAGCCCAGCGCCGATGCGGCTGCGTTCCAGCTCAGCTTCTGCGTGCCACCGGCCACTGGCGTGCGCTGCAGTCGCAACGGCTCCATGAAGTCGTGCGGGGTGCCGACGGCAAAGCGGATCTCCGGGTTCAGGTTGCCCTGCACGACGTGGTTGCCCACCAGCGACGCATGGGCCGGCACCGCCGTGTCCATCTGCTTGTTGGGCCAGTAGACATAGCCGCGGTCGCGTGCCGCGCCAGGGCCGCTGCGGGGCGGGCGCACGGAGACACCCCCGCGCATGTCCGGCGGCAACTGGCCGTCCGCGAGCTTGGCGAAGTCGAGCACGATGGGCTGGCCGGGGCCGACCTTGTCGCCGCAGCCCCAGAAGAACAGCAGCCGCCCCTTGGCCTCGCCACGCTGGAACTCGGGCACGTCCCGGTCACCGTCGACCTCGCGCGGGGGTGTCGCGGGTTCGGGGGCGATCAGCGGCAGGCTGGCGCCCAGCGCCATGCCGGGCGGGATCTGGTGGCTGGCGCTGCTTGGCGCGCCGTCGCGCGTGGCGCCCAGGTCCAGGCGCAGCGACTTGCGCGGCGCGTTGGGGTTGCGCATCGCGTTCATCATGTCGGCGATGTTGCCCATGCCGCCACCACCGGCCGCCGGGGCACCGCCCATGCCGAAGCCCATGCCGCTGGCGGTCTCGGCGCTCAGCCAATAGCGGGCTTGCGGGCCGGTGACCTTCTGTTGGGCGTTGCCTGCCGCCGTCGTCTGGGCATGGCCGACGACGGCCGGGCCGGTACACACCACCGCTGCCGCGCAGGCGATCCAGGTCCTTCGGGCGATGGGCGTCATGGCGAGCTCCTTGTGGTTGTGGGCGAGCCTCCGATTGAAGGCCAGACCGCCGGCGCGCGCCAGTGCTCCGTGTCCCGCGTTTGCAGGAGTCAGGTGCGGCTCAAGGTGTCCAGCTGTGAGCGCTCCAGCGACCCCAGGTCCCAGTACAACCCGGCCATCATCGCCAGCCCTTCGCGCACCGCGGCGAGCATCAGGTGCTCGTCCGGGGCGTGCTGGGCGCAGCCCGGGTGGCTGTGCGGCACCCACACCGTGGGCAGGCCCAGGATGTCGGCAAACACGTCGTTGGGCAGGCTGCCGCCCAGGTTGGGCAGCACCACCGGCGCCCGTCCGGTGGTGGTGGCGATCGACGCGGCGCAAAAGCGCACCCAGGGGTGCTCGGGGTCCAGGCGGGTGGCGGCCATGACGGGCCCGACTTCGATCACGATGTCGGCAAACCCTTCGCCGTCCAGGTGCTGGCGAAGGTGCCTGGCCAGTGCAGCGCCGTTGTCCCGGCCGTCGCCGACATCGGTTCCGACGACGAACCGCATGTGCATCGTCGCCCGCGCCCAGGGTGGGATCGCGTTGACCGGGTTATCAGGCTGTCCGCAGACGTAGGCCAGCGGTTCCAGCGTGTTCCAGGCAAACAGCCGCTCGGCCTGGCTCAGCCCCGGCTCGCCCCAGTCGGCGTCGGTGGCCGGGTCGCCCGCGTCGCCGCCGACCCGCACTTCGCCCAGTGCGGCGCGCACCGCCGGCGGGATGGCCGGCGGCCGCAGGGCCGGAACGCGGATTGCACCGCGGGCATCGACCAGGCTGGCAATGGCGTGTGCCAGCCGCAGGCCCGGGTTCTTCAGCACGCCGCCCCAGTTGCCGCTGTGGTGACCGCTGTCGCGGGCGCGGCATTCGAGCGTGAAGTTGACTGTGCCGCGGCTGCCCATGAAGAGCGTCGGCGCGTCGGCATGCAGCCGCGGGCCGTCGCTGGCCAGGAAGAGGTCGGCCGCCAGCAGGTCGCGACGGGCCCGCGCAAACGCGTGCAGGCCAGGCGAGCCGGTCTCTTCGCTGGTCTCGAACAGCCAGATGGCGTTGAAGTCCAGCCGGCCGCCGCGCTCGGCCAGCACCGCGGCCAATGCGGCGAGATTCAGGCTGTGCTGCCCCTTGTTGTCGGCGGTGCCGCGGCCATGCAGCCGGTCGCCTTCACGCGCCAAGGTCCAGGGCCCGGCGCCATGGCGCCAGCTCGGGTCCATGCCGCGGATCACGTCGCCATGGCCGTACATCAGCACCGTGGGCCGGTTCGGGTCTTCGATGCGGCGCGCCACGAGCAGCGGCCCGCCGCCCGGGACCGGGTTGAGGTGCACGCTGCAGTCGAAGCCCAGCGCCACCAGGGCCGGTGTCAGTTCGGCCTCCAGGTAGTGGCGCAGCGCCGCGGCCTGCTCGGGCGCGCGGTCCGCGCCCTGGCTGACGCTGGGCACCGCGATGCGGGGCGCCAGTTCGCGTTCGAAAGCTCCGCTGTCGAAGTGCGACCGTGCCCGGGCGATGGCCAGTTGTCGCGACTCCGACGGGCTGCTGGATGGGCGGGCCAACGGGCCGGCTGCTGTGGGGACCACGGGGTGCTCCTGTCGAATGCGGGCTCAACCGACGTTGCCGGTTCGGGCGACGAGCATGCCCAGGCGCCAGCGGCGGGCCGATCGGGGTTTGCCTGGGCCCGCGCGCGGTCGTCCGGCGTCCGCTGAACTTGAGTCGGACCGCAAACCCCTTCGGTCCTTTGCTGTCGATTTCGTCACGGCCTGGTCGGTGGTGGCGACTCAAGTCGATGGCCGCTTTGGTCGAAAGACAGGACTGTGTTCCGCCCATCTGCACCCCCTCCCGCTGCTGCCATGCAACCCACTGTCGCCGTCGACGATCTGCGCCCGGGCATGTTCATCCACATGGAAGGCGGCTGGCTGTCGCACCCCTTCCCGCTGTCGAGCTTCAAGCTGCAGTCGGACGACCAGATCGCGACGATCCGCCGCCTGGGTCTGCAGCGGGTGCGCTGGTCGCCCGAGAAGAGCGATGCTCAGGTCGATCCCGTGCCGGCCGCGACGACGTCGCCGGGCGCGCCGAGCTCGGCTCCTGGCCCGGCTGCCGCCTTGAACGCTGCCGCGCAACAGGCCGCAGCACGGCGCGCGCAGCTCGACGCCCAGCGTGCGGCCCAGAGGCAGATGGAGGCCCAGTACGGCGAGGCCGGACAGACCTGGCGCGATGCCACGCGGCTGATCGGCTCCGATCCTGCCGCGGCCGGCGCCCAGGTGCAGGCGCTGGCCGGCGCGATCGTCGACAAGATGCTGTCCTCCCAGGACGTCTCGATCCGGCTGGTGCCGGCCGGCGGTGAGCGCTTCGCGACCCACCTGCTGAACGTGACCGTGGTCTCGCTGCTGCTCGGCCGCAGCCTGGGCCTGAGCGCCACCGACCTCAACGGTCTGGGCACCGGGACCTTGCTGCATGACATCGGCAAGCTCGACCTGGCCGAGCGCGTGCGCCATCTCGAGGATGGTGCGACCGCGGCCCACATCGCGGCCTATCGCGAGCACGTCGCCCGTGGCCTGCAACAGGGCCAGCGCATGGCCCTGCCACCGACCGCGATGGCCGTGATCGCGCAGCACCACGAGCAGGCCGACGGCCAGGGATTCCCGCTGCACCTGGCCGGCGACAAGATCCACATCGCGGCGCGGATCGCGGCCGTCGTCAACCGGTACGACAACCTCTGCAACCCGCCGCTGCGGACGGTTGCGCTGACACCGCACGAGGCGGTGGCCATGCTGTTCGCAACCGGCCGCAACCGCTTCGACCCGGCGGTGCTGAACGCCTTCATCAAGATGATGGGCGTCTACCCGGCGGGCTCGGTGGTGCAACTCACCGATGACCGGTTCGCGCTGGTCGTCGGCGTCAATGCCAGCCGCCCGCTGAAGCCTCGGGTGCTGGTCCACGACGGCGGCACGCCGCGGGGCGAGGCCCTGGTGCTGGACCTCGAGCAGCATCCGGAACTGGGGATCCGGCGCAGCCTTGCGGCGTCCAAGCTGCCGCCGGCGACGCTGCAGTACCTGGACCCGCGGCCCCGCACGGCCTACTACTTCGAATGCCTGGACACTGCGGCCGCGGCCTGTGAAGGTGGCGCCAGGGCTCCGGCGGAGCCCGTCGCGGCATGACCCCTGTCGACCGTTTGCTCGCCAACCAGGCCTTGCTGGAGGCACTGCCCCAGCCGGCCTGGCTGGTGGCACTGGCGAGTCAGCGCGTGCTGGCGGTCAACAGTGCGGCGGCGGCCCTGCTCGGGCAGCCCGCCGCGGCGCTGGTCGGGGCCGACGCACAGGCCCTGGCGACGTCGCCCGAAGACCTGGCCTGGTGGGCCGAGGTCGGTTTCGGCGATGTCGGCACGCTGGACAGCGACACGGTGATCGGCCTGACCGATGGCCGCAGCCTGCCCTGCCGACGCAGCATCCGCCTGCTGGCCGAAAGTGGCCGCGAAGGCGGGGTCTTGGCCCCGACACAGGCCCTGGTGAGCCTGCACGACCGCCGTGACGAACTTGAGCAGCGCGCGCGCAGCGACGAGCTCAACGCCGCCCTGCAGGCCACGCTGGAGGCCACGGCCGACGGCATCCTTGTGGTCGATGCGCAGGGTCGTCTGCGCGCGTGCAACCGGCGCTTCGTGCAGCTCTGGGGCTTGCCCGATTTGGTGGCGAACGACAACGGCGTGGCGGATGCGTCCGGGGCTGCGGACAGCGCCCGTTGGCTTGCCGGTCTGACCCAGCGGGTCGCGGACCCGCTGGCCTATGCCGAAGGCCTGGCCGCGCTGCGCGCCGATCCCCATGCCGAGGCGCAGGACACCCTGGTGCTGCGCGACGGCCGGACGCTGGACCGGGTGACCCGGCCGCTGCGGATCGGCGAGCGGGTGCGTGGAAGGGTCTTCTGCTTCCGCGACCTGACCGAGCGCATCGTCGCCGAACAGCGCATCGATTGCCTGTCGCGTCAGGACGCTCTCACCGGGCTGGCCAACCGCGCGGCACTGGCCGAACGCGTGGCCAAGGCGACCAGCGCCTGCACCGCGGTGGCCGAGGGGTCCGGCCGCGCGGTCGAAGGCGGCGGATTCGCGCTGTTGGTGATCGACCTCGACCGCTTCCGCCAGGTCAACGACAGCCTCGGCCACGACAGCGGCAACGCCGTGCTGCGCCTGGCCGCGGATCGCATGCAGGCCTGCCTGCGCGGCGACGACTTCATCGCCCGCATCGGTGGCGACAGCTTTGCCGTGATGCTTTCGGGCGGCGACGCCAACGGGGCCGAGACGACGGCGCGCCGGATGCTCGGCGCAGTCGCCCAGCCGTGCGAGGTTGGCGGTTCACCGTTCACGCTGACCTGTTCGATCGGCATTGCCTTGGCGCCGTCGCACGGCCAGACGCTGGACGACCTGCTTCACCACGCCGAGGCGGCGATGCGCGCCGTCAAGGACGGCGGCCGCGCCAACGTGCGACTGCACCAGGTGCGTGGTCGAGGCGACCGCCGATCGCAGATCCGGCTCGACCACGCGATGCGCCAGGCCCTGGTCAGCAACCGCTTCCGCTTGCACTACCAACCCCAGGTCAGCCTGGCCGACGGCCGCCTGCTGGGTGCAGAGGCCCTGATCCGATGGCGTGACCCGGAACACGGGGAGGTCCCCCCCGGCCGCTTCATTCCCGTGGCGGAGGAAAGTGGCTTCATCGTTGCCATTGGCGACTGGGTGCTGTCGCAGGCTGTCCGCCAGGCGACGCTGTGGATGCAGCGAGGACACCCGATCAAGATCGCGGTCAACGTGTCGGCCTTGCAGTTCCAGCAGCCGCAGTTCGTCGAACGGGTCGCCAGCGTGCTCGCGGTCTCGGGACTGGCGCCCGAGCTGCTGGAGCTGGAGCTGACCGAGTCCATTCTCGTGCGCGACGCCGAGGACGCGCTTCAGCGCCTTCATGCGCTCAGCCGGCTCGGGGTTCGCCTGGCGATCGACGACTTCGGCACCGGCTACTCCAGCCTGGGCTACCTGAAGCGGTTCCCGCTGGACAAGCTGAAGATCGACCGCAGCTTCATCAGCGGCCTGCCGACGGCCGAAAGCGATGCCGCGATCGTCCGTGCCATCCTGCAGATGGCCGATGCCCTGGGCCTGAAGGTCGTGGCCGAGGGCGTTGAAACAGAGGCCCAGCGTGCCTTTCTGCAAGCCTGCGGCTGTGACGGCTTCCAGGGGTGGTTGTATGCGCCGGCGCTGGACGCCCTGAGCTTCGAGGAGCGACTGGTCGGCGCCCGGTCCGAGCCACACCCGCCCGACAGCACGCTGGCGGAAGGTCCTCGAATCCGCCTCGTGCGTTGAAGCCGGCGGGCGTTGGCGGCCGCAAGGGGCAGAATCGCCCACTGTGATCTACAAATTCAAGAGCAAAGCCGCCGGCGACCTGATCATGCTCGGGCCCCAGGGCGACGAGTTGATGCGCCTGCTCGGGCGGGAGTGGCCGCAGCCGCGCGGCATCTTCGAAGCCCGCGACATGCCCCAGGCGCTGGCCCGGTTGCACGCCGCGATCGCCGAGCAGGAGGCCGCCGCCGCGGCGACCCCGGAGGCCGAGGACACGCGACCGCGCGGCCTGCCGCTGCGCACGCGGCTGTGGCCGATGATCCAGATGCTCGAGCGCGCGCACGCGGCCGAGCATCCCATCGTCTGGGGCGTCTGAGGTCGTTGTGGGGGGAGGCCTGGCGTGAAGCTGTGGAGCGAAAGCTGGGTCAACGGCGAGGCGATCCCGCCGCGTTTCGCCGCCGGCACGATGGACCACGACGGGGCCGTGCGCTTCGGCGAGAACCTCAACCCGCATCTGGCCTGGAGCGGAGTGCCGGCGGCGGCACAGTCGTTGGCATTGGTTTGCCATGACTTCGACGTGCCGGTGGACCGCAACCGGATCAACCGTTCCGGCGTCGAACTCGATGCCGACGCCGAGCGCTCCGACTTCTTCCACTGGCTGCTGGTCGACCTTCCACCGGGCGACGGCTCGATTGCCGAAGGCGAGTTCAGCCGCGGCTTCGTCGCACGCGGCAAGCCCGGGCCGGCCACCCATCTCCAGCGGGTTCGCCAGGGGTTGAACGACTACACCGGCTGGTTCGAAGGGGACCCCGAGCGTGCCGGCGACCATTTCGGCTATGACGGGCCTTTCCCGCCGTGGAACGATGGTCTGGTGCACCACTACGTGTTCACGCTGTACGCGGTGGTCGTCCCCGTGCTGCCGTTGCCGGATCGGTTCCGGGGCCGCGATGTCTGGCAGGCGCTGGCCGGGCGGGTGTTGGCCGAGGCCACGCACTCCGGTACCTACACGCTCAATCCGCGCCTGCTCGTGCGTTGAGCCCGCTGAGCCTGATGCACGAGGGCCTGACCCATGTCCTGGCGCTGCGCCACGGCCAGACCGCCTGGAACACCGAACAGCGTCTGCAGGGCCAGCTCGACATACCGCTCGATGCCACGGGTCGCTGGCAGGCCGACCGGCTGGGCCTCGCCTTGGCCGACTCGAACATCGAGTGCATCTACAGCAGTGACCTGAGCCGCACCGTCGACACCGCATCGCCGACCGCGCAGCGACTGGGCCTGCCGATCGAGCTTGACGCGACCCTGCGCGAACGCGGGTTCGGGGTCTTTGAAGGCAGCACCTATGCCGAGATCGAACATCGCTGGCCTCGTGAGGCCCGGCTCTGGCGCTCGCGCGAGCCTGCGTTCGGCCCCGAAGGTGGCGAGACCTTGCAAGGCTTCCAGGCCCGGGCCGTGGCGGCGGCGACCCGCCTGGCCCGGGCCCACGTCGGCCAGACCATCGCCTTGTTCACCCATGGGGGTGTACTCGACGCGCTGTACCGCGCTGCGGCCGGGCTGGAGGTGTCGGCGCCGCGGGCCTGGGTGCTGGGCAATGCCAGCATCAACCGCCTGCTCTGGACCGGCGAACGCTGGACGCGCGTCGGCTGGAACGACAGCGCCCACCTGGAGGGTGGGCCGGACACGACGAGCGCCGGGGCAGGCGCTGGCGCTCAGCCTTCGCGGTAGAAGGCCTCGACCTGCCCCTTCAGCAGGATCGTCAGCGGCCGCCCCTTGCGGTCCAGCGTCCGCGCAGCGGCGACCTTGATCCAGCCCTCGCTGATGCAGTACTCGTCGACATCGTTGCGTTCGCGACCGTTGAACCGGATGCCGATCGGGTGCTCCATCAGCGCCGGGACATGGTGCGGGCTGCGCGGGTCGGTCGCCAGACGATCCGGCAGGGGCGGGCGGGGGCTGGTGTCGTTCATGGCCGGGATTGTCGGTCCCGGAACCGCCTCACTCCGGTGTCGCCGGGTCGGCGTCGCCACCGCCGTCGGCCAGCGCCTGGCGCTCCAGTTCCTCGTCGCTCAAGGGCGGCGCCGACTCCAGCACCGCCAGTTCTTCGGCCATCTCGGGTGACGCCTCGGCCTGCCCCAGCAGCACGGCCTCGCCACCGGCATGCGGCGCCACGACCTCTTCATGGTCCAGCGGCGAGGGGTGCACGGCCCCGGGCGCCAGCGCCGGGATGCGCGCGGCGGCAAGCTCGAGCTGTTCGTCGACCAGACGGGCAATGCCGCCAGCCGGTGTCGGGCTGCTCATCGGGGCCTCCTTCATGACCATGCGAGGAGGCCATGATCCCCCGAGAGGCGGCTCTTGAACAGGGGTGGCCCGCAGAACCTGCAGAACCACCGTCAGCGAGTCGCGCTGCGGCGGATCTCCTTCCAGGCGTTCTTGCCCGGGGCGATCGATTTCGGCGGGTCGATGTTCTTCTGCACGATGGTCCGGTCCGAGGTCTGCACCGTGATCTGGCCTCTGCCGTTGGTGCCGACCAGCACTGCAGCGCGCGAGGCGGTGGCGCGGTCGGAGATCAGGCTGGCGATGTTCGTCTGACCCGGGGTGGGCAGGCCGGTCGTGATGTCGATGACGTAGGCCCACGACGACTGGGCGCAGTTGGTCGCGCCGCTGGAGTTGGCGATGAAGACGGCCGCGCCGTAAGCGATGGTCGGGTCGGTGTTGATGTGCTCGCCGGCCGGCAGGTCCATGTACCAGCCACGTTCGGTGGACCAGTCGTCGACCGTCGCCCCGGTCAGATCGGGATTGCCGTTGCGCGTGTAGGTGCGCGACTTCAAGCTCGTGCGCACGTTGGCGATCGTCGTGCCGTCGGCAATGGCGTAGATGGAGTTGATGTTCGCCGCCGCGTCCTTGCCCCAGTCGGTCACATCGAGCAGCCGGCCGGTGCCGATCACCACGATGGTGCGGCCGCTGATCGTCATCAACTCCGGGATCGCCGTGATCGGCTGCGCGCTGCCGGCGCCGTTGACCAGCGTCGTCAGCAGGTGCGGCGCGTGCGGCCCGGCGCCGGCGGTCGTGATGTCGAACCGGTAGACGTTGCCGTGCAGGTCGCCGCCATAGACGAATTGCGTCGTGCCGTCGAGCTCCCTCAGTGCCGACACGTGCGTCAGGCCGGCTTCGGCGGCATTCGTCCCGTTGCTCGTGACCCAGGTCTTCAGCACGCTGCCGTCGGCGGCGTCGAGCATCCACAGTCGGCCCTTGCCGTCGCCGATGGACAGACCGTTGTCGTAGCCCGAGGTCACCAGGACCACGGTCTTGTTGGTGCCCTTCTGCTTGACGATCGCCGGCTTGCCGACGGTGTAGCCCATCCGCGCCAGGTTGGTCGCATCGGCGTCGCTCGGGAAGCTCCACTTGAACAACTCGGCCGGTGTGCGCGTGCGCGTGCTGTCCACGCGAAGCGCGTACCAGCGCCGACCTGCAGCGCCCATGCCGCCGACGAGCAGGCGCTCGCCGTTGTCGGCCTTGGCGACGACCGGGGTCGCATCGAGCAGGGTCTTGAAGGTCCAGTTGCGCCGTGTCGACGCAGCCAGGTCGGTCCAGTTGCCGGGCGGCACGAAGGCCCAGATCTCGCTGCCGGTGGTGGTGTCGAAGGCGTGAAGCTGCCCCTCGCTGCTGGCCAGGAAGATGACGCTGCTGTCCTCGCGCGAGATCACCGGCTCGCTGTTGATCACCGGACCGAGCAGGCCGTAGCGCAGGCGCCAGGTCTGGCCTTCGCCGCTGCGGTTGCCGCGCAGGTAGTCGACCATGGCCGTTCGTTCGGCGGCATTGGCGGTCAGCAGGGTGCCGAAGTTGGCCGCCGTGAAGTCCAGGCCCACACCTCCCGTGGCGCTGTAGACCTTGCGGTTGCTCCAGCCGAGCGTCGTCAGCCGGTCTTCGGCGCGCCAGCGGGAGGTGTCCTTGATCTGCGCCGTTTCGCGGTCGACGTCGCGGGCCTCCAGGTCGCCGACCCAGCCGCGCGGGTTGTAGTAGCCCAGGTAGGCCTTGCCGTCGCTGCGACTCAGGTTGACGGCGCTGACGGCCACGCCACCCTGGGCGCCTTGCTCGTTGCGGATGTCGTCCAGGCCGGCCTTGACGCGCGAGGCGGTTTCTTCCGGCGTATTGGCAAGGTACATCCGGCCCTTGCCGTTGATCGTCGCGCGCCAGAGGTCGTCCACCGCGGTCGGATTGCGGTTCTGGTTCGGCACGGGCCAGTCGCCGGCGTTGACCGGAGGCACCGAGTCCTCGCCGAAGAACAGCGTGCCGCGGGCGCCGAGCGTCAGGCCGTAGGTGTTGACGTGCAGGTTGGTGTTGGGGTCCAGCGGAGTCGGGCGCACCTTGCCAGTTTCCAGTGTGGGCCGCGGGTTGGTGTTGTAGTAGGTCGTGGCCAGTGTTGCGAGCGTCGGTGACCCCGACGCGTTGGCAAAGCCGTCGGTCACGATGAAGGCGTTGTTGCGCTGGCAGGCGAACTGGATCACGCCGCCGTCGGTGGTGTCGGTGCGCTGGTACTGCAGGCCGATGTGGTTGAGCGTTTCGCGCGTCGGCGTGCCGCCGCTGCCGTTGGCGTTGTAGAACTCGCCGCTGACACGAAACCGGTTTGTCGAGTTGGTCGTGGCATCGGCGTCGAACAGCCGCACCGTGCCCGGCAGGGCGTTGAAAGGTGCAACGCCCAGGCGCATGCCGGTCAGGTTCTCCAGCGTATCCCCCATCGCCGCAGCCAGCATCAGCTTGCGCTTGCGGAAGAACTGGAACCAGTTTGCGAAGTTCTGCAACTCCTGCGTGCCGGTGCGGCTGACCGAGCCCCAGTTGTAGCTGCCCGCGCTGGTGATCTCGTAGCGCTTGAGCGTGCCGCCGCTGGGGATCGCGGCGCAGTCGGCGACGCCGACGCTGACGGCGGCGTCCACCGTGCAGGCCTCGCGGACCCACACCGTGGCCGGGCGGTACTCCATGGCCACCCAGACCACCTGGTTCGCGGGTACGACCTCGTCGGCCGCCACCGCCACCCAGGCGGCGGCGCAACCGCCCGCACCCGGACCGCTGCCGTTGTTGCTGTCGCAGACCAGCTTGGTGCTGCCGGCCGGGATCGTCATGCCCGGAAGTGCGGTGAAGACGTGGTTCGCGGTCTGGTTCGCGGCGCGGGTGGTGCTCAGGTTGAAGGTGCCGGTGCCGCCGGAGTAGTTGGTGCCCGTGATGCCGTTGAGCGGGTGCGAGCGAGTGGTCGCCGGTGTGGCGTCGTTGGCTGCGCCGTCCATGAACACGTCGCTGGCCATGTTGCCGATGCGTGCCGGCGCCCAGGGCTGGTAGGTGATCAGCGGGTTGTAGTAGAGCGGGTTGTGCATCGGCGAATCCACAGGCGCCGAAGGCGCCGGCGAGAAGCTGCCGTCGGCGTTCTTGCGAATGCCGCTCCAGCGCAGGAACGCGAACTGGCTTGTCGGCAGGATCGCGAAGTGGTCGTTGGCCCCGTCGTTGTAGACGCGGTTGCCGGTGCCGGTGCCGTTCGGGAACAGGTAGATCATCTTGCGCCAGGCCGCTGTCGCGTTGCCGGCGGCGTTGAACCACGTCGTCGTCAGCGTGCGAAGGGATGGATTCGGATGCGCGGCGTCGATGCCCCAGCCGTTGCGGTTGGTGAAGTTCCACCACATCGCGCCGTCGTTGTTGTAGAGCATGACCTCCGAGTCCATCGAGCCGGAATCGTCCATGCCGAAGATCACGTTCGGCTTGGCCAGCACCGAGGGTTTGAGCGGCAGCTCCGACAGGTTGGTGGCGCTGGCCGCAATGGCGACGAAGAGCGTACCGGCGGCGAAGGCGTTGGCGCTCAGTTGCAAGGCGGCTCGGATCATGGCGGTCATGGCTCGCGGGAGTGATGAAGGGCGGGCTCAGCTGCCCTTGGTGACCAGGGACTGGACCCAGGTCTCGGTGTCCTTGGGGCCTTGCACGCGCACGGTGATGCGAAACTGGCGCGAATTCGGCGGGTCCAGCGCCTCGGTGCCGACGCGCGAGCTGGCGGGCACCGGCGTCTGCTTGATCAGGCACTGGCGCAGCGTGTCGGTGACGTCGGCCACCGTGCACATGCGCTCGACGACGTAGCGGACCTGGTAGCTGCCGACCGTGACCTCGGGCGCCTTGTTCCAGTCGACCGTCGGAACGCCGTCGGCGTCCGCGGCCTGGATCGTCGGCCAGTACCAGTCGCCGCGGGCCGTGGCCTCGGACGGCAGCGCGCGCACCGCAGCGTAGGCGCTGTTGACGCCGACCTGGCTGGCCTGCAGCGAGGCCTCGCGGAAGGCGGCGTTGCCACTGGCCAGCATGCCGATCTCGGACATGCGGGCGAAGGCCAGGCCGCCGAGCAGCATCACCGACAGCAGCACCAGCACGACGATCAGTGTCACGCCACGCCGGGCACGAACGAATTGCGGCCGCTTCATGGCGCCACCCCCATCACGAAGTTCTGCAGCGGCACCACGGTGAGCGCGGTGCGGAATCGGTAGCACTGCCAGTCGGTCACGTCGGCCGTCACGGCGCTGCCCATCAGTTCTGGCAGGGCCGCGGTGGCCTCGCAGTCGCCAGCGGCGTTGCGCTTCTCAGGTTGCGGGCTGCGCGTCACCACGCCGATGCGCAATGCACGCACGCGTGGCAAGGTGTTGGCGTCCAGGCTCGCGAAGTCGCCTGTCGCATCCACCCATTCCGACAGCGCGGTGCTGCCGACCGCCGCCACGCCGTACTGGACCCGGAAGGCCACGACGTTGCGCGCCAGGACCGCGCTCGCACCGCCTTCGAGCGGCCGGGTCAGGATGAGGTCGGTGCCTTCGAGCTGCCAGTTCGCCCAGCGCAGGGTCCCGAGCAGCGTGATGCGGCTCTGGTCGGCGTAATTCGGGTTGGTCGTGAATGCGGCCTTGTTGTGCGCGCCGGTGTCCCCGAAGCTCAGGGTCTGGGGGGTGTCGTCGGTGGCGGCCACGGTTTCGGTCACCGTGCGCACGACGCAGGGATCGCCCGGCGTTGCGGGCGCCACCAGCACGGCCTGGCCGACATTGGCTGGCATCAACGAGCGAACCGCGGCGGACACGCCGGTGCTGGTGCCATCGGTGAGCACGTTGGTGCCCGCTGCGATCTGGTCGGCGTAGACGACGTCGATCCGGTCGCGGTTGTCGGTGCGCGTGATGCGCACCGGTACGAAGTTGGCGCCGTCCACGTGCACCGTGTTGGCCAGGCTCAGATTGAGTCGGGTGCACAGGTAGCGGCTGTCGCCGAAGAAGCCCAGGCCGGCCGCGGCGACGTCGTCCTTCAGTGCGGCAAGCGCCGAGTTGGCATTGACCAGCGCTCCGCCGGTGCCGATGCCCTGGCGCTGGATGGCGCCGAACATCACCGCCGAGCTGGCCGCGGCGAGGCCGACGAGCAGCGCGATCACGATGCCGACCATCAGCTCGACGATCGACAGCCCGCGCGCAAGGCGCCGGGCCAAGGGAGAAGGTCGCTCAGCGAACATCGGTCGTGCTCTCCAGGCGGCGGGTGTCCTGGCTGGCCTTGCCGGTCCAGGTGATGGCCACGGTCAGGCGGCCGGTGGCGGCGTCCAGGGTCGAACTCGCGGTGCCGTCCGGCAGCGCGGCCTCGACCCGGTCGGCCCAGGCGGACGTGCGATCCTTGGCGGCGTTGTTGGCGCAGGTGCCGTCCTGCGGCAGCGTGTAGCAGGCGGCGTTGGGGGCGTCGACGAGCACGGTGCCGAGCAGCTCGCCGGCAAACTGGTTGGCCGTCTGGCGCGACTGGGTCTCGGTCGTCTGACTCACCAGCCGGCCCTGGAACTGAACCAGCGTGACCATGCCGAACGCGAGCACGGCAATCGCGATCAGCGCCTCGATCAGGCCGAAGCCTCGGGCGGGGCGGCGCAGGGCGGCGGGCTTCATGAGCAGTTGTCGAGTCGGTTGCCGCACAGTCGCACTCCACCGCCCGCGTCGATGCGCAGGCCCGGGCAGCGGACGTCGCCGCTGCAGGTTTGGCCGCTCAAGGAAAAGTCCAGCGCGCCACTGGTGCCAAAGGGCACCGGCCGGCCGGCACTGCCGAAGTCGATGCTCAGCGTGCCCGTGGTCACGCCTTCGAGCACGCGCTCGCGCAGCACGACCGGCGAGTCGGGGTTGCTCAGGTCCAGCACCTGGATGAGGCTGCCGTCGCTGGCCAGCCGCACCAGGCGGTTGCGCTTGATCGCCTCGCTCTGCGCCAGCAGGGCATCGGTGTACACGGTGTTGCCGCTTTCGCGCAGGCGCGAGTTGGCGGTGTACTCGCCGAAGTACGGCATCGCCGCGAGCATCAGCATCGAGGCGATGGCCAGCGCGACCATCAGCTCGATCAGCGTCAGCCCGCGGGCGCGGGCCGGCATCAGGTGTCGCATGTGGCCCCCTTGACGCTCCAGCAGTTCTGGGCCGGCGCGCCCTTGGGGTGGGCGGTGGTGGCCCGGACGCCGTTGTGGTTGATCGAGTAGCCGTAGCCGTCCATCGCCGCGCTGCCGGTGGCGGTGGTGGTGAAACTGCGGCCGCTGTCGCCGACCGTGCAACTCAGCGAAAACGCGCCGGCCGAGGCCGCCGGTGCGACCGCGCAGGCGTCGCCATTGGCATAGCTGCCGGTGTCCTGGAACCGCTGCTCCATGCGGGCGTAGTGCGCCTGCAGGGCGTCCAGCGCCACCGGCACGCGCGAGCGCTGCACGTAGGCGCTGTAGTTCGGGATCGCGATCGCGGCGATGATCGCCAGGATCGCGACCACGATCATCAACTCGATCAGCGTGAAGCCGTGCGCCGGCTTCTGGCGGGGGGTTCGGGCGGGGCGCATGCGGCGGGTGCTTGAGGTTGCGGGGCCAAGGGGTCGACCATGCGTGCCGGGATGACCCGCATGTCGCTCCTCGCTGTATCGGCCCGCCGGCCGCCACACTTGAGCCCTGGCGGACGGCCGAAGGGCTCGAAACCGCGCTCAATTGCGTCAAAAAGTGTCGGTTGCAGGCGCCCAAGCGGACGATCCGCGGATTTGTTCTCGGTTCCGGGGCCGCCTTGCCGCCCCGCCGGGCTTCAGCCCGAGAACAGATCGTCCGACGCGCGCGGGGGCGGTGCCAGCCCCAGGTGTCGCCAGGCCGCCTGCGTCGCGACACGCCCGCGCGGCGTGCGTTGCAGGTAGCCCTGCTGGATCAGATACGGCTCGATCACG
>Ga0209985_10000493_pt1 | contig 42389 bp, 32 predicted proteins | sample NOAtaG_FD_187305 | JGI IMG/M metagenome (GOLD analysis project Ga0209985, IMG submission 187305) | Freshwater lake microbial communities from Lake Erie, under a cyanobacterial bloom - NOAA_Erie_Diel6S_1000h metaG (SPAdes) (version 2) | ecosystem: Environmental > Aquatic > Freshwater > Lake ...
AAATTATAGATTTCAGTTGGATTTAGTGCGTTTAGTAAACTGGTCTGGGTAACGATTCCTAATAGTTCGCCCAGTTCCCCCGTTACTACCAAACGCCGAATCAACCGCTGATCCATGATCTGATGCACAGTCCAGAGAGTATCCTCTTTTGTAACCGCAAAAATTGGCGTACTCATCACTGTACTTGCTTGGTAGTTAGTAAGATTTAAGCCTAGCGCCTGAAACTGGACGATGTCTCTCTCGGTGACGATGCCTACTGGTCTCCTTAGAGATGTTTCATTACCGATCGCCTCGACGATAATGACGGAACTAACGTTTTGGGTTGCCATTAGTTGGGCGACGGCTAACATCGAGCGATCGCTCGCCGCACAAACTACATCGCCAGTCATTACCTCCGATACTAGCCGCAGTCGCATGAGATCGATGGGACGCGAAACTTGCCTTAAGCTTTCGTGAGTAACCATCCCCACTAGGCAGTCTTGCTCGTCGAGGATTGGCAAATGCCGAATGCGGAACTGTTGGATGAGGTTGACTGCTAAAAACAAATCTGTGAGGGCAGACTCATGCAGCGTCACCAAGGGATGCGCCATAACCTCACTCACCAACAGGCGATCGAGACGTAGTGCGTCTGAGCGTTCAGACGTACTACGTCTCGATCGGTCATGATGCCAATGACTTTTCGATCTTCGACCACAAATACACAGCTCGATCGCGACTCTTGCAAAAATTCTTGCTGGTGAATATCGCTATTACTGTCAGCATCACATTGCGATCGCCCGCCACTCATTAAAGCGATCGCCTCCATGACTGTCGCAGCGCGATCAACGACCAAAAGATCTCGAATAATTGCTGACTTCAGTTCAGAAAGTTTGATAATGTCTGAGTTCACAATACTTTCCCCTATCGATATTTATACTATTGCACAGCACACGACCAACAACAATGCGCCAAAATCTAGATACATTCCTAAGCGGATGATGGGGATTCGTTAGTGTTTCACCAGCCGCAGGCGCAGAATAAATATCTATAGCAAGGGAATTACCCCACCCTAACACTCCCCTTGCAAAGGGGAGGGAACAAGATTTCTGGTCTTCCCCCTTTGCAAGGGGGAATTAAAGGGGGTAAGTCCGACTTGATATATACACGATAGCCCTTTGTAAGGGGGAGTTAGAGGGGGTACAAAACTTCTCAAACACGCTCTTAATTTAAGAAGTGGTATAACATGAGTTAAATAAATTGTTCAAACCTCTTACTATCTATCCCTGTGAGCCAACAGATCGAAGAACTACTGAACAAAGCCCCATGTGGCTTTCTCTCGTTTACCGACGATGGCTTGATTGTGCTAGCTAATTTTACGCTATTGCAACTATTAGGATATGAATCTGACAGTCTTGTTGGGAAGAGGTTGGAAATAATTTTGCCGATCGCTAGTCGTGTTTTCTATCAGACACATTTCTTTCCACTTTTAAAACTTTATGGCAAAGTTGAAGAAATCTACTTCTCATTGAGAGCAAAAGATGGGAATGATATTCCAATGCTAATTAACGCATCTCGTCGCAGTCAGGGAGAAGATTTTGTCAATGATTGTATTTTTATTCCCATTCGTCAACGTATTCAGTACGAAGATGAAATCCTGAAGGCGAAGAAAGCAGCAGAGGCAGCGACACTTGCCCAAAAGCAAGCCGAAATTGCGTTGCGATCGCAATATGATCGCGCAATATTAATTGGAGAAATTACTCATCGGATTCGTCAATCCCTTGATCTGGTGAAAACCTTGGAAATTGCTACATTGGAGATTCGCAAATCTATTCAGGTTGAGCGCGTTTGCATCTACAAATTTACACCCGACTCTAATTTTAATGATGGAGAATTCGTTTCTGAATCAATCGCTGATAACATCGACTCAATTCTTGACATTAAAATTGGCGATCACATTTTTGCTGAAAAGTATGCTGATTTGTATCTCAATGGACGCATCCAAATAATTGAAGATACTAAGAATTCGCAACTATCAGAATGTCATACAGATTTTTTGCATCAATTTCAAATCCAAGCTAACTTAGTTGTACCCTTGCTCGAAGGAGAAGGTTGTTTGTGGGGATTGCTATGCATTCATCAATGTTCTGCACCGAGACAATGGCAGGAGATTGAGATTGAGTTTGTGCAGCAAATTGCTAATCAACTTGCGATCGCTATCCAGCAAGCTAATTTAGTGGAACAGTTACAGTCGGAGCTAGCAGAACGACAGCGAACCGAAGACAGACTGATCTAGGCTAATACTCAACTCTCAATGTCCAATCTTGAACTGAAACAAACCAGCGCTCAACTAGAAATTTCCAACCAAGAGCTAGAATCTTTTTCCTATTCTGTTTCCCATGACTTACGTGCACCATTACGGGCGATCAATGGGTTCAGTCAAATCTTGCTTGAAGACTATGGCGATCGCTTTGATGATGATTGCAAAGATTACTTTAGTCGCATTCAACGTAACGTCGATCGCATGGGAACCCTGATCGACGACTTATTATTGCTATCACGGATATCCAGATCGGAAATGCGCTATGACAAGGTCAACCTTAGCGAACTAGTCCAAGAGATCTCTGGCGACATCCAAGCTTTGCAACCAGAGAGAATAGTGGATCTGAGTGTTGTGCTAGAAGTCTTTGTTTACGACGATCGCAACCTCATGCGCGTAGTCTTAGAGAATCTTTTGCAGAATGCTTGGAAATTTACCAGTCGTCATCCTACGGCTCAGATTAGCTTTGGTATTGCCCAAAATCTAGATCAAACGCTAGCACAAACGACTTATTTTATGCATGATGATGGTGCAGGGTTTAATATGGAGCAGAGCTCTAAACTATTTGGAGTATTTCAACGATTACACAGCACCAGTGAATTCCCTGGCACTGGAATTGGCTTGGCAACAGTCCAAAGAATAATTCATCGTCATGGAGGCAAAATTTGGGCAGAAGGAGTAATCGAACAGGGAGCTACTTTTGACTTCACCTTACCCAATCCACCTTGAAAGCCCAAAATTAGAAACTATTTAAGAATTGTCCAGATCCCCCCAGCCCCCCTTAAAAAGGGGGGAGAATTAAATTCTTCCCCCTTTTTAAGGGGGATTGAGGGGGATCTCTTAAGGCTTTTTAATGTAAGAAGTAATTCTTAAGTGGTTTCTTAGTTTCAGTAAGGTTTTGGAATTTTCATTTTGCTATAAAGAGCAATCTACCGTTCGTTTCGGAAAGTAATTTCTATTCACACTACACAGCAACCCGTCATGTCTACGCCCACATCGACACTCACTCAAACTGAATTAAAATCGGCAATCGTGCTTACCCCCCTAGTCGTCACAGCCGAAACTACTGTGATGGAGGCGATCGCGAAGATGAGCGAGACAAGGACAATCTGCGCCGCCGACCATACAGGAGACTCAGATAACGTCCACCTCGAAGCAAGATCAAGTTGTGTATTGGTGATGGAAGGGGAAAAAGTTGTCGGTATTATGACTGAACGCGATGTGGTGCGTCTCAGCACCCAACAGCGCTCGCTTGACACTGTGTCTGTGCGCGAGGTGATGGTCTCGCCCGTGATTACGTTGCGAGAAGCTGACTTTACCGATCTGTTTTCGGTGGTAAATCTGCTTCAGCAGCGCCGCATTCGCCATCTGCCTATTTTAGATCGTGATGATCACCTTTTGGGCATGATTACCCACGAGAGCTTGAGGCAACTGGCGCGACCTATCGATTTGTTGCGCTTGCGTTTAGTGTCAGAGGTGATGACAGCAAATGTAGTCTGTGCTGAGCCATCGACATCGATGCTTGCGATCGCCCAAACTATGGCAGATCTTCGAGTGGGTTCAGTCTTGATTGTAGAACCCCAAACCGATCCAGAGGGTAACTCCTTGCAAATCCCCTTGGGCATTATCACTGAACGCGATATTGTCCAGTTTCAATCTCTAGGGCTGCAATTAGAGCGCGTGGAAGTGCAGATGGTGATGAGCGCACCTGTGTTTGCTGTACACCCAAACGATACCCTGATGTTGGTACAGCAAATCATGGAGCAGCGATCAATCCGCCGATTGGTTGTGATAGGCGATCAGGGTGAACTATTGGGTGTTGTGACTCAGACCAGTTTGTTAAATGCACTCAATCCATTGGAACTCTATACCCTATCCAAGATTTTGGAGCAAAAGGTTTCGCAGCTAGAGGCAGAGAAACTAAAACTACTGGAAAATTACAATGCTGAACTAGAGCATCAAGTCGAGCAACGCACGGCTGACCGCCATGCTAAGTTCGAGCGGGAGCAGTTGATCGCCAAGATTTCAACAGGTATTGCGGCTTTATTTTGTTTGCCAGAAATTCTCAATGCCGCAGTCCAAGAACTGAGATCATTCCTTGGTTGCGATCGCATGTTAATTTGGCAGTTTGAGTCTGATGGGAGCGGTGTGATTGTCTCTGAGTCAGTGGGTGCTGGTTGGCGAGCCTCATTGCATGAGGCAATTGACGATCCCTGTTTTCATGGGGATATTACTCTACGATATAGCGAAGGTCGCACGATTGCGATCGCCAATATCCATCAGGCTCGTTATCCCAACTGTTATGTTGAGATGTTAGAAGCCTATCAAGTTAAGTCCAATCTTGTCGTCCCAATCCATGTCTCAGGCAAATTATGGGGATTGTTAATTGGTCATCAGTGTGACGATTATCGAGTATGGGAAGATGCAGATTTAATCTTATTAGATGAGATTTCAGTCCAGATTGCGATCTCGATCCAACAAGCTGCCGCCTATGAGCAAGTCCAAATCGAACAAGCAGAACGGCAACGCACTGAATCTGCTCTCAGGGAGAGCGAACAAAGATTTCGCGGCATTTTTGACAACATGTTCCAACTTATCGGTCTGTTGTCACCCGCAGGGATTTTGCTAGAGTCCAATCAAGCCTCGCTAACGGCGGCTGGGATAGAGATAGAAGATGTCGTGGGGCAACCTTTTTGGGAAACTTATTGGTGGCAAGTTTCACCAGAAACACAACTACAATTAAAGCAAGCGATCGCCCGTGCTGCCAAGGGTGAATTTATACGCTATGAAGTTGAGGTTTTAGGAATAAATCAAACGATTATTCCGATAGACTTCTCATTACGCCCCATCTTTAATGAATCTGGACAGATCAAGTTATTGATTCCTGAAGGGAGAGATCTCAGGGAGGCAAAACGGCGTGAGTTGGAACTTAAACAGAGTGAACAAAGATTTACTTCTCTAGCGACTGCTGCCCCTGTCGGGATTTTTCGCACGGATAATGAAGGCAACTGTCTCTATGTAAATAAGCGTTGGTGTGAGATTGCGGGACTCAGCGCCGCGGATGCCGCAGGATTTGGCTGGATCAGTGGTATCCATCCTAACGATCGCGAACTAGTCTCAGCAGAATGGAATGATGCTGTGCAAGCTAACCGACCTTTTTATTTAGAATATCGATTTCTAAATAACCAAGGGCAAATTACTTGGGTTCTTGGGCAGTCGGAGGCTGAACGAGACGAGAGGAGCGAAATCATCGGCTATGTCGGCACGATTACAGATATTAGCGATCGTAAACAAGCCGAGGCAGCGCTGCAACAACTCAACCAAGAGCTAGAAGCCAAGGTCGAAGAACGCACCCAAGCACTTTGGCAAGTGAATAGTTTGCAAAAAGCTATTCTTGATGGTGCTGACTATGCATTTATTTCCACCGATTTAAATGGTTTAATTCTGACCTTTAACGAAGCTGCGGAAAGAATGTTAGGCTATAGCGCTTCTGAAGTAATTGGTAAACTCACACCAGCAATTATTCACGAACCGCAGGAGGTAATTAAGAAGGCAGCAATACTCTCATTGGAACTAGAGCAAGATATTCCCATCGGCTTTGAGGTGTTTGTCGCCAAGGCACGTCTAGGTATTGCTAGCGAGGACGAATGGACTTATATACGCAAAGATGGTTCTCGTTTTCCTGTATTGCTATCTGTTACCGCGCTAAAGGATATCAATCAGCAAATTATTGGATTCCTAGGTATCGCCCAAGATATAAGCGATCGCAAACAGACAGAACTAGAACGACAGCAGTTACTTCAGGAATTATCTAATTTTAAGATTGCATTGGATCGGTCTGCCATTGTGGCTATTACCGATGCTAAAGGCATAATGACCAACGTCAACGATCTCCTCTGCGAGATCTCTGGTTACACGCGCGATGAACTACTTGGTCAAACCCATCGCATTATCAACTCTGGCTACCATCCCCCTAGCTTTTTTCAAGATCTTTGGCGAACTATTGCTAGTGGTGAAATTTGGCGCGGTGAAATTTGCAATCGCACTAAAAATGGCAGTCTGTATTGGATGGAAAGCACGATAGTTCCTTTTTTGGACGAGCAAGGACGACCATTTCAATATCTCGCCATTCGCTTTGACATTACCCAACGCAAACAAGCTGAGTTAGCTATTCAAGAAAGTGAAACCAGATTCCGCTATTTGGCGGATCATGCGCCTGTGTTAATTTGGATGTCAGGTTTAGATAAGCTCTGCTTCCACTTTAATAAAACTTGGCTAGACTTTACAGGGCGCACAATGGAGCAGGAATTAGGAAATGGCTGGGTTGAAGGAGTTCATCCTGACGATTTTCATTCCTGTTTAGATGTCTACACGACTTCCTTTGATATACGTCAATCCTTTGAGATGGAATATCGTCTCAGAAGATTTGATGGCGAGTATCGCTGGATGCTAGATACGGGTATACCCCGATTTGATGCCGATGGTGAATTTTTAGGCTATATCGGCACTTGTACTGATATCAGCGATCGCAAAGCTGTCGAACAAGAGATTTTAGAAAAACAAAAATTTATTCAAAAAATTGCCGAAGCATCGCCGAACATTCTCTATCTCTATGACCTACAAGAGCAATGCAACGTATACAGTAATCGTGAAATTGCTTCAGTACTTGGCTACACACCCACTGAGATTCAGTCAATGGGAGGGGCTCTATTCGCGAACTTAATGCATCCCGAAGACCTTGCGAAAATATCTGACTACTATCAACAAATCAAGGCGGCACAAGAGGGAGAAATCTTTGAAACTGAATATCGGATGCTTCATGCTAATGGCGAATGGCGATGGCTCTATAGTCGAGACACAGTATTTAGTCGAGACGATCTCGGACAGATAAAGTTGACCATTGGAACTGCACAGGATATTAGCGATCGCAAGCAATCAGAGCAACAACTCAAACAACAACTCACAGCGATCGAAGCGACTGTGGATGGCATTGCGATCCTCAAAGACGACTGCTATATTTACCTAAACTCGTCACATGTTAGTTTATTTGGCTATACTCGCCCAGAAGATCTATTGGGCAAAAATTGGAAAATACTCTATTCCCCAGAAGAGTTTCAGCATTTTGAACGCGAAGTGTTCCCAGTCTTAGGAGCTAACAGACATTGGGAAGGTGAAGCGATCGCTATCCGTAAAGATGGAACTACATTTATTGAGGGGTTATCGCTCACCTTGACAGAAGATGGCTTGCTGATTTGTGTATGTCGTGATGTTTCCGCACGCAAAGAACAAGAGGAAGAACTGCTAAACCTCTCTACTCGTCTCACCCTAGCAGCAAAGTCAGCCGCGATCGGCATTTGGGACTGGGATGTCGTGCAAAATACCCTCACTTGGGATGACCGCATGTATGAGATGTATGGCATCAAATCCAATCAGTTCACGAGTGTCTATGAAGCTTGGTCAAACAGCTTACATCCAGACGATCGTAGCGTCAGTGAATTGGCACTTCAACAAGCCATAAAGGGTGAAAAAGACTTTGACCCCGAATTTCGAGTAGTGCATCCCGATGGAACAATCCGCTATATCCAAGGCTATGCAATGCCGCAGCACAACGCGCAGGGTGAAGTGCAGCGTATGGTTGGAATTAACTTTGACATCACCGATCGCAAACTTGCTGAATCTCAAATCTTGCAAACCACTGCACAGCTTCAAGCTTCCAATCAAGAGCTAGAAGCCTTTGCATATTCTGTCTCTCATGATTTACGTTCGCCACTGCGGGCGATCGATGGCTATAGCAATGCATTAATAGAGGATTATTATGACAAATTTGATGACGAGGCGCGAGATTACTTTGAGCGCATCCGTCGCAATGTTAAATGCATGGGAATGTTAATTGATGACTTACTGCGCCTCTCTCGTGTATCGCGATCAGAAATGCAGTATAGCAATGTTAACCTGAGTGCATTGGTTCAAGAACAAGTAAGTGAACTACAAGTATTTGAGCCTGAACGAGAAGTAGAAGTAGTCATCCTTCCGAACATATTCGTATCGGCTGATCTCACCTTGATGCGAGTTGTGATCAGTAACTTAGTCCAAAATGCTTGGAAATTCACTAGTCATCACGCAACATCATGCATAGAATTTGGCATAATGGAGCAAGAAGATCAGTTAATCTACTTTATCCGTGATGATGGTGCAGGATTTGACATGGCATTTGCTAAAATGCTCTTCGGAGTCTTCCAGCGTCTACATAACACCAATGAATTTGCAGGTACTGGGATCGGTCTGGCAAGCGTACAGAGAGCAATCCATCGACATGGTGGAAAAGTCTGGGCTGAGGGATTTGTAGAAAAAGGTGCGACAATTTATTTTACAGTGCCGCATACAACGTCTAGAGCAGGAGGCTAAATCATGGCAATGCAAGCGACCATCTTATTAGTTGAAGATAATCCCGATGATGAGCGTTTGGCTGTTAGAGCATTACGTCGAGCCAATATCTCTGCGGAAATCCTCATCGCTCGTAATGGAGAAGAAGCTTTAGCCACAGTTTTTAATGTAAATTGTCTTCCTATCGTTATGATTTTAGACTTAAAATTGCCAAAAATTGATGGTCTGGATGTTTTAAGAGCTATTCGATCTAATGCACAAACTCGTCTACTACCCGTAGTAATCCTCACTTCATCAAGTGAACAGCGGGATATTATTGACAGCTATGACCTAGGGGCAAATAGCTATGTTCGGAAACCAATTGAATTTGATCGATTTACCGACGCTGTGGGGCAATTGGCAATTTACTGGACAAGTATTAATGAACCAATAACTCTAGAAAGATAATCCATGGTTGATGTTCTAAACGTTTTAATAGTTGAAGATAGTGATGATGATGCGCTTCTGGTCGTTCGAGAGTAACATCGTGGAGATTTTAGCGTTGAATGCGAGCGAGTGCAGACCTCTGAAACAATTCATCAGGCTCTGAATAAGTGAACTTGGGATGTGCTCATTTCTGATTATCATCTACCTGAAATTACAGCGCCTGAAGTATTCGAGATCCTCCAGCAAAGACAGCTCAATCTACCCTTTATCGTCATTTCAGGAAAAATCAATGAATCTCTGGCAATTGAGCTTATGCGGCAAGGGGCGAGTGACTACTTGCAAAAAGATAACTTAAAACGACTGCCCGAGTCGGTACGTCGCGGCAAAATTCGCATCCTGATGATCTACAGAAAGCCACCTTGGCTTTAGAACAACGCCAATTCAATTATGAAATGCAACGATGAATAATATCAATAGGATTTACGCAAAAGCACGCCAATGTAGGGGAAATTCATGAATTGCCCCTACATTGCGATAAGGATTTCAATATAGTTTTGCGTAAGTCCTAACCCAAAGGATTTTAAAGTCACAAAATGGCTAAGCCATTTTGTGACTTGGTATTATATAGCTATCGTTTCGTGGAAATAAGTGTAATCTAGATAGCGATGTCCATCATTTCCCATATGAATCACATCGACAAAACGGCGATCGAACATGAGGTTGCGTGCTGCATAAAAGTGTCGAGCGTGAAGCGTACCCTCAACTGTTTCATCCACACCAGTCAGCGACACGAGAATTTGGGCATGTAATCGTTCCATTGATTCTAAAGTCAAACCATACAAAGGACTACTTTGATCGATCATATGCATGACTGTCCATGACAGTAAAAAGACAGGAGAATGATCGCGCACTAGTTTTAGTTCATGCAAACGCCGCATCATCTGCCCTTCTTCTGTTACTTCATCGATCATTAGATAAACACTCAGTTTCGCTTCGAGAATATTATTGCGTCGCTCGTTAGCAGTACGAAATGTGAGGGTGGGAATGCCGTTGTAGTCGTGAATTGTCGCGACGCGGCTAAACATTACACGGGAAGAAGATTTAGCAAATCTAGTAAAAGCTATTCCCGTGATCACCGCAAATAACATCAAACTTGCGATCGATTCTAGGGTAACCAGCAGATTAGCATAAAGTGTTTGGGGATTCATTACTCCATAGCCAATGGAAGCAAGGGTCTGAACACTAAAGAAAAAAGCTTCCATAAAGCCTACTTTTGGGATGCCTGCGATCGCATTGGCATCGAGCAAATAGAGAACAGCAAAAAACGCATTGAGGAAGATATCAAATCCCACCACGATCCCCACAAATCCAATCCAAGGAATTGTTAACAAGAGATGATAAGGATCGCGAAAATAAGAATGCCAAGAGTTTCCGCCGACAACTTGTAGAACGCCATCACGCTGTTCTAATTTGATTACAGGACGATGGAGGTTACGTTTGATTCTCATATTAACTTACTGTCAAAGTGACTTTCTCTTCATGTTAATATGGTCAGCGCCTTGCGCCGTTCATATCAAACTAATTCAACTAAAAATGTCACAAGTCCATACTTACGCTGATCTCATCTCAGGTCGTTTGGTCAGCCGTTATAAAAGGTTCTTTGCCGATATAGAACTAGATAATGGTGAACTAATTACTGCGCATTGTGCTAATACTGGACCGATGACAGGTGTCTGCAAAGTTGGCAGTCCTGTTTTGATTTCTCATCATTCCAATCCTAAGCGTAAACTTGCGTATAGTTGGGAAGCAATTTATTTAGATGAACAATGGATTGGGATTAATACGAGTCTTCCCAATCATGTGATCGGAAATATGCTCGATCGCCATTTACTTCCAGAGCTAGAAACCTATACCGATGTAAAGGGTGAAGTTAGCTATGGTAACGAAAAGAGTCGGATTGATTTCCTCTTGACTGATAGTGCTACTGCTAAAAGAACCTATGTAGAAGTTAAAAATACGACTTGGTGTAAGGGTAACTTAGCTTTATTTCCTGATACGGTGACAACAAGAGGACAAAAACATTTACGTGAATTGATGTCAGTGATTACAGAAGATACATCTGCTGCTTTAATTTTCTTTATCAATCGAGGGGATTGCGATCGCTTTGCCGCAGGAGCAGAAGTCGATCCCGAATATGCAAGGCTTTTAAAAGAAGCGATCGCTAAAGGTGTGAAGGTATTACCCTGTCGATTTGCGATCGAGCCGACGAAAATTACATACTTAGGCTTAGCAGATTTAGAAATTTAGCTCAAAAACAGTAGTCATAAGCGACGCTTCGCGTCGCCTATGACTACTCAAAAAAAATAGAGGAGGCGCAAAGCGTCTCCTCTATTTTTTTGAGTTAAGCAGTTACGCATCTGTAAAAGGTTTAACGATTTTCCAGAATGTGTAAGGAACACCAAGACTCAAAACAAAACAAACTGCTAGTTCTGCCATATGTCAAGAGACAAGTTTTGTATAAGTAAGTTTTTGATCAATAGCAGAGGCTGCTAGATAGATCCCTCATGATACAGCCTTTTCTCAATTTTTGCTATATCCAGTTGGGGGATACAAAGTGGATCGCACAGCGCTCCACTATATCCACTATATTTGTTGCTAAATTTTTTCGCCAAACTATCCAACTTGTGATAGTCTGTCTCCCTGACGGGGTTACTCAGAAAACCAAGTAAAAAACTAAGTAAATAAATCGTTTCTCACACAAGGAAGTGATATCAATGAAAAATATAACTAACTTAAATAAAATTTTGATCAGCTTGACTGCATTGGGATGCATGTCAGCTATCGCAGCAGTTCCCTCAGCTCAAGCTCAGCCTGCTTATGGCAGCTACGTAGGCGCAGGTGCTAGTTTTGGCTTTACAAGCGGCAATTCTGCCGCAGGTGAAAGCTCTCGCACCTCTGGTCTAATTTCAGCTCGCTATAAGTTTTTAGAACTCCCTATTTCGATCAGAACCCAGATTTTAGTTGGAAATAGCACCGCAGTTGTCCCAACAGTTTCCTTCGATGTGCCATTAAACTTCGATACAGATGTTTATATTGGTGCAGGTGTAGCGCTTTCTAATACTGTGGATACGACACCTGTTGGTAACAAAAATAGCTTTGTAATTCAACCTGGTATTGACTACACAGTACCTAATAGTAACCTTGTCCTATTTGGCAATGTGCTCTTTGCCTTCGATGCCTATCGCAATTCGCCTGGAACATCGGCAACTTCTTTACAAACTGGTTTGGGTTTACGATTCTAGAAAAGGCTAATTTGATTATGTCGCCAAAAAACAAACTAAAGGCAGCTCCAAGAGCTGCCTTTAGTTTTAGCAATTTTCATTTTTATAGTTGTAGTCAATGGTCTTAGGATAAATCAAAAACCAAGAATTGATTGGCGGCGCTTCGCGCCGCCAATCAATTCTTGGTTTTTGATTCACAAAGTGGCGCAGCCTCTTTGTGCTTAGGTATAAAATCAGTTTTGATTAAAGTCTGCCTTTGGCGGACTTTAATCAAAACTGATTTTGGATTTTTTAACGCTGTAGGTACTGAAAAATCCAAAATCGGTTTCATAATGATAGTATTCGTAAAACTGCCATAGGTAAGACGATGAGCGCACCAACAGCAACTAAAATCGGACTCAATACGGCGCTGCCAAGTATTCGCCGCATTCATGCCATTATTCGCGACAAAAACGAAGTCCAAGTCAAGCTAACCACAGGTGATGAATTGCGTGGCAAGCTTGTTTGGATTGACGATCAATGTATTTGCATGGATGCATCTGGACATAAGATCGTGATTTGGCAACATGCGATCGCCTTCATCAAAGGCTAACTAACTTTTGAGATCTGCGCAAAGCTAGGTGTAATTGTGTAAGGCTCACATGCAGCGTGAGCCTTAGCTAGATAATTTGTTAGCAGCGCAAAGCGCTGTAACTAAATAGATTCTTTAATAGATTCTTTGAGGATGTATGGTTGCGACACCACAATCTATTGTGAAATCTCCACTCCTCATCAAGTGGGAAAAATTGGATTAATCCCGATCAATTACCTCAAGCTGAAATCTAATAAGGGCTGCGCGAAGCGCTGCTCTTATTAACGAGTAAATCATGAAAGTAGAATTTTATTACAGTCAGCGTAAGTATGAATGCATGGTTGTGGTGTTGCCTGATCAGCAGGGAGAGAAAAAGGAGTTACGCATCCGCAATCACGAAGGTGAAATTTTAGCCATACGGCAAGGTCAAAAAACAGCTCTGCGTGGCAAAAGTCGGGCTACTTCGCAGGAAGTAGATATTTTAAAAAATAATTATTACAACCTCATCAAAGCTGCTGTAAATGCTCTTGATCTTGCCGAAAAGCACAAACTCCTTAAGGACAAAGACGAAGAAATCCGCTTGCTTAATGCGGAGATTTCTATTTTCAGGGAAAAGGCTAATCTTTCAGAAGCAGAAAGAGGTGAGATATTACAACTCAGAGATCAGATCAAAACTTTAGCTAATCAGCAAAATATTCCTATCTTTAATTATGACGAGCAAGAGACGGAAGCGAAACTAATTAAAAGAATAGGAATGAAAGCTTGGCAAAAGTTAGAAATATCTAGCAAGAATGATCTGTTTAGTGCTTATAAGCATAAGTATTTAGTTGAATCCGACATTTTTACAGAAGATTTCTCAGACTACAAGCCATCATGTTTATATATTGCTAGCGTTGTCGAAAGAGAGATTGTGCAGTCTTTTTTTAAGAGTTTCTATCACTTTCTTTGTAAGCAAAATCCGATGCGTAAAGACTTTGTGATCGGTGGAGTGATCCTTAAAAACAGAGGGAAATATACAATCGGCAGCTTGCCTTATCTGATTGCGAAGGAATGGGATACTTTTAGTGACGAAATTTTAAATAGAGATAGTTTATCTATTGCCGATCGCGATCGCCTTTACTATCACAAAGTTAATGATCAGAAAATATCAGCTAACGATCACCAATTAGTAAATGAATTTTTAGAGCAGTGGGATCATCCAGTTTCTAACTGGCTCTCAGGCAACCAAAAAGCCGCTAGTAAAATTGACCAAATCGCTAAATTACGAAACTTGACGGCGCATCCTATGCCAATATACAAATGGCAATTTACAGAATTATGGCTGCTAGTGATTGGTGGCAAAACTAAAAGCGGTCGGAACCAGAAGGGTTTGCTCAAGGAAATACACGAGAAATCAAATGCAATCCATTGAAAATAAGTACCTCAGCATAATTAAAAACCCAGAGCCAAAATCTGTACCGCCCGCTGCGCGGGCGGTACAGATTTTGGGTTTTTATATATAATCCAATTCTGAAGTTAATGCTTATTTTTTAACTACAAGTCCTAGTAATCAAAAATAATTAAACATTAGTGAGCTACTTTCTTTTATGGCTACATCTTTTCCTCCTTCACAAGCCTCTAGCCTTTGGCAACTCTGGCAACATGGCGCAAAAAATCATCCCGATACGATCGCCCTTTACGATCCCCATGTCAATCCGCCCGTCAGAATTTCTTACAAAGACACCTTTGAGCAGATAAATGCATTTGGGGCTGGCTTGCGATCGCTGGGCATCCAGTTTGGTGAAAAAGTTGCTCTAATTGCCGATAATTCACCGCGTTGGTTAATTGCAGACCAAGGAATTTTAGCGATCGGGGCAGCTAATGCCACCCGCAGTTCTCAGGCTGAACGTAGCGAATTGCTATACATCATCGAGCATAGTGATAGCGTCGCGATCGTCGTGGAGAATCTCGCCACCCTCAAAAAACTCGAACCTGAACTACATACATTACCCGTCAAGCAAATTATTTTGCTCTCAGACGAAACGCCACCCGAAGGCGCGTTTAACTTTCAGCAACTACTGACAAGAGGCAGTAGCAAAGACCTAGGCAATGTAGACATCAAGCGCGACACACTGGCGACGCTGATCTACACCTCAGGAACAACAGCTAGACCCAAAGGCGTAATGCTCACTCACGGGAATTTCTTGTACGAAGTCGAAGGAGCACAGTCAGTATTGCAACTAAAGGTCGGCGAAAAAGTATTAAGTATCTTACCGACATGGCATTCCTACGAGCGCACCTTTGAATATTTCATCTTTTCTCAAGGTTGCACCCAGATTTACACCAATCTTCGCACCATCAAAAAGGATCTCAAAGAGCATAAACCTGACTATATGGTTGCTGTGCCCCGCTTATGGGAATCAATCTATGAAGGGGTACAGAAAAATTTTCGGGAGCAACCTGCTAAGAAGCAGCGTTTGGTAAATTTCTTTCTAAAAACGAGTCAGAAATACATTACCGCCAAGCGAATTGTCCAAGGCGTAAATGTGGAAAATCTCTATCCTTCTTTAGCGGATAAATTGAAGGCTTCGCTGGTAGTTTTGGGTCTATGGGCAGTCCATAAGCTTGGTAACAAATTGGTTTATCAAAAAGTACGAGAAGCAACGGGCGGGAATTTCAAATACATCGTTAGCGGCGGCGGCTCAATCGCAGAACACCTCGAAGACTTCTATGAAATTGTCGGCATCGAGATTTTGGGCGGCTATGGCTTGACTGAAACTTCTCCGATTACCCATGTGCGTCGTCCATCTCGCAATATTCGTGGCGGCGACGGACAGCCATTGCCCAATACCGAAACACGTATTGTCGATATGTCTACAAGAGCCGATGTGCCAGTCGGTCAGCAAGGGCTAGTTTTAATTCGTGGGCCACAAGTGATGCAGGGATATTACAAAAATCCTGAAGCCACGGCAAAAGCGATCGATCCTCAGGGCTGGTTTGATACAGGGGATTTAGGCTATGTCAGTAAATGGGATGATTTGGTCATCACAGGCCGCGCCAAGGATACGATCGTCTTAACTAATGGTGAGAATATTGAGCCGCAGCCGATCGAAGATGCTTGTATCCGTAGTGTCTATATCGATCAGGTAGTACTGGTGGGGCAAGACCAAAAGCAGTTGGGTGTCTTGATTGTTCCTAATCTATCGGCATTAGAATCCGCAGGTTTAGTTCCTGCTGATTCTAATTTGGTGGATATTTTGCCAATGTTAAATAATCCCAAAATTCGTAATCTCTATCGCGACGAACTTAATCGTGAAGTTCAAAACCGCCCAGGATATAGCATCAACGATCGCATCGGTGTTTTCGAGTTCTTGCCTGAGCCTTTTACCATCGATAATGGGTTCCTAACGCAAACATTCAAGATCCGACGTAACATCGTATTTGAGCGTTATCAAGATATTATTGTCAAAATGTTTACTTCATAATGTGAAAGCGGCAAAGCCGCCTGCACATTAAAAACTACTTCATAATGTGAAAGCGGCAAAGCCGCTCTCGCATTAAACACTACTAAATTTGGAGATAAGTGTGAATTCGATGGATTTTTCTAATCAGCTTTTATTGCGTCGCACCGCCAATATTCAAGTAATTGTGACGCAGCGCTGGAAAGAGGAAATGCAGCAACAACTGCAACAACAAATTGCCCAACTGGATGGTCAAGTTCAGCAAGTCGATGCTCAAGGCTCACGTCAGATTAACGAAATTGAACGCCAAAGCATCAAACCATTTTCTGCCGAAGTTTCTAATGCGATCGAAGGTATTCGCGCCGAAATGAATCGAGTCAAGGCAGAATTATTAGAACAAAAGAATCAATTGTTGACCCAATTGACTCAAGTTCAAAATCTGGAACTAGAGCAGGAAGTTTCCCAAGGGCAGCTTGACAGCTACTTCCCCGCAGGTAAAGGCGATAACTTGATTGCCCAAATGCGTGTAGAAATCGTCCTCCGCGACGGCATCATCGAAGATATCCGTACAGGTTTTCCTGCTGTCTAAATTAAAAAGCCTGCTGAACACAGCAGGCTTTTTTGTATCCGCCCAATTATCCCTAAACGCATGAACGTTCTACTTACTAGCAGAACTTGACCGTCTCAATAATACGCGCTCATCTTTGTTTGAAGCTGTCGAAACAATTACGAAGACAGGATTGCGGGTAATGGCTGGGTTTATCATTGGGTTTGATGGTGAAAAATCTGGCGCAGGCGATCGCATTGTCCAATGTGTAAAACAAACTGGCATTCCTGCCACCACTTTTGCAATGTTGCAAGCGCTGCCTCATACGGCTCTCTCACATCGCCTCGAAAAAGAAGGTCGCTTACGGAGTGGGAATGGCAATATCAATCAAACAACCCTGTTGAATTTTGTGCCGACACGCCCTATCGAAGAGATCGCGCGGGAATATGTTGAAGCCTTTTGTGCTATTTATGAGCCGAATGCATACCTTGATCGGGTTTACAGCTATTACCTGAAGATGGGCGCACCTAGAGTTAAACCACCAGATCGCGCTCCTAGCTGGATCGATCTCAAGGCTCTGGCGATCGTTATTTGGAGGCAAGGATTTAAACGCAATACTCGTTGGAAGTTCTGGCATCATTTGTTTAGCATGATCAAGAAAAACCCTGCGGTTTGGGAACAATACCTAACTGTCTGCGCTCACAATGAACATTTTATGGAGTACCGCGATATCGTGCGCAATGAAATCGAAGGACAATTGGCTGTTTATTGGGTAGAAGAAGAACGTCTGAAAAAACTTCAGGATGTTTCTAAAAAGGAGCTTGATCTTCTTGCTAGCTAAGCTCATAAGGGGAGGTGCGAAGCTCCTCCCCTTATAATATTTACAGTACAACATTAATCAAACCCAACCCCAAAATATAAATAATGCGTGTTTTACTCGTCTATCCCTTATTCCCTAAAAGCTTTTGGTCGTTTGAAAAAACTCTAGAATTAGTTGGTTATAAGGCTCAACTCCCACCTCTTGGCATGGTCACGGTTGCCGCGATCTTGCCCCAAGCTTGGGAATTTAAGCTAGTCGATCGCAATATTCGTGACATCACCGAAGCCGAGTGGCAATGGGCGGAAGTAGTGATCCTCTCGGCAATGATCGTCCAAAAGGAAGATTTCTTAGCCCAAATTCAAGAAGCCAAGAAACGCGGTAAATTAGTTGCCGTAGGTGGTCCCTACCCCACCGCCCTACCTGAAGAAGCGAAAGTTTCGGGAGCAGATTTCTTAATCCTTGATGAAGGCGAAATTACTTTGCCGATGTTTGTCGAAGCGATCGAAAGAGGTGATCGCTCAGGTATTCTCAGAGCTAACGGTGAAAGACCTGCGGTAACCGAAACGCCGATCCCTCGTTTCGATCTGCTCGAAATGAACCGCTATGCCGAAATGTCAGTACAGTTTTCTCGCGGTTGTCCTTTCCAATGCGAATTTTGCGACATTATCGTTCTTTATGGACGCAAGCCCCGTACGAAAACCCCCGCGCAAATTCTTGCCGAATTGCAATATCTCTACGATCTCGGCTGGCGACGAAGTATCTTTATGGTTGATGACAACTTCATTGGCAATAAGCGCAATGTGAAAGTCATGCTCCAAGAGCTAAAACCTTGGATGAAGGAGCGCAATTATCCCTTCTCCTTTGCCACAGAAGCATCGGTCGATCTTGCCCAAGATCCTGAAATGATGCAGATGATGGTGGAATGTAATTTTGGTTCCGTCTTCCTCGGTATTGAAACCCCAGACACTGACAGCCTTGCCCTCACCAAGAAGTTCCAAAACAATCGCGATCCTCTCTCAGAATCAGTGATTAACATCGCCAAAGCAGGCATTCGCGTCATGGCTGGATTTATCATCGGCTTTGATGGTGAGAAAAAAGGTGCAGGCGATCGCATTGTCCAATTTGTTGAAGAAACCGCCGTTCCTACAGCACTATTCAGTATGCTGCAAGCTTTGCCCGATACAGGACTATGGCATCGCTTGAATAAAGAAGGGCGGATGATTAAGCAAAACAGCAATGGACATCAAGCCACTTTGATGAACTTCGTACCTACCCGTCCGCTCGAAGACATCGCAAATGAATATGTTCATGCCTTCTGGACTCTGTACGATCCCTTGGTTTTTCTCAATCGCACCTATCGCCATTTCTTGATTTTGGGCGAATCACCCTATAAGAGCCTCAAGCGAGAAAAGACTGATAAAAAGAAAAGAACGGAATGGACAGCCATTCGTGCATTGTTAATCTTGGCATGGCGACAAGGTTTTGTCCGCAAAACCCGCTTCCAATTCTGGATTAATCTCTTTGACTTGATGAGGCGTTATCCTAACGTGGTCATTAGCTATCTATCAGTTTGTTCTCAAGCCGAACATTTCCTCGAATATCGTTTGATCGTCCGTCAACAAATTGAAGCACAGCTCGCTGACTATCTTGCTAATCCTCCTATCGTTCAACCGAAGGTTTTATCAAAGGTAGAACCAGTAGAGCAATTGCAAGATTTGCAAGAAGTTAAATAGCAATAAATAGCGGTGCGCGGCAAAGCCGTGCACCGCTATTTTTGAATAAAGAAAAAGCGACGCTTAGCGTCGCTTTTTCTTTATTCAAAAATCTGGGCTAAGGGACAAGAGAATTCTGGTAATAATGGTGAAGTGATTGTATCACTTACAAATAGAGTCATGGTTAGTTTGAGAATACCATTCTCACGGCGATATACTTGGATTTGCTTAGTTCTCCAATCGGCAATCCAATATTCCAAAACACCCTGAGATGAGTAGAGCTTTAACTTAACTTCGCGATCGCGTCTTTCATTTTCTTTTCCTGAAGATAGGATCTCGATCGCAAGATCGGGCGCACCCAATAAATGTCCTGACTCATCAATCAAAGCTTCGTATTTTTCTTTGCTGACCCATACCACATCAGGAATAACATCATCTTTGTCACCAAAGATCACACCTGCTCCCATAGCGGTTTCGCCTAATTTTGTAGCGATCGACCAAATATCTAAAGCAGTAAAAAGTCTGCCGCAAGTTTTTTGATGCTTCCAGTGAGGCGCTCTAGTCACGCAAAGTTCTCCATTAATAATCTCATAACGGTTGCCGTTTTCAGGTAGTAGCTCTAGGTCAGCGCTTGTCCAAGGAATGCTATCTTCCTTGACATTGGTTGGTATTTCGGGCAGAGCGATCGCTTGAGTCATGATAGTTTTTCCTTGGCAGAGCGATATAGCAATTATAACAAGCTAGCCCCATTAAAGGGCTTGGATTTTAAAGGAATATTGATTACACAGGTTGTTCCTCGTCCAACTTCGCTCCTGATGGAAATATTCCCTTGATGTAAATCCACACATTTTTTGACGACAACTAAACCTAGCCCAGTGCCAGAGATAGTTTTTACATTTTTGCCTCGATGAAAAGGCTCAAACAATTGTTTTTGATCTTCCATTAAAATACCAATCCCTTGATCTTGAACTTTAATTATGAGGTTGCCTGATTGGAACTGTAGAGAAAGAGAAATATTCCCACCCTGTGGAGAATATTTAATGGCGTTAGAAAGTAAATTAGAGAGCATCGATTGCAATAGCTTTTCATCCAGACAAACATGCTGAGACTTTCCTTGACAACTAAAAGTGAGGTGATGCAGATTTCCAGCATTGAGTTGCATCTCTTCGACGAAATGACGGCAATATGCCTCTAGTGCTAGGGATTTAGGGTTAAATGCGAGTTTTCCTGTCTCAGCACGATTGATTGTCAAAATATCATCCAGTAACTGCACCATATTCCTTACTGAATCTTGAATGCGGTGTAAATTACGCAATCTTTTTTCAGTGTTATCCCATTCCTGTTGAGAGTTTTCGAGAACCTGTGCAGCCGCTAGGGCTGTGCTCAATGGCGTGCGAAACTCATGGGATGCCATTGAAAAAAAGCGCGTTTTTAAGGCACTTAGTTCTTTCTCTCTTTCGAGGGCGAGCCAAATTTCGTCAAGGCGTTTGCGTTCGGTAATGTCACGAGCATTGACCATAACGCGCAAAGTTGCTGCACTATCAGCAAAGGGCTGACTGATGGCTTCAAGAATTCGCCAAGAGCCATCTTGATGCCGATGCCGAAATTCAATGGGATTGAGAATTTCGGCTTGATTATTATTGGTAAGGCGATCGCGCAATGTAACTTGTGGAAAACTTTGGGCGATCGGCAAATCCTCTTGATGAATAAATGCATTTACATTTTCGCCAACAAGCTCAGTGACAGCATAGCCTAAAACTTTTTCGACAGAGGGACTAACATAACCAATTGTGCCATCAGGATCGAGGATCATAATAATATCTAAGGCATTTTCGATCAGCGATCGGAACCGTTCTTCGCTTTGTCGCAGTGCTTGTTCTACCTGCTTACGCTCAGTAGTGTCACGCTGCACAGCAATCCAATGGGTGTACCAACCTTTTGCATTAGCAACGGGCACTAGGCTGAATTCATTCCAAAATTCTGATCCATCTTTGCAATAGTTAATGACTTCAACCGTAATAGATTCCCATCGAGAAAGTGCACTGCGGACTTTCTGGAGCTGGGCTTGATCCGTTTTTGCTCCTTGCAAAATCCGTGGTGTTTTTCCTAACACCTCTTCGGGTTTGTAGCCAGTGATCCTTGTAAAAGCTTCATTTACATAGAGGATTCTGGGACCAGGAGCATCGATAGATTCTGCTTCTGTAACGATTACTGCGTCATTGGTATTGACTACGACAGATTGCAATAGTCGCACCTGTTCTGCTTGTCTTTTTTGTTCGGAAATATCAGCGATTACGGCAACAAGTCCACTGATTTCCCCATTTGTGTCGGGCAAGGGAGCAGCCGAGAAAATGATATCGATCGCTGATCCATCTTTTTTAAAGCGAGACATTTCTAATCTAGTATAGGTTTTACCTTGAAGAACGCTATTTTGGATGGTGGTACTATCTTCTAATTGTTCATCTAATGGAATTGGACTAGGATGATTAATTACCTCATCTTCTTTCCATCCAAACATCTGTTCAGCAGCAGGATTCCAGATTTTAACTCTCCCTTCCAAATCCAGCATAAAAATTGCACGGGGAGAGGCACTGACTAGAGCTTGGAGGGTTTCATTAGTATGGCGCAGAGCAATTTCAGTACGCTGTCGTTCTGAAATCTCATCTCGTAGGGAAGCATTAACATTAGCAAGTTCAACAGTGCGCTGTTGAACTCGTTGTTCGAGTTGCGTATTGAGATATTGAAGTTGTTTATAAAGCTCTGATTGTTGAATAGCGATCGCTACCTGAGTGGCTAGCTGTTTCATTAGTTCCATTTCCCAGTCTTCCCATTGACGTGGATGATTGCATTGATGCGCAATCAATAATCCCCAGAGATAGGGCTGAGAAGTTTCTGACTCATTCCCTTTGCGATTTTCTTGAATAATTGGTACTACTAGTTTAGCTTGAACTCCAAACCGTTTTACAAAATCTGCAAGACAAGGTTCTACATCAGCCTGCTTAACGTTAGCAATGGAGCGAGCTTTTCCTAAAGAGTAAGCTTGATGATATTGTTGAGGAAAAACTTCTTCGGGAAATACTTGACCTAAAATACTGAGATAGGGTGGTAAGACTGTTTCATGAATGGCGCTACCAGTACCATCATCCCATAGTCGATAAATTAGGACTCGATCAGCTTGCAAAAAAAGTTGGACTTCTCTAACTGTGGTGGCAAGAACTTCGTCAAGATTGAGGGATTGGCGAATTTGGTGAGCAATTTGGGTAACCAGTCTTTCGCGATCGCTCTGTTGGCGCAATAGCTTTTCTGAACGACGACGACGATTTCCTTCTCTTGTAAAAAAGAAAAAGCCTAGTAACAGAATTAAAATGCTAAAGAAAACCCCGATTGCATAAAAACTGATCATACTCCCAACCATCCTGAAAAGGACGTAGTGCCAAACGCTCTAACCAAACAATCTTAAAAAAGCCTTGCTTTGCAAGGCTTTTTTAAGATTGTTTATAAATTATAAGGTTTACAGCCCAAGGAAAACTCCTAATATCAAGAAGCCAACAATACCAACTCCAGCATAGGTAATCCCTGCACCAATTTTGCCGATAATTGCGGGTGGGTTTTTCTGCCATTCCCAACGTAGATAATCGAGTTTTGCAGCACCTTTATTACCTGTAAAGACTTGTTTCGGCAAGCGATCGCGATAGTCTGCTCCATAACGAGCCATGTGAGCAAAAGTGACCTCGCCCTTGGTCTGCTTAGCCAAGATACGGCGACGTTGATAGGGAACAATACTATCGCCAAAGTTATCGAGATATTCTTCGCTATTGAGCAACTCATCAACAAAAGCTTGAATACCTTTCGTCGCAATTACAATTGACCATGCAATCTTTTCGCGATCGCTATAGACATTACGACCAAGAATTCGCTGGATACAAATCTCGGCAAAGCGATAGTTGTTATTACTATCAAAGGTCAGTCTTCTGAAGGAATCAGAGAGGACTAAGCCACGAATAAATCCTCTAACCGTAATTTGTCCTGCTCGCAACTGAGACTCTAGATTTACTTGGCGATGGCTTTCTAGCATCTGTTGTTCGTTACAGATTTGACGATAGGCAGCTTTGATCAATAGATCTAGCTCAGAGCCAGATAGTAAATTGTCAGTACTATAAATCCGAGGTTGCTCATCACCAGCGACTTCAAAACCAGCCACGCGCTGATTTTGAGATGCAGGCTTGTATTCTAATAATGGAAGTGACATAAATATTCTCCTAAAAAAGTTTAATTAATTTTGTAGAACTTGACGCTTTGCGCCAAGTTCTACTTTTTGCGTTAACTATTGAAAACGCGGCTGCGCCATTTGTTCAATCGGGCATCACCGATCGCGGCATATCTCCGCGCATCGGCAATTTGAGCTTGCAGGTTCGCAATCTGTTCAATCTGATTGTCTGACTGTTGTAATAAAGAGTCAGAAGCATCTCCTTGAACCGAGACAACCGAGGGTTGCCAAGAATTTTTAAGATAAGATGCACCAATAGATGCCGATGGACGAAGATCGGCTAGTTGTTTTTGTAAACTTTCGATGATTAGATCTTGATCGAGCAGAGTTTGTCGCAATGCCTGCTCGGCGGCAAAGTTTGCTGATGTCGCCCAAGGTTGAATTTGCCCGATACCTGATGTTTTTGGCTTAAAGACCTCAGCAAGGATGGCAGCAGTATCGCTGACTTTGAGCTTACCGTAGGGCGAATTCTGAACGATCGCTCTGGTCAGTTGGGGTTTGTTATTGGTGGCGAGATTTTTATCGCTGCTGGATGCACTTCGCAATAATTGGAACATATTGGTAAATTCCAACATTGATTGTCCATTCTGAGTGCTGAGCCCTCGGTAATAGGGAACGATCGCTTCACCAAAAGCAGTTTGATACTCATCGCTATCAATATATGTATCAATGTCTGTTTCAAACCCAGAATTGTCCAGAACACTGCTGTGATAGCGCATTTCATCGAAATTGTCTGGCGCACGTCCAAGCAGATGCTTAAAGTTCAACTCGATCGCCCGATAACGATAGCAGCTATCAAAGAAGCGAGAGCGATACAAGTCCGATTTTGCCAATTGGCGCACAAATTCGCGCACACTCAGTTCACCGCGCTTAAACTGAGACTCGGCAACAATTAGGCGCTCGCTCTCCATCACATGAGCATTGCCAAATACCTGACGATAAACTGCACGAATCACAACTTCTAAGTCAGCATCCGAGGAACCAACACAGAATTCAATAGGGGCTGTTTCTTTGAATGGTCGGTATGCTTCATAAAATTGTAGCTGACGTTCTGGTTCGTTAGCCGACTTGGGCGCAACTGGTTTGAAAGATAGATCGGGAGATCCAGTTCTTAATCCAAAAACCTTGGATAAGAGTTGATTGACATCAGTAGCTGCCGCAGGACGTTGCCATTGCGAAGGTGCGCCTTTGAGCTGTGCGATCGAGCTGGGGCGATTTCGCAAAATATAACTATTCAGGCGAGAGCGGTTTTGATGTTTCGGATCTTTATCGCTGCTAGCCGATCCGCGCAAAAGCTGAAACATGTGTGTAAAACCGACCATTTTCTTACCTGTCTGGGTTTTATGCCCACGATAGTAAGGGACAGTATCTTCGCCAAAAGCATCCTGATATTCATCGCTATCGATGTAATCATTAATTTCCATCTCGAACCCGCCGTGATCGAGTAACTGTGCATGATCAGCCATCTCTTCCGCACTATCAGGAGCGCGACCGAGCAAATGTTTGAAGTTAAGTTCAATCGATCGCATTCTTGGACATGGCTCAAAAAACCTAACGCGGTACTGTTCTGAAAGAGCGATCTGACGAACAAATTCACGCACAGATATATCAGACTGTTTAAGCTGAGATTCGGCGACAGTCAACCGTTCGCTCTCCATCACATGAGCATTACCAAGTACTTGACGATAGGCAGCGCGAATGACTAGATCGACATCTGCTTCAGAATGATTTTGCCAAAGTTGAATCGGTGCTGTTTCATCGAATCGGCTAACCCCAAGGTTTGCCTCTGGATTAACCAGCGGATTGATAAAAGTACTGACCATATTAAATATCTCTGTACTAAATTAACTTGCGTTTATTTTTGAGGATTGTAATTAAAAGAATGTAATTAAAAGTAATTAAGCTTGATCGTCAAATCTTGTTTTAAAACTGCCGTATTTAATCCAATATCGTTTTAAATCATGGTGGGGAGTATGCAAACTTGCCTTGGCTCGGTGTAAAACTACTTGCCGATGATCGCCAATCCAAACCTTACCGATCGCATCTATAGATATAACAGATCCGCCTAAAGCCCGAATCGATGTAGTGAATCTCTCAAGAGCCCCGTAATCAACTGTTTCAAAAACAAAAAAGTTTCCTGAACAAATGACATGACGACTGCGAATCCAAGATTGCACTTTCTTTTCAGCGATAGGTGGTAGCATTCCAACGGGGGGAGTAGCGATCGCAAGACTCTGATCGTTCAGGATTTGCAACATTTGAATTTGATTCTAAATAAATGAAGAACCTGTCTTAGCTACTGTGATTCAAGCGAAATCAAATAACTGATTTGTGATTAAAAGTATTGCGAAGCAATACTTTTAATCACAAATCATGGATCGTAGATAAGACAGGGAGATTGGAGAAAACATGCGGCGTTAAACGACCTCAGTGATGCTGACAATTTTGCCAGAAGTACGATTAATCCGTTGGATCTGGGAAGTCATATTGTCCCCTGCAACCAAATAGGTGCTGGTGCTGACACGACGGCGAGTGTCGAACTTAGAACCCTGAACCACAATTTTGAATTTCTTTTTGTTGGCTTCGCCCGAACCACCGAGATCGATGCTGGCTGGTGCAATTTTGTTGCTGCTGTTGGTGGCAACTTCAAAAACCAACTGTGAAGACTTGACCGCACTGCTAATTTGCGAATCACCGCGATTAAGCGCATACATGCGGTTAAATGTCACTTGGCTTTGTCCTGCTTGGGTATTGCTGCGACTGAAAGGAACCACATTTTCACCAAAAGCCGTTTGGTATTCGTCACTATCAATGTACGAATCGATTTCGGCTTCGTAGCCCTCGGTTACGCAACGCACAATATGCTCAGAAATCTCAGCTTGAGACTGAGGAGGACGACCGAGGAAATGCATGAAGTTCAATTCCACAAAGCGGTAAGGAGCGCATGAGGTAAAGTAGCGATCTCGATAAAATTCAGATTTACCAATTGCGCGGACAAATTCACGTATCGATAGACTGTGATCGCCTAACTGCGACTCAGCTTTGACAAAGCGCTCGCTTTCCATCACATGGGGATTGCCTAATACCTGCTTATAAACTGCCCGAATCACAGTCTGAACATCATCGGCGGAACTCGTTTGCCATAGCTCTACCGCACTAGCATTGATGACGATACTACCCATTGAAATTCTCCAAATTTAAGTTGTTTATAAATTCATTAAAATGCACAGCACTTTGTGCTGCATATCCTAACTTCACAGATCGAAAATGGTTTATTTAAATCGAAGTGATGATGACAATCAAGCCTTTCTCACGATGAATCTAGATAATCCCATACCAAAAGTAAGGAAACTGGTTAGAGAATTGTAAAGAAAACGGAAAGATTGATCTTAGGCAATAAATCTTGATGTTCTGTTACATTTATTTGGGTGCATAAGCCTCAATCTGTGATAAGTGGCTGTCGCTATTATCCAAAACCCAAGAAATAATAGCGAAGCAAAGCACCGCAATTATTTCTTGGGTTTTGGAATCGGAATTTTGGTAACAAATTTTTGTAGAATTAGAGAAGTTTGATCGCATCTCCCAAAAAATTCCATCCTATGAGGATTCTTCTAGTTGAAGATGATATCCGCCTTGCCGAAACTTTGGCTGAAGCGCTAACCGATGAGCGCTATGTTGTAGATATTGCCACTGATGGTGAAACAGGTTGGCATCAAGCTCAGTCCCTAGATTACGATCTGATGCTTTTGGATTTAATGCTGCCAGAACTAGATGGTATTAGTCTCTGTCATCGGTTGCGATCGCATGGTTACAGCTTACCAATTTTGATGCTCACTGCTTGCGATACCATCGATCACGAAATTAACGGTTTAGATGTAGGAGCCGATGATTATATTGTCAAACCCGTTGATTTACAAAAGCTATTTGCAAGGATTCGCGCCCTATTACGTCGTGGTAGTCAAGTCGCATCGCCAGTTTTGGAGTGGGGTGACTTATATCTAAACCCAAGTACTTGTGAAGTTGGCTATGGTGAAAATCCTATCCATTTAACGCCCAAGGAATATGCTCTTTTAGAATTACTACTTCGGAATGGAAGGCGGGTCTTGAGTCGTAGCGTCATGATCGAGCATGTGTGGTCGTTGGAATCACCTCCAGAGGAGCATACTGTGAAGGTTCATATTCGAGGTTTGCGCCAAAAGATGAAAGCCGTAGGAGCTAACGAAGATTTGATCGAGACAGTTCATAGTATGGGCTATCGGCTAAATCGGAATTACAGTAAACTTCGCTAAAATCTAAAAGCCTGTATCGTCTGCTTAGCAAGCGGTACAGGCTTTTAGGTCTTATGGTTGTAGTCACTCCTCTTAGAACAAATCAAACCCCAAGAATTGATTGGCGGCGCGAAGCGCCGCCAATCAATTCTTGGGGTTTAAACCCTAGTACACTTGGCGACAGCTATATGTTTGATTATTTAGGAACGTAAGTTGAACCATCAAAAAAAGTTTCTACTCCTCGTGAAGTTGAAATGGGGATATTGGTATCAGGAACCCCGATCGCTTTAGCTGCATTTTTCCAAAGGTCTTCACGATTTACGGCATCAATGGTTTCTTTTGTCTCAAACCCAGCAGGCAAAGGATTCCATCGATGATATTCTCTTAGGAACCAGAGATCATGACTTTTGTATGGATAAGAAACTGAGATGCCATCATTTGACCAATACTTAATAGAATTAATGGAATTGGAGCTATCTATTTTTAGTCTTTTCATGCTTTGTTTGGGACTGTTTTGAAAAAGCTGAGAGAAGATTTTGATCGGCTCTGATATAAGATTACGGTTTGTAAAACTTAGTGCTAAAAGTGTATCTAATTCCTTAGCATTGGCTGGATCATCACACCAAATCTGAGCTTCCATAATTGCCTGAAGTATTGCTTGAGTAGCGATTGGGAATTTATCTACCCAATCAGCCCGCATTGCCAAAATCTCCCCTGGGTAATTGCGCCAGATTTCGCCGATCGCGATCGCAGGATCAGCCAAACGTGATTCAATTAATTTGAGCGTTCGCCAGCTATCTAGACAGAGTAAATCAGCTTTATTTTGTTTAACTTGCGGAATGATCTCATCAAATGGAATCTCCAGAATATCGATATTCTGTTTAGGAATTATATCCATCGAAGCCAACCAATATCTTAGCCATAAATCGTAATTACTACCTAATTCTGCGATCGCGCCATGCATTGGCTGACCAAAGAACTTAGCAACATCTTGCCAAGGCGAAAAAGTAGCCCGTTTAAGCTGAATGCCAAAAGGCTTGAGCCGTCTAGAAACAACAATATATCCGCCATGAGTATGGAGCCGCATCAGTACATACATGGCGGTTTTGTGTGGTCGGTTGACTAAGCCCTCATTCATTAATTCAGGTAAAGGACTATAAAAATGTCCGCCATCAATACCATCATCACTTGTGCCTAATTCAGTTCCAATTGCCGTGCGATCGCAGATATTTTGCCAAGATTTAAATGGAACCAGTTCCACATTAGTCATGCCATATTTGGCAAATAGTTTTTTATTTTGGGCAACTAAAATTGGCGCAATTTCAAGCGATGGAATTATACCAAGCCGAACTGATTGTACTTCTGGGATGTCAGACACCTTCACTTCAGGAGTAATCGGCAATGACTGATTTACTGAGGTTTTAGGCGTACAATTACTCAGCAATACTGTACTTGCTGCTACGCCAAAGCTAGTTAGGAGCTTACGTCTAGAAAGTTGCATAACATAAAAAGCAGAGATTAAGATCTCCGACTTTTTCTAAGCTAGCAAAGGTAATTTGCAAATCCACAAAAAAAGTCGGAGATCTGGGCTGTTACAAGTGTCTTCAGTGGGGATCTGCGCCTTTACAGATTTCTTTTACTGACCTACTTAGCTTAAGAATGAACTAACTATATCTAGGATACGCTGACTGGATTTACCATCGCCAAAGGGATTAGCAATATTCGCCATTTGGTCGTAGGCATTGCGATCGCTGAGTAGTTTAGAAGCTGCTGCCACAATATCATTAGTTTCTGTACCGACCAGCTTGCTTGTGCCTGCATCAACCGCTTCTGGACGCTCAGTAGTAGAACGCAATACCAATACTGGTTTACCGAGGCTAGGAGCTTCTTCTTGTAAGCCACCTGAGTCACTCATGATCAGGTAACAGCGCTGCATCGCCCCAACCAATTGTTCGTAATCCAAAGGTTCCACCAAGAAAATACGTGGATGATTGCCTAGTTTCTCTATTAAAGGCTCTCTTACTACAGGATTAAGATGCAGTGGGAGTACCAGAGCCACATCAGAAAAATCTGCCAAAATCTGCAACCATGCTTGGATGATTTGAGCTAATGGCTCTCCCCAGTTCTCACGACGATGGACAGTTGCCAAGATCACCCGATGGGCTGCCCAATCTAAGCCCTTAATCTCACATTTAGGAGATCGCCCTGAGACATACAACAACGCATCGATGACGGTATTACCTGTATTGTGAATACCCTTTTTTACACCAGAAACTTGGAGGTTTCTAGCTGAGGCTTGGGTGGGCGCAAAATGAAGTTGGGCAATTTGTGAGACTAAACGACGATTTGCTTCTTCAGGAAATGGATTAAATAGGTTGTCTGTCCGTAGTCCTGCCTCCACATGACCGACTGGAATTTGCTGATAAAAGGCAGCCAGAGCCGCTGCAAATGCCGTAGTCGTATCACCTTGGACTAAAACAATATTGGGCTGAATCTCCTTGTATAACTTCTCTAAACCGATCAAACTGCTACAAGTGATTTGGGTGAGAGTTTGCTTAGGCAGCATGATATCTAAGTCATAATCTGCTTTAAGTTCAAACAACTGCATCACCTGTTCCACCATTTCTCGATGTTGCCCAGTTAAAATCACCGAAGTTTGGAACTTCGGATTATTTCTGAATAGATGAATGATCGGCGCAAGTTTAATTGCTTCTGGACGAGTACCTAAAGTAATACAAACATGGAATTGAGTTGACACAATAATCCTTACTTAATTATGTTACGCCGAACGCAGATGATGAATCTCTTGTTAGTAGCTCAGCAGGGCAACCACGGGGGATTGCCCCTACTTACCTGAATAATTCATGTTCTGTAGGGGCTGCGGGTGGTGCGTGCCATCCTTAAACCTCGTCTATCACAGGAATTATATCTGCGGAAGGTGAGGTAATAATTAATTGTGGTGAAACGGATACAGCTTTAGGTGCTTTGCTACTGCCAAAGACAGCATGAATCCCTCTTAAGGTGGCAATAATCAGCACACTAACAACAACATATTGAGCAAGCTGAATTGCAAAAATTGGCGTTTTTAGTAAAGCTTGCAAAGAGATGTTATTGGTGGAAGATGTGGTTTCCAACTGGAAATCGCTATCTTGCGATGAGTGTGTGTTTTCTAAATCAGAATCTAGATAATTTGTTGCATGAATATTTGGTAAGGGTTCGAGAAAACTTGTGTCTCCAAACATTTCATCTAGATCAGGACTAGAGGCTGAAGGATTATTTTCGCTATTTGCGCGATCGCTACGATCATGCATAGATTTTAGTGACAGTACTGGTAAAGGAGGTATTTTAGGACGTTGTCTAGACTCCGTGATTCCGCCATTTTCATTAATATTGAGATCTTCTTGCTCAACCAAATAAATTTCCTCAGTCCATGCAGGTTCATCACATCCTGTTTGCTGCCAAGATACTGAGATTGTCGAAACATTCTTAACCTCAAGGGTAATAAACCACTTTTTGAGCATCCCCACTAGTACCTGCCGATTAGGAATTCGCACCTCATCGTCCAACGATCGCAGATCTGACTCAATTAAAATTTCTAAGCGATCACCCTCACGCTCAACGTTTGCTAGCATTGCTTGAGACTTGAGCAATCGATTCATTAGCGATGCGATCGCATTAACGTTGCCCTGTTTGGCTTGTTCAACTAGTGGATTTTGTGTCATGGCATCAACCTCGGATGCTAATCCTAAAAATTAGTTTTCAAATTAAGCCAAATGTATCAGATATTTGCACCTATAGCTGTCGCCAAACAGCAATTCTCATTATGAAACCGATTTAGGTGTTTCCAGCGCCAAAGGCGCTGGAAACACCTAAATCGGTTATTTGAAAGCCCGCCGTAGGCGGGCTTTCAAATAACCGATTTATATAATGAGAATTACTGGTCGCCAAAACTAAAAAGTAAATGAGGGCGATACTCACCTCATTTACAGCTAAAACATAGAGTGGGCGCTTTGCGCCTACTCTATGTTTTAGCTAGAAGCTACCGCGCATGACTTTATTTAGCATTGTCTCAACCTGTGAGGCAATATAGATAATATCCGTACCCAAAATAATCTATCTCAAACTCACCCATAGGATTATCAAACCGAACTTTGGGACTTGCCTCGACGAAGGTGAGGCAAGTCTCAAAGTTCGGTTCATTATGAATTTCTCCTAAGGAGATTTTCAAGAGAAAATATACCCATGCGTATTGGCAGGTTTTGGAATAAATCTATAGGTAAGCCATTGACTTATAACTAAACCTGCCAATACAGGGATTTTATTTTAGGGAAATTACCTAAATTCAATTTGCTGTTTAATGGAAACTGCCTGATTAAGGGCTAAAGAATTCCAAAAGGAACGAATTTGATTACTGACTGTTTGCCACTGTGAATAATGAAAGAAATGCTTTCCCTGATCACTCAACCAAAGACGATCCCTATCTTTAAGATACAATCTCCATTTTTGGTAGGCATTTTCGCCACCAATAACATAGTCGTCTAATGCACCACAAACTAACATTGGCACAGCAATCGGTGTGGGTGCGATATATATAGGTGCATAGAGAGAATGGGGAACAAAAGAATTATCGAGATCTTGTTTCAGTAAATTGGCTAGCCAAGACAACATCGCTTGATCGCGATAGCCAAATAGATAAAAGGCTGTGCGCATTAGCATTGTTTCACGGCTACAGCCCATTAACTGACGTTGCTCGTAATAGTGACTATGCCAGCTAGTTGCTAAGTTAACTCCCACTGATAACAAAGTGAGCGATCGCACCTGTTCAGGATATTTCTTGGCATAGAGCCATCCGACCAAACCTGCAATGCCATGACCAACTAAATGGACGGAGCCTTTACAAGTTTGTAAGTATTCGTGCAATGTAGCGATCGCTATATCTAGATCGATTGCTTCGTCAGGGTTTTGGCAATATTCCCACTGGGCGATCTCATATTGTCGCGATAGCGATCGCAATAGTTGTAAGTCAAAACGGCGTAAGGATTGACTGGTGCAAATACCAATAACTTCAGGTGATGTGGACTGTTTAAAGGTCATATGGGGATAATTTTATTGCTATTAATTGTTATTAAGATTTTAAATATTGATTGTTATTCCATCTAGAGAAAAGAAAGGAGTGAATGACAAAATGGTTACTTTTACTAAAATCCATGTCAGTAATCCCTGTAAAAAAGCATTTCGCCACGCACTCCTGCCAACGCATTTGAACTATGTGAAATGAAGCATGCTGAGTCAAGCCGCATCAGAACATAATCGACACTCTAGCACTATTGATAATAATAATCAATAGCATAAAAATAAAAGCGGCGCTATGCGCCGCTTTTATTTTTATTTAGGTTGTAATTGCCAGACCTTGACTGTGCGATCGGCACTACCACTGACTAGGGTTTCATCCTTAGGATTAAAACTGAGTGACAGAACTGGAGCCTCATGTTGATTGAGGATTTGCATCGATTTACCTGTTTTTACGTCCCAAATTTGAATTGTTTTATCAATTCCACCTGAGGCGATCACGCTGCCATCGCGATTAAAGTCAACCGCTAACACCCCGCCTACATGCCCAGAGAGAGTACGAATGACTTTGCCAGTGCTCACATCCCAGATTTTTACGGTTTGATCCTGACTACCACTGACCAGTAATTTGCCATCAGGGCTAAAGGCGATCGCATTTACAGGCGCAGCATGTCCAGTCATGCTACGAATTGATTTACCTGTATTCACGTCCCAGATTTTAATAGTTTTGTCAAAACTGGCACTGGCGATTCTTTTACCATCTGGATAAAAAGCGACAGAGACGACCTTATCTTGATGACCTTCAAAAGTTTGTAATAGTTCACTTTTACGCCAATTCCAAAGCTTGAGGGTTTTATCAGCACTGGCGCTAACTAAAGTATTTCCATCAGGACTATAGGCAACACTGTAGACCTGTCCACTATGTGCTTCGATGTTCCTTACTGGTTTACCACTACGGAAGTTCCATAATTTGACTGATTTATCTATACAGGCAATAGCAAAAGTACTTCCATTGGGATGTACAGCGATCGCATTAATTCCCGAAATCGAGCCAAGGTGATTTGATAAAGTTCCAAAAGACTGATTATCACGGGTATTCCATAACTTTAAAGTGCGATCGTAACTACCACTAGCAAGACTAAATCCATTAGGGAAAAAAGCTACAGCTCTCACCCAACCTGTATGCCCTTTGAGAATCTGCCGTAATATATAATTAGAAGTTACAGGCGCAGGCTCAGTAACGGTAGGAGTCGGGGTAGGAGTAACGGCTAGTTTGGGGAAATATTGAGAGAAATTGATCACCCCCCAACTAATTCCTGCAATGCAGACTAGTGCGATCGTCCAACGATTCGTATTTTGACTAAAAGTAAATGTGGGCATTTGGAAACTTTCAGCATCTTGCATGGGCAAGTTATCAAGATCGTAGAGAACTTCTTGAGCAGTCTGATAGCGATCTTCAGGATGATGCTTGACCATGCGATTGAGAATGAGCGCTAATTTAGGATGAATTGTTGAACCCATCTGCCAGTCAAGCAAATTCAGATCTTCGCGGCGCACTAGCTGGCTAGGATGTAAACCCGTGAGTAGTTGTATCGCAGTTAAGCCAAGGGCGTAAATATCACAACTAGGAGTAAAATTTCCAAGGGCTTGCTCAAAAGGCATATAGCTAGGCGTGCCGAGGACGACTCCATTCTGAGCTGCCGTTGCATAGATCCCTTTGAGAACTGCAAAATTAGTGAGTACAAAATGCTGTTCATTGTCATTGGCAAATTGATTAACACTCTGGTTATCTCTGGGATTCTGTTTACGACGAATTAGATTCCTCGGACAAATATCTCCATGCACCATATTAGAGCTATGGGCAGTATGCAGGCTAGTCAACAATTGCCGCAGAAATTGAATTACTTCTGACTCGCTATAGAGTTTCCCTGCCGCAGTTTCATCGCTAAGACGAGTTCCATTGATCGCTTCTTCTACGATATAAAATTCCTCCTCTTGTTCAAAATAGGTTGTAATCTTTGGAAAGTCAGTACTGCGATCACTAAGTTGTTGCAATTTAGGAACTTGATTGCGAAATAGCGATCGCGCCCAGTCAAGTTGCAGATTAGTTTTATTAATCAGACAAAAACTTTTCGCAATCCAGCGCGGCATTTCCGCAGCAACGGTATCTTCAACTAAGTAGGTTTGCCCATAGGAATCATCAGCAATCGTTTGTACAACTCGAAAGCGTCCGCCCAACAGATTTCCAAACGCTTTACCTATCGTTTGTGATGTCGCCATGAGAACCTTACTCCAACCACACAACTTGTTTAATTATAATCTAGCTTTACCCCGCCTTCGACGGGATAAAACTAACTATTCTTAGGTATTCAGATTATAACTAGCCCTTTGATGTTGGCACAACATAGAGAATGCCAGAAATTAACGTAAGTGCCACTGCGATCCAGAAAAAGGCGATCGCATAGGGGATTTTGACCAATAAAGCGGAGATCGCCACGATTTGCATTACGGTTTTTGCTTTCCCCCAAAAATTTGCGCCGATAATTTGCGGTTTACTGGTTTCACCAGAAGCTTCCTGACTCGCAGTACTCGGCGCACCACGCCAAGCCGTGATCAATAGTTCTCGCGTAATAATTAAAAATACGGCCCAAGCAGGAACCTGACCAAGTTCAATGAACAACAAAAATAAGGCGATCGTCAGAACTTTATCGACAAGGGGATCAAGAAATTTCCCCAGTTCAGTTATTTGATTAAGTTTTCTTGCTAAATACCCATCCAGCCAATCGGTAATTGCGGCGATTATAAATACACTTAAAGCAATTAAGCGACTAAGTTCGCTATCTTGCCAAAGAAACAGTCCAAAAATAATCGGGATAGCAATTAATCTCGATAAAGTTACCCAAGTAGGCAATGTAATCATAAATAACCAAATAATATATAAAGTGCTGCTTAGCAGCACTTTATATATTATTTGGTTTGGGTGACTCTCCAGCTAAGTTTGAGATTAAACCAGAAGTTCCAAATTGTGACGATCGCGATCGCGATGAGATTAGCGAGATATTTATTTATATGTAAATTGTTATAAAGAAAATTGAGAATAATTAAATTTAATCCAATTCCCACTAAACAAATAAGATTGAACTTCACAAATCGCTTAATTAATTTTCTCCGCCCAAATTGTTGCTGAGCAAGATCCCGAAATGTCCAAAGATCATTCCAAAGGAAATTATTGAGAACTGCCACTTCAGCCGCAATTATCTTACTGCGTGTTAGTCCCCATCCCATAGTAGAAGCATCGCTAAGTAAATAGAAGATTGCCATATCGACAAATACGCCACTAAAGCCAACAAGTCCAAATTTGAGAAAACGTTTGACAGGAACTCGTAATTTTTCACGTAGTTTGGTAATTCGACCACGCGATCGCAAGCGCAATAGATGCAAAATATAATCCACATATTGTCGCCAAGTTACCTTGCTCTCGCCTTCTTGCCGTTCTTGAAATACATAGCCAACCTCAGCAACAGAGCCAATATTGCCGCGACCAAGTACTTCGATCAAAATTTTGTAACCTAAAGGATTCATCGGGTAATTTGCGATCGCGCTACGCCTGACCATAAAATAGCCACTCATCGGATCGGAAACTCGACCGATTACATTAGGAAGAATGAGCAACCCTAGCATCTGTGCGCCCCTTGATAGAACCCGCCGCATAAATCCCCAATCACTGACACCACCTCCCTCAACATGGCGACTAGCCACCACTAAGTCTGCTCCATTCACCATCTCATCAAGCATCTTAATCAGCGTTTCTGGCGGATGTTGTAAGTCTCCATCAATTACACCTAAAATCTCTCCCTGCGAAGCTTGCCAACCACGAATCACTGCTGTCGAAAGCCCTTTTTCTCCTTGCCGACGCATTACGCGCAATTGAGGATAGTTTGGCATGAGATCTAGTCCAACTTGCCAAGTCAAATCTGGACTATTATCATCAACGATAATTAACTCATAGTTTTCTTGGAAATAATTATTTAATAACTGAGTCAGGATTTCCACTAACTTTGCTAAATTCTTGCTCTCATTGTAAGTGGGTACAATTAGTGAAAATTTAACTGATTTCTCCAGTAGCTGAGAAACTTGATCAAAATTTGACTCATCTACACTTTCAGCGAAGAGAAGTTCATTAACTTGAAATGTGCCCAGAGGAACAGAGATGAGAGAGTAGGACATTATCTAACAATTAAAAAGAATTTTATGGCGATCCAATCTAAGGAATTGGGTGATTATTTTAGGACTTACGCAAAAGAACGAGATGCAGGGGCAATTCATGAATTGCCCTTACGGTAAAATGAGGATTTTAGGGCATTTTTGCGTAAGTCCTATATTTGCTATATCTACAATGGACTTTAGACTAACTTACAACAAGTTGTGAATAAGCGAACCAATATATTTTATAAAAATATATTTTTATAAAAGCCATGCGAAGCATAGCTATTATAAAAATATAGATTAAGCCATCCCAAGTTCATGAGAAATATATGTAGTGTAAATTCTGAGCTTTCTTAGTTGATAATGTATTGGGTTGGGTAGCGAAAACTTCCCTATCTATGTAGCTCAAAATACCTGCACAGATAACATTATGGTTCAAAAAGCAGCAAAAAATAGCTTTGTTGCCTTAGAGGGTGTCGGTAAGTCTTACTTACAACCAAATGGGCAGACTATTTCGATTATTGAAAATATTAATTGTCAGTTGCAAGTAGGTGAAATTATTGCTTTGTTAGGACCATCAGGCTCAGGCAAATCAACATTAATGCGAATGATTGCAGGTTTAATTCCACCTTCTACTGGGAAAGTACTTTATTACAATCGCCCATTAGTAGGATTAAATCCAGGAGTAGCAATCGTTTTTCAAAATTTTGCGCTGTATCCTTGGTTAACTGTTCTAGAGAATGTAGAACTTGGACTGAAGGCGAAAGGAGAAGCAAAGGATACCAGAGAGCAAAAAGCACTTCGGATGATTGATGTGATTGGTCTAGACGGATTTGAAAATGCTTACCCCAAGGAACTGTCGGGGGGGATGCGCCAGCGGGTTGGCTTTGCCAGAGCTTTGGCGGTTGAGCCAGAACTGTTATGTATGGATGAGCCATTTTCGGCATTAGATGTATTAACAGCAGAAAACTTACGCTTTGAATTGCTTGACCTTTGGTTAGAAAAACGTATTCCCACTAAGTCAATTTTGATTGTGACCCATGGGATCGAAGAGGCTGTGACATTAGCCGATCGCGTGATTGTGCTAGGTCGTAACCCTGGGCGGATTCGTGCTGATTTGCCAATTACTTTACCCCATTATCGCGATCGCAAAAGTCCTGAATTCCAAGTTTTAGTTGACCAAGTTTACAAGATCTTGACAAATCCTGATCTGCCAGATTTATCAACTCAGGCTGCCACCACCACGACTTCCACTTCTGAGCCTAAAGCTCAAGTAAAATATCAATCTCTTCCCCATGTTCGCATTGGCTCAGTAGCTGGTTTATTGGAACTTCTAGAAGGTCGTCAAGATAAAGACCTATATCGAATTGCTCAAGAACTTTTATTGGAAGTCGATGATATATTGCCAATTGTGGACGCTAGCAAACTAATGGAACTAGTTGCGGTCACGGAGGGTGACATTCAACTATCAGCGATCGGTGAGAATTTTATTAATAGTAATATTGATGAGCGCAAAGCCATTATCCGCGATCTCTTGCAAAAGAATATTCGCTTAGTCCAACAAATATGTCAGCTTTTGCAAGCCAAGCGAAATCATCGTATTTCTGAGGAATTAGTTCTTGATATTTTAGAGAATCATTTCACTAGTAAAGAAGCTCATCGCCAACTTAGGACAGCCATGGACTGGGGTCGCTATGCTGAATTATTTAGCTATGACGAACCTTCAGGTGAAATCTTCATTGAAGAGAGTACTACAGAAACGGAAGAGTCCGAATAAATTAAGGTAGGCAGCGTAAAGAGCCGTCTACCTTACAGCGCTTTGTGCTCAAACCCAAACCAATAAATTCTTGAAAAGTGTTGCGAAGCAACACTTTTCAAGAATTTATTGTGGTTCGTTTGATCGTAAATTACTGTAAATGCAAATCACCCAATTCATTTTTAGTCTGGATTGCTTATGTATCAGCCCACTATCGATCCCAAATCAAAATTTAGCGTACGTTGGAGCCTTGGTGATGTCTTACTGCCTTTGGCGATTATTGCTTTTATATTCATCATTGTGCAGACTGCTAGGAATTTTACAGGTACATACGAAAGTGGCTATGTAGTTAATCTATCGCTGAGCTTTTTACCAAGCTATACATTACAGACATTAGTAAGAATGCTAGCTGCCTATTTAGTATCCTTAGCGTTTAGCCTTTTGTATGCCTATGTTGCTTATCGGTCAACTTTATGGTCAAAGGTGCTTATTCCTCTATTAGATATTCTGCAATCAATTCCTGTACTGTCATTTTTGCCTGCGGTTGTACTTGCTTTGGTCGGTTTATTTCCTAGACAGAGATTGGGAATCGAAATTGCTTCAATCTTGCTGATTTTTACGGGTATGACTTGGAATATGACCTTTAGTTTCTATCAATCCCTAAGTAGTATTCCCAAAGAATTGATCGAAGCAAGTCAAGTTTATCGACTTGGGGCATGGCAGCGTTTCTGGACTTTAGAACTTCCTTCGGGGGTAGTGGGTTTAGTGTGGAATAGTGTGATGTCCGTAGCTGGTGGCTGGTTCTTTTTGATGCAAACAGAATCATTTACGCTCTCCAATCGCGACTTTACGCTTCCCGGACTCGGCTCCTTTTTGAAGGCGGCAGCGGATGCAGGGGATAATTTGGCGATTTTTAGTGGGTTAGCAGTTTTAATTGGCATAATTACGATTATTGATTATTTTGTGTGGCGACCGCTAATTGCTTGGGCGGAGAAGTTCAAGAATGAGACAGTTGAAGCGGCTCAAGTACCAGAATCGCGAGTGTTAGATTTTTTAAGGCGATCGCCTACGATGCGAATTATTAGCGATCGCTTGTTTATGCCAATCTCTGAAGCTGTTAATCATAGCTTTAGGCGTAAAGCTCCAAGCTCTCTGATCAGCCAGCATAAAACATCGAAATGGATCAATTGGTTTAACTGGCTATTAGTTGGGCTAGCTGGTTTTATAGTTTTGAGCGGTGTATCAAGTGCGATCGCGTTACTGAGTAGTATGCCATTGAACTCATGGAAACAAGTAGCGATAGGCGCTTTGTTCACTGCTATTCGGGTATTTATCGTCTTGATTATTTCATTGATTATTACGGTTCCCATTGGCGTATCGATCGGTCGCAATCCCAAACTAGCCCAATTTTTACAACCAATTGTCCAAATAGCCGCTTCAGTTCCTGCGACGGCTTTATTTCCGATTCTATTATTGTATTTAGGAAATATGGCAGGTGGTCTGGACATTGGCGCAGTGATTCTGATGACTTTAGGAAGTATGTGGTACATCCTTTTCAATGTTATTGCGGGGGCGCAAGCCATTCCCTCGGAACTTTTTGAAGCTGCGCGAGTGTATAAACTTTCGCCCTTGCAACGTTGGAACACTCTAATTCTGCCAGGGATTTTTCCGTATTTAGTGACGGGGATCATTACGGCTGTTGGTGGAGCATGGAACGCGAGTATCGCAGGTGAATATGTCAAGTTTCAAGGCAGGTTGCTGACAGCAACAGGATTAGGCTCGACGATTACGCAAGCCTCTGATGTGGGTGATTTTCCGCTTTTATTGGCTTCGACAATTGTGATGTCATTGCTAGTTGTGATGACCAATCGCTTGGTATGGCGACCACTGTATCGATTAGCTCAGGTCAAATATCAATTAGTTGTTTAATAGTTGTCTAAAAAGAGAGAGGCCGCTCAGCAGCCTCTCTCTTTTTGGTTACAAAACTTTGCTTGACATTATATATATGTATAAGGTTTAGGATGCAGTGATTAAGTTTCGTGAGTATACCAATGACTAGTCACTTAGCTACCCGTCTGCGCGAAGGTACACAAAAGTCCCATACTGTCACTGAGAACACTGCATTTATGAAGTGCTTTCTCAAGGGTATTGTGGAAATTGTTCCTTTTAGAAAATTATTGGCTAATCTCTATCTTGTTTACAGTACGCTCGAAGTAGAATTAAAGCATCATTCTGAACATCCAATCGTTGGCAAGATCTATTTCCCAGAACTCGAGCGCCAGTCAAGCTTAGAGAAAGATTTAGCTTTTTATTATGGTGACGATTGGCAATTGGATAATTGGCGATCGCACATCGTCCCACTTAAGGCAGGACAAGTTTATGTTGATCGCCTCAAGGAAATTTCTAATACTGATCCGCCCCTTTTGATTGCCCATTCCTATACACGCTATATGGGTGATTTGTCGGGCGGACAAGCCTTGAAGCTTATTATTCGTTCGGCTCTAGATCTGCCAAGCGATCGCGGTACGACTTTCTATGAATTTGAGCAGTTGCCTACCATTGAGGCAAAAAAAGATTTTAAAGAGAAGTATCGTCAAGCACTAGATTCTCTAGTTATTGATGAATCTACAATTTTAAGAATTGTGGAAGAGGCGAACTATGCTTTTACACTTAATCGGAATGTAGTAGATGAGCTAGAAGCTGATGTCAGAGCCGTCCTCGATCCCCATGTTTTTGAACTGCTCACCAAGCAGGATCGGGCTGGTAGTACTGAGCGTCACAGTCATGCGGCTTAGATAAAACATTTCGCTTAAAAATAAAACTTTACGGTTTTGAATTTGTTTTAGTCAAATTCAAAATCAATATATAAAAATACAAGGATTCAGTGGATGAGTACGTCACAAGCGGTCAAATTTGATATTAATTTATTACATAAGTATAATCAGCCAGTTCCACGCTATACCAGTTACCCACCTGCAACAGAGTTAAGCGAAAATTTTGATGAGATGGATTTTCGAGGAGTGATCGCATCAGGTAATTTACAGAAGACTCCTTTATCTCTCTATGCTCATATTCCCTTTTGTGATGCACCCTGTTATTTTTGTGGCTGCAACACTGTAATTAGTACTCGCAAAGAAATTGCCGAACCATATCTAGGCTACTTGATGCGACATATTGAGCAGGTTGCGGCAACGGTAGATCGCGATCGCTTAGTACAACAAATGCATTGGGGAGGCGGTACTCCCAATTATTTCTCTTTCGATCAAGTGGAACGTCTGTGGCATTGTCTGCAAGAGCGTTTTACCTTTGCAGCCGATGCAGAAATCTCCATCGAAGTAAATCCGC
>Ga0209985_10000494_pt1 | contig 42314 bp, 34 predicted proteins | sample NOAtaG_FD_187305 | JGI IMG/M metagenome (GOLD analysis project Ga0209985, IMG submission 187305) | Freshwater lake microbial communities from Lake Erie, under a cyanobacterial bloom - NOAA_Erie_Diel6S_1000h metaG (SPAdes) (version 2) | ecosystem: Environmental > Aquatic > Freshwater > Lake ...
AGGCATTGATGCTGCGACTATGATTGCCATGGCAACCTGCTTCATTCTTCATCGTGTTGATCCCCGAGAGTTGTTTAGTCGCCTGATTGCCACCGCGTCGACACCGGAAATTCGAGATCGACTTATTTTAGCATCATCGTGGATTGATTCAAATGCTTGTCCCGCCGCGAGAGAAGTTGCTGCCCGGCTAGGGAATGGAGTTTCCGCCCAAACATCCTGTCCCACTGCGATATACATTGCCGTTCGGCATCAACATGAAACATTTGAGAAGATGATTCAATTTACAATTGCTTGTCGCGGTGATGTGGACACAATTGGAGCGATGGCGGGTGCGTTGTGGGGTGCCTCAGCAGGATCATCAAAACTCCCACCAATCATGCTCGAGTCCCGCGACGAGATCGCTGGTATCGCTACCCTACTGTTCAATCGATACCAGCACAACGCGAATAAATCGGGTAAGGATGCCCGTCAACGGGCCCCCTCCCCAGACCACTAATCACTCCACCATCACCTTTGCCACGCCAGCCGCTCTTGCAAAGTCATCCTCGGTAACCAGCAAGTAGCTCTGCTGGGCGATGCGTGATGAGTTGCCCAGCCAAGAGCAAACCACATGCAACGGGAACTCGCGTTGGAGTTCCGTCTGCCGGATGGCACGCCCCTCTTGAAATTTCACAGAGTGGAACAATCGTGGCCAACCCGAGATTAGGCCGAAACAGCCGATCACTCCATAAAATCCTTGATCGGCTCGCAAGTGCCCGATATCATGCAACTTCGGATCGAGGCCAGCTTGCGTGATAGGCTGCGTTGGTGCGGTCTACAGAGTTTAGGCTGGTCCGTGTAACCGCAAGTTCGCCAATACAGATCGTGCATGATGTCAGACACAGTAGCCATTATCGGCGTTCACGAAATCGAAGCAGGCGAGCCAGTTCACTTGATCGAGATTGAGGTGACGGGTGATGCCAACCAGTTTGACTTCGGAGACGTGACGCAAGCGGATGAAAATATACCTCGCGACAATTGGCAATGCGCCTATGACGAGCGGGAAATTGACTCCCCAACCGCCGGACGCCGATTTGCCTTTTTCTTACACTATCTGAACTTCGAATTGCCACTGGCCACATCGTTTGGCGACATCGATATTCCAGAACCTACACCCATTCCTGAACGATTGGGTACAATCGAATACGAAGCTCCTTGATGGATCACGCTTGATAGATCTCGCACAAGCAACTGGTGACACGATGCAGTCGGACGCGATCCTGATGTACGTGTCGGAGAGGTCGGACGCCGCTCAATGCGTTTTCGAGCTCTCCGGAAATGTTGGCGAACCATCGCATGCACGGGAGCGGCGGTGGCCAGCCGATTTACAAATGAACCTCAACTCCCGCCGCCCCGTGATGCGGGTCGTTCGCCATCACATCTATTCACGGTCGTGCCAATGAAATCTCGGTGGATTATCTTCATTGTCGCTGCGGCCACGGTCGGCATGTTGACTTTGGCTATGAACTCGAGGCCGCTTCAAATCGAGTACCACAAGTACTTCCTTGAACGACTACATGAGGCCATTTACGACGAACCTACTGTCACATCGGGTGGCCTTGTTGGGTATGGAGATCGAAACCAGTTCGAGCGACAGGAGCAGCATTGCAACCGCCTTGCCACGCTGGGATACTTTTTCCATAAGCGATACGACATGGACAAACTTCCCGACACTGGCGAGGTTCACAGTGCATTCTGGCGACTTGTGCAAAATGAATTTCCGAATCGGCGATATCCCACACTGTCCTACCCCGACAATGTGTTAGAGGTATGGGACCTTGCCGAATGCGAAGCCGAATGGGATGAATTCGTCGAACGGCACAACGTGCCAGATTTTGCGGATCGGTTCATCGTACAAACCCAAAATGGCGAAATCGAGTAAGGATGCCCGTTGCCGGGCACTCTCCCCACAACACCTAGCGACTCACCCCTCCACCATCACCTTCTTCGCGCCAGCCGCCTTTGCAAAGTCATCCTCGGTGACCTAGGCATTGAGAATGGAAAATTGAGAATGGAGAATTATTAAGAACACGCCCACCCGCATGGATTTCAATTCTCAATTCTCAATTCACTTCGTAGGTTGGCGTTCTTCCAACCCATCGCCGTGTTGGCTGCCGCTCGATACTGCGGAGCGGCGACCACGTATTCGCTCTTGTCCCCGAAGATCTCGAAGGCGTCATCAAGAATCGGTCGCAGCTCGGGAAAGATCGGGCAACTACGAATCCCACGACCTGCATGGTGTTCTACCTTCGGCTCTGGGATACTCATTCGGTTCATCTCCCAATCGATGTCATCCCAGCGAAGCGATAGCGTTTCCGAAGGTGTCCGCAGCCCACCGTAGCGACTCAGGCACAGGATCACTTGCCAAACTGGATTGGCCTTCTTCATCAGCTTGTCGACTACTTCGCGGGGGAAAAAGCCGATCCGCTCGCTTTTCTTTCGATGAATTGACTTTCATTTATTCCGCTCATTCGCAAGGGCTCTTCGGACGATGTTTTGGTAGAATGCGAAAAACATACAGCTCGCCGAGGAGTCTCGTTTCGCTAGGATCTGTTTTGAGTTTGTAGCCTTTTGGAAAAACCATCGACATGAATAAGCCATCGGTGTATTTCGAAACTACTGTGGTTGGACATATCGCTGCCCGACAGCAGTCCGACATCATCGTTGCCGCTCGCCAACTTTCTTCTTGTCGCTGGTGGGCGTGTCGAGACAAATACCGAATCGTCATCTCTCAGGTTGTGATCGATGAATGCTCTGCAGGAGACTCAACGGCTGCAACCGAAAGGCTTGAGTTGCTTGCCGACATGGAGGTTCTGGCACTAACCTCGGACGCAGAAAGCTTGGCGACCGAACTGATACTCCGTCACGGAATCCCAAGATCCGAGCCTCGAGATGCACTTCACATTTCCCTTGCCGCAGTCCACGGGATACAATTCCTGGTGACATGGAACTTTCGACATATCGCAAACGCCGAAACGCGTGCATCGATTGAGCAAATCTGTCGAGATTGCGGTTATAACCCACCTTCGATTTGTACGCCGGATGAACTGCTAGGAGCTTAAAAAATGACGATCGATCCTATCAATGATGAAATTTTAAGAATCAAACGCGAACTGGCTGCACAGTTTGGCAATGATCTTGAGAAGATCGTCGCCGACATTAAGTCGAGGGAACGAAACACGATTACACTTCCAGCTCGAAAATACGATCCCCAGTCCGTGGCACCCACAACCCGGCAGCCCAAGCTCGTATCCAGTGATGTCTCTGCTCCTACAGTTCCGTAATAGAGCAGGCATTGCCCGTTCGGTGCAATGTTCTTGGGATCACTGAGATTTTGCCACCTTTCGAACTCCTCAAAACTACAGGGAAAACATCAAAAAGTTCGGTTCCTGTCCTCTCCGCTGCAAAACTCTGGTTTTCCCAGGGTTTTTCGCATATTGGGCCAATTGCTTTGGCTTTCCTGCCTATCCATGCATGTCCATGCCTGCAGGTGCTGCCCCTGCAGAAATCATCGTCTTGTGCGCTGCCTTGGACCCCAAAAACAATTCAGTGAGTCGCCAGAGTCGTCTCAGAACCCTCGTTTTTCCAGGGAAAACATGTGGTTTTCTAGTGGAGGTGCAGGATTCGAACTAGTTGAGTTCAAATCGTAGTATTGCGCAACTCGAAACCAACAGCCTTTGCCGCAATAAAAAGACCGCATGGAGCCTTCGCATCGGTCATCCAACCGACCTACTAACACCACGCGGTCTCGGGTTTAGGTTTTGCCAGCCAAGTCGAAACCAAGCCAGACTGGAAAACGAACTGTTCCATCCGGAATCCCAGGGCATCCGCCTCAAGCCATCCAGCTTTCTGTCCGTTGGAATTCAGGGCAACGCGGAAGCCGAGGTTGTTGTTCCGGTTTGACGGGTCGTTCCTGTTCCGGTTCGCCGACCGACAATTCGCGGCCTCGTTGTTCCAACTGCCGCCACGGTTCACGCGGTTCGAGCCCTTAAGGTTCGTCCACCACACTTGGTTGTAACACCGTCGTTCGAAATTTCCAACTGCACACATCTGCACTTTGGGCAAATGCCGTCAGCGATGTGAGTCGCTTCTGCAAATCCAGTTCGCTCAACAGCCCAAGCCGATAGGCTCGTTCCAGAAATCGAACTCTCTTCTGCCATCGATGCTTGCTACGCCGATTAAGCTCGACATGTGTCGGAAACAACCGACATCCCAGAAAGCTAATTCCTTGTTCGATACGACGCACCTGGGACGGTTTGAACTCAAGTCCCAATTCACGAAAAACAAATTGCTCACACGCCTGCTGGACACGCCGCAAGTCCTGCCGATCGTCGCCCCATATCAGCATGTCGTCCATATAACGGACATAACCTCGTACTTGCAACGATTCCTTCACGTACCTGTCGAAACAGCCCAGGTAGAAATTGGCAAAGTGCTGAGACATCAAACTACCGATCGGCAATCCCATTTGCCGCGATCCCCTGAACGATCGTACGATCCGGTCAAACAAGCCCAGAAGCGGGACCTCTTTAAATCTTTGGGTCAATAGGTCCAATAATCGGTCGTGGCTGATGCTATCGAAGTATTTGCGAACGTCCAGTTTAAGACACCAAGGCTGCTTCCGGCAGAATTGCATCGCTCGCTTCACCGCAGCCACCCGACCGCGGCCGACACGGCAGGCAAAAGTATCGTCGATCAACCAGCGATCCAAAACCGGTTCGCAAACATTCATGATCGCATGATGCACGACCCGCTCCTCGAAACAAGGAGCCGTGATAATACGTTCCTTCGGGTCTCGAATTACAAACTGGTGAAACCGGCCAAACTGAAAATTGCCTGTGTAAAGCCGCAGCGCTATTGATGGGAGCCAGTCAGGTAGATCCTTCTGAAAATCTCGAACTTCAGCTCGGTGTCGCTTTCCCCGTGCCGCGCGATGAAACGCGACGAGGAAATTTTCACGATCTAGTATCCTCTCGTACAAACCGCCAACTCGCTTCATGGCAAATCGGAGTTAGGTTCGGGTGATGCGAACTTTGCTAGCGTTGCGAGCAATTTCTCAGAGTACTTTTCCACTTTGGCTTCGCCGATCCCTTCGATACCGAGTAAATCGGCCTTGGATGAACATCGCCGCTGTACCATTAGCGCAAGTTGCTCATTGTTAAAAAGTGCAAACACCGGCACCCCTTCCTGTTGACTTAACTCCTTGCGCAATTCCCGGAGCAGTGAAAAGATCGTGAATTCATCGGCACTTAGGATTGTTTTGTAATCGATGCGATTACGGCTGAGTTGAGATTTTGGATTTCGATCAGTTGTTGGCGAGGTGAGCACGTACTCAACACAAAATACCAAAGACGATTGGTTACCTTGATCCATCCAACGCCGCTCGATTTGGACGATGCGGTGGCTTGCGAGGAAGGAATTCAGCTCCTCGGTTGCTGCATCAGCATAAAGAAGTGGGATCACAAAAACTCGAAACGGCACTCGGTCGCTCTTTTCTTGAAAAAAATCGTGCAGGGGGCAGGCCCCCTGCACCCCGAAGCTTAAAACCAAGAACGGTCTTCGGCACTGCTCGGTCGCGGGGCATCCGCCCACTCGCGACCTCGTGTGCCTACGACCGATCGCTCCGCTCTACTTGCCCCCCTCCGGCGACTGGGGGATTTCGGAGGAACTCAGGGCAACGCGGAAGCCGAGGCCGTCGTTCCGGCTCGACGGGTCGCGCCTGCCCCGGTTCGCCGACCGACAACCCGCGGCCTCGTAGCACCAACCGCCGCCACGGTACACGCGGATCGAGCCCATCTTAGGCCCCACCGGGTCGGTAATCGCTTGCTTGGGATAATCACCGTACCAGTCAGAACACCATTCACAAACATTGCCATGCATGTCATACAGTCCCGAAGAATTCGCCTTTTTTGTGCCAACAGGGTGCGTCTTGCATCCGTTCTCCAGGAGTCTCTCTACGTAAATTTCTACATTCTCTCCCGATTTCTCCCATATCCGATCGGAGTTTATTATCTTTCCTCCACTATTGTCTCCAAACCAGTCGAAGTCTTTCAATGCACTTCGATCAGCTCCGAAACTATAAGCGGTTTTGGTCCCTGCACGGCATGCATACTCCCACTCCGCTTCGGTCGGCAAGCGATAGACGCGACCTGCTTTCTTCTCTTCAGGCAAGTCCGAAAGTCGTTTGCAAAACTCCACCGCTTCTTCCCAGCTAACAAACTCAACCGGGTGGTTATCCGTGTTAACAGGAATGATCTTCTCTTCTTCAATCGTACGCCCCGTTTCCGGGTGTTTCTTAGCAGGGATTCGCACAGCGACATTATCACCCTGAAAATAACTTGGGTTCTTTCCCATGACCTTTTTGTATTGAGCCTGAGTGACCTCAAAAACACCAAGATAGTAATCGTGAGTGATCGTTACCAAATGTTGTTTCTCGTCATCATCAGAGTCTTTCTCTTCGGGTGGCGATCCCATCTGGAATGATCCCTTTGGAATCAGCACCAGCTTCATGCCGATGCTGTTGGTAACTTGTTTTGGATTTTGAGCATTAGACGCTTGCGGAAACAATGCCATGCCAAAAATGGCAATGACGAGCGAGACTGTCACGAACACGCGCATAGAACGAGAACTCCAAAGTGAGCCAATTTTGATTCGAATTCCTGAAACAGACTTATAGTATATTGCCGGAAAGTTCTCATGCTGAGGCTAGTTCCCATTGCCGACTAGGCGCGTCCTGCCTTTTTTTCGCACAAATATCCGAAAAATGCTAGTTTCTTGAATTTTACGATAAAAGCATGGCGGTCAACCATTTACCACCAAGAGTCCAGCGTGTTGCTCGATAACTTGACGCCCGCTCGATTCTGCTGGCGATCGACCGACTTTCCATCAGGCATCGCTCATCACCTTCTTCGCCCCTGCCGCCCTAGCAAAATCATCCTCTGTGACCAGCAGGTAGCTCTGCTAGGCAATCCGTGGTGAGTTGCCAAGCCACGAGCAGACCACGTGCAGTGGGAACTCACGCTGGAGTTCTGTTTGCCTGCTAGCCCGCATCGAGTGGAACAATCGTGGCCAACCCGAGACGCCGGCGCGGCACCGCGAAGCAGTCGCATCATCTCGCTGCGTAGGTTGGCATTCTTCCGGTAGGACATCGAACCATCGGATTACTTTGCTAGTACCCCACTATGTCCTTGATTGCAACATCTCAAGCTGATCTTCCGTCAGTTTACTCTGTCCGGCGTCGGAGGCCTTTGGTAGCAACTTAATTGCGAGTAATCGATCTCGCTCGCAGTCCTCCTCGCGTCCCTCGAGTTTTGCAAGAGCCGCTTGCGCCAAAAGCCTGCGGGATTTCTCGACGATCCCGCCTTGACTCGCCTTTAGATGCCGTTTAATCGCGTCCAAGTCACCAGCAAGCCACGCGCAGATAGCAAGCTCAACATGGACAGATTGCTTAAAGCCCGATGGATACGCATCGACACTATCCTCCAGCCACCTCCCATACTTCGCAATGTCAGCATCGTGCCGGGAATCCATCGCTTGGGCTAGCAGATACATCAAGCCGCAAGCACGCAGTAGCGGTTCGTCGCAATCGAGATTGGCCAACTTCTCGACCGCAGACGAATCCCAATCACGAGGTCGAATGCCACCTAGACTTTGCGCGAAGATGTGCAAGAGCGTGCCTCGGTCAATGGCCGCGCTGCCTCCCTTGAGCACATCAATGAACTGCAATCCATCGCTCAGAAAGCCACCCACCCGCACCGGTATGAGCGTGACGAGAAAGACTCCTAGCGAAGTGGCGGCAACGAAGATGCAATACGCTGCAAAACGGGGATCCGATACCGATGCGATGACGATGGCGACAATCGCAAGCAACAGGCTGGCGGCAGGGCCCCCAGCGATCAGCACCAGTAACTGTTGACGGAGCGAAGCTCCCTCTTTGGTTGGTAGACTCGCGGCAAGGCCTCCCATGAGCGCTAGGTTGGTATTCCACTCAAACCGTACACCAGACGCGGAGGTGTACCAACCAAACGGTCCGACGATCAACATCAGGAACCGCATCCCCTGCGAAAGACCGCTCAAAACATGTCCAATTTCGTGTGTGCCCAGGACGATCAGTATCAAAACGGGAATCGCTAAGACGTCCCATGCCGTCAGAATTTCGTTAGCCTTTGAGAGTCGCTCGACCAATTGGTTTCTTGCCAGCCCCGATTCGGCAAGCTGATTCAAGTTCTGCTTTATCCAAACTGCAAGGAACGCGCCGATCAGGCCGCCTACAAGCAAGCCAGCCCATAGCCCCCAACTGGCACTCTTGGACTCGCCTTTTAATTCCTTGTCCACGGATTCAACCTCCAAACCAAGCGACAAACAGGCAGCATACGGTTCAATTATCGCAGTGTTATTTTATTGGTTCTATTCGGAAGCATCGGTCGGTTATTGACTTTCCGCAATGCTGAAGTCGCCGATTTTCGGTCACTTTCCACAAAATCTCTCACCTGACCGTCAAGTCCTCCTTCGCACCAGCCGCTTTGGCAAAATCCTCCTCGGTGACCTAGGGATTGAGAATGGAAAATTGAGAATGGAGAATTATTAAGAACACGCCCACCCGCATGGATTTCAATTCTCAATTCTCAATTCTCAATTCAGTTAGTAGGTTGGCCTTCTTCCAACCCATCGCCGTGTTAGCAGCGGCGCGTTACTGGGGAGCTGCGACCACGTATTCGCTCTTGTCGCCGAAGATCTCGAAGGCTTCGTCGAGGATCGGACGCAGCTCCGGAAAGATCGGACAGCCACGAATTGCACGTCCTCCATGGTGCTCGACTTCAATTTAAGACCAATCCTCGACCATCAAACCGGAGACTCTTGAGAATTCCGAGTCATTGTTTGTTACAAGCACAAAGCCGTGTCGAAGACAGATCGCGGCGATCTGAAGATCATACGGTCCGATCACTTGACCTTTTAACTCCAGATCGTGTCGAATGGACGCGTAAACATTGGCGTCGACCTCGTCAAACGGCAAACAAGAAAATGGAGCGAGCAGAGACTTGATAATATCAACACGCTGGATTCGGTTTCCGTATTTTTCCGCACCGTGAAGCAACTCCGATAAAACCACCGAGCAGGTTACGACTTGTCGCGGCGAAATCGTGGCCAGCCTACCTCGAATGCTCGATTTAGGATCCTTCAAATAGTGGATCCAAGCGTTCGTATCGAGCAAATATTGCGTTACCATTTTTCTCGATTCGGTAATACACCTTGGTCTGGTCGATCGAACGGCTCTTTCTCAAACGCCCCGGCAGTGGCTTCAAAATAGCAATCAGGCCAACGATTGTTCTTCTCCAAAACCCTTGGCTCAAACTCGACTTCGACCTTGTCTGGAAGATCGACGGGGTCCACCGGTCGGAAGATTCCGTTTTCGAAGACTGCATGGATCGTTTTGGACATCGTTTAGAATCTCGATTTTTCAACTTTGTGACCGGAAGCACTTCACCAATAGTCTCATCGGTTATTGCGGGAGTCAAGTCGCAGTTGGTTTTTCCCCGATTGGAATCTATCCTATATGTCGAATCATCTGCTTGGGTACCTTTCGAACTCTTCAAAAACATTGGGAAAACACCCAAAAGTTCGGTTCCTGTCCTCTCCGCTCAAAAACCCTGGTTTTCCCAGCGTTTTTCGCATTTCTGGCCAGTTCCTTTGGCCGTCTGTAGCGCCCATGCAACTCGGTGCATGGCGCCTGCGGCGTTGCATTTCGCGTCGCGCTGCCCAAATCGAGTCGTTTTTCGAGTCGCGCGAGTCGCCAAAGCACTGGGGTTTTGCATGGCCCAATCTGGCCCCGATCCACGATGGTGGAGGCAGGAGTATTCGAACTAGTGGGTGGCGGTTGTTGGGCGAATGAACTTCATTGCGCAAGTTCCGTGATCAGATTCTTCATTGACTCCGTCAGGGTTTGTGGGAATCAATTCAAGGTACGGATTCATGAAGGAGCTTTCAGCCATGGTGATTTCAGACCAAAACCGAAGGCCGTTGGGCCTATTTGTGGACCAAGCCACCCCGTTGCTTTACACGTCGCTAATCGAAACTTTTCGAGTTCGCCACTACAGTCCTCGGACTCAAGAAGCGTATGTTCACTGGATACGCCGATACCTTTTATACCACCAATTCAAGCATCCTCGGCTTCTGAAAGAAAGCGATGTGAATCACTTTTTGACCTATTTAGCTGTCAAAGAAACTGTGTCGGCCTCCACTCAAAACCAAGCATTGTCAGCGATCCTGTTTCTTTATGAGCATGTGCTCAAGCAACCCCTCGATCGTATCGATGGGGTTGTTCGAGCCAGACGCTCGAAACGACTACCTGTTGTTCTGACAGTCGACGAAGTTGCTCGAATCATGGCACATCTGAAGGGGGATAAATGGCTGATTGCGATGCTGCTTTACGGAGCCGGTCTCAGATTACTTGAATCGCTTCGACTGCGGGTAAAAGACCTGGATCTTCAACGACTTGAGATTACCGTTCGCCAAGGCAAGGGTGACAAAGACCGTATCACTATGCTGCCGCGATCTACTTTAGAACCATTGCAGAGGCACTTAGAGGTTGTTGAATCAATTCACCGTAAGGACCTGGAAGAAGGCTATGGTCGAGTCGATTTGCCAGATGCTTTGGCCCGCAAGTACCCGAACGCCAACCGCGAGTGGCGGTGGCAGTATGTATTCCCTCAAGAAAATCGTTGGCGTAACCCGAGGACAAATGAAGAAGGTCGCCATCACATGGACGAATCGTTGGTGCAACGAGCCGTGGCTTTGGCAGCGAGGGAGACAGGACTGACCAAAAGAGTAACCTGCCATACATTCAGGCATTCGTTTGCCACTCATTTGCTAGCGAATGGCTATGACATTCGAACCGTTCAGGAACTTTTGGGGCACAGCGACGTTCGTACGACCATGATTTACACGCACGTTTTGAATCGTGGAGGTAAGGGTGTTCGCAGTCCTGCAGACAGGCTGGCTAAGGGTTTTGAGGGGGATTAGGCCGAAACAGCCTATCACTCCATAAAATCCTTGATCGGCTCGCAAGTGACTGATATCATTCGACTTCGGGACGAGGCTAACTTGCGTGATAGGCTGCGTTGGTGCGGTCTACAGGGTTTAGGTGGATCCATATAAAAACAAGTTCGTCGAAAGGAAACAATTGGATAACACAGCACTCCTATCGAAGATGCAAGACGAATTGCGCAATGCGATTACATCGCACTACGCTGACCTCGCGCGCGAAGTCGATGACATCTGCGGCTACGCGGTTTGTGCCCCGTCTACCTTCGAACACGTGTTTCCTGCATACCAGTTGAGGTCCGAACTCCGCAATAGTTCCGACGATGATTCTGGGCTAGACTCCTACTTTCCACCGCAATGGAATTCATTTGGGACTGTCTTCTTTGATGACGGCTTCAATTCGCTGATGGCGGACATCTCCAATCGCCTTTGGGGCGACAACTGCATCGAAGCCAACAAGGTGTACGACAGGATTCTGAAAGTTGTGATTGATCTGGAGCGAGAGGGTATCTTTGGTCCCAGATCGACTCATCGTTTTGTTACAATTTGCGACGTCGGAGGCGATGAATCGATGATCATTACAAGTTCGGAGCAACTAAATGCTTCTGACACTCACTCACGCGTACTAAAAGCGTTCGGGCGAAACACGTAGGAATCGACGAACCAACCGTTGCACCCAAGCCCGCGATCGGGTGTTTTTCAAATGGAAACGTTCATCGCGCGGGCTGGGTGAACGGAAACGTTATGCCGCAGACAATGATGCCGCAATTTGAAATACTAGAACGCTCGGGTATTGGGCCCGTCAGGCTCGGCATGACGCGATCACAGGTTCGTGACGCGCTTGCTCACTTTCCGGACAGTGGGCTTGATCAAGATTCCCACCCGACGCTCGATTATGCGTTCGGAAATAGCCTACAGATTGAATACGACGATGCTGGCCATGCCCAATTCATCGGCGCTGGCTTTTACAAAGGTTGCGGTTGCGATTACATGTTTCGCGATCGCCACGTCGGCGAATACGGGGCCAACGAACTGTTCCGTGTTCTAGCTGAAATCGATGGTGGAAGCCATGACTTCAATGAATACGATTACTTTTTCCCGAACATCATGATGACCGTGTGGGATGCTGATTCACAGTACGATTACTTAGGCGGCGAATCACGAGCTGTGTACGGCCAAATTGGCGTTGCCAACCAAACGTATTGCGATGCAGCTGAACGTTGACCGAGAATGGCGGCATAACAAAAAAATCCACCCGAGTTGCCGATCGGGCGTTTCCTGAAATCAAAATCCCTTGGCGGCAACCGGGTGATTTCAGTCGTTAGGAGCTTTCCTCGCTATGTCGCGAATGAAGATGATGCTCGGGATTGCGGGAGCAGGATTGGTAATCGCGTTGGGCGGGCTGGTATATGGCGTCCTTACGGTCGGCGTGCCTTACCAGGATCCCACGGCAGCCCAAGCCGCTGCGGAGCGTATGAATTTTGCGATCAGCGGCTGGGCTATGGGCGGCGGGATTCTGATGCTGCTTGCTGCGGGCGGCGGATTAGTGATGCTCGGCGCAGTCCGCTTGATGCGGCCCCGCTCCTAACCAGTCGCTGGATCAGACGGCGGATAGAATCCAGCGGAATGGATGATCTATGGTCCGCCGCTGATCAGCTTCCCCGTTCGTCCTTCCGAAGGAGATTCAATGGGTGCATGGGGCGTCGCGATTTTTTCCGACGATCTCGCTGCCGACATCCGTAGCGATTTTCGCGAATTGATCGGTGATGGGTTGACTCCATCCGACGCGACTGACCGTCTCAAGGCTGAGTATGCGTCATCACTTGTTGATCCCGATGAGATGCCTGTCTTCTGGATTGCATTGGCGGTTGCTCAATGGAGACTTGGTCGACTCGAAGAGAGCGTCAAGAAAATGGCGCTACAGGTCATTGACGATGGCACTGATCTCGCGAGGTGGGACGACGCACAAAGTCGAGTCAAACGGGAAGTGGTTCTTGCGAAAACAAGAGCAGAATTGCTTGCTGCTTCGCCGCCAGCCAAACGAGTTCCTCGAACCATCAAGGAAGCTAATGAATGGCATCTTGGCGAGACGATCGGATTTCAATTGCTGTCCGGTAAATGGACGATGTTCCGCGTGATCGGCCATCACGCTGACAAAGGCGGGCGATTTGCGGTTTGCGAACTACTGAATTGGGTTGGGGAAGCGTTTCCGTCTAAAGATCTGATTGCGGAATTGCAAATAAAGAAAGAGAATACACCACGCGGTATATCGCAGTTCCTTTTCCAGGAGCCCCGGAAAAAAAAGGAGCAGGCACGGGTCGTACGGTTGGGTGTCTCAACAACGCCAAACCAAAAGCTTGGCGGGTATACTGCACTGGTCTGGCCCTATGTTGATAACCAATTAAAAGAGATTTTTGGCTTACATTAATCAAGACAACTGGACGAACCAAGCCATGCACCCGAATACGCGATTGGGCGTTTTTTACATTTTGGCCTTACTCGCGCGTGCCGGGTGATGGCAAGCGTTCGTCAGAAGGATACGGATCCAGATACCGAAGTATCGCGTGCATTCCTCGAAGTCATTCGAATATTGCGGCCCTATTTTGAACCGCTTTACTCAATGTTGTCATAGAATACCACACCAAAACGCTGTAGGTTGGCATTCTTCCAACCCATCGCCGTGTTGGCCGCGGCGCGGTACTGCGGTGTGGCGACCACGTATTCGCTTTTGTCGCCATAGAGCAGGGAACCACAGAACACACCCGAGTACACGGAAGCATGACATAACGCAAGAAGGTTTTGTTTCCGTGTGTTCGGTGTGTTCTGTGGTTAAGAAAAACGGGATAGCGACTCAAACCCAGGATCACTTGCCAAACTGGGTTTTCCTCCTTCATCAACTTGAGGAATCTCAGAGTTTAGCGGGGGAAGTGGGATTTTGGACGGTATTGACACGTCGGGAAAAAATCGACCTCATTCTTGGCGGGCAGATTGAACCCTGGACCGCCCCCCCGGTGCCTGCTCCCAGAACATCTGCCACTGCTCAAGCGATTCCAACCCCGTAAATACCCGATTGGCCTGACGCAAGTCCCTACCCGCAAGATACCCACTACCTACTTTGTGCACGCAACCCTCCTCCTGCCACCGCACCAAACGATGCGCCCAATCCTTAACGTCTTGATAAGTCTCCAAATCCGGTGCCCTCAGCGGCGATCTGGTAACCGTCAATGCATAATCGGTATTAAACCGGCAATCGCGACTATCAATGTCAATCCTATCGTTCTGCGCTCGCCGCAACATCAAACTCACTGCACTCTGCCCGACAAACTCCGATTGCTCGATGAACAGTCGACTCGGATTATCCCCAGTGTAACTCTCCGGCGAAGTAAAGATCGCAATCCCTCCCCTCGATGTCATCTTGCAATTTCGTATCTCAACCAACCCGCCCCCCAAGATGTAACCCAAACTAAACAACCTGCCATCAAAGATCGAATTGGTCACTCGCGCGCTCCCACCCGCCCCAAGAATCGTCCCTTGAATGCTCGAACTAAATTCGCATCGATCGACGACCAACTGACTGCCAAACTCCGTCGAAATCATGTTGACAAACTGTCCCTCCTCAAAGGCTTGGGTTGTCTGCGGTGGCCTCCAATCGAACTTAACTCCCTCCAGCGTTAAATCTCGATCTGTCCTGAGCAAATACGCTACCTGACGATCCTCTTGGAGTCCATAACGGATCGTCGGCCTAGTCCCAGCGCTTGCCTCAATCGTCAACCGTTTGCCCCGAACCTGTATCCCACTTTCAGCAAGATCTCGATCGATCAGAATCCTGTCGTCATCGTTGGCATCAAGGATTGCTTTGCCAAGCGTTTGATACGCCATCTCTTTACCCTCGATCCATACACCTCGAAGAACCCTTGGGTTAACCTCTTTACTGACGCTCGGCAAACTTTCCTTGGATGCTTTCGGACTCGTGACAAGCAACACGAAACTCGCTAAGAGAGACACAACAACGAGCAACCCCAATCCAGCGTAGATCCACTTAGCGTTTTGATTGGATCGAACATTCATCGAAAACGACTTGGACTCCAAACTGCTGACGACTTGCCTCGCACTTTGAAGCCGATCCTCAGGCTTTTTTGAAATCAACTTATCTACCAAATCCGATAGCCAATGCGGGGTCTCAGGACGCACCCGAACGACCGACTCAACTCCCTGGTTGCGGATCTTATCAAGCACAACAAATACATCCGGATGCTCAAAAGGAGTCACACCCGTGAGCATCCTATACATCATCAGCCCTAAACTAAACAAATCCGAACGCTCATCGACCGGGATCTTTTGCGTCTGCTCAGGAGACATATACATAGGTGTACCGATAATAAATCGATCTCCCGTATGCGTCGTGCTGTCTTGTCTCTTGGCTAAACCAAAATCGGCAATCCGCACCCACTTTTTTTCACCTTCGAGCAAGATGTTATCGGGCTTCAAATCGCGATGTACGATCCTTCGTTCATGCGCAGCGACTAGCCCCTTAGCGATTTGCAAACTGATCGACACACACTGGTCTATTTCCAATCGACCCTGACGGCTTAGCAAACTCCCGAGCGACTCTCCATCGACATATCTCTGGATCAAGACCGGATTGCCGGCAGCATACACAATGCTATAAATCGAAAGAATATTCTCATGCTGCAATGCAGCGATCGCCTGAGCCTCCTCGATCAGCCGCTGACTGGAGTTAATTTTCTGGGAATATTCGTTTTCAAATAAACCCCAATCTTTGAAAACTTTGACCGCTACTGGCCGTTTTAACGACTCGTCGATACCTTCATAAACAATCCCCATCCCCCCACGACCAATCTCACGCACGACCCGATAGCCGACGAGCTCCTTGTTGAGCTTCGCGATTCGGTCCTCGATCGCCACCGTATCGGTACTAGTCGCTCGAGTAACAGATTGCTCGATCTCCCCGCGGCCACTTTGCAATTTCTCGATGCGATCGGCCAAGTGCTCTGAATTGTCCATCATCGGTTGTGGTGCACTGCCAACCGGCCATTGATGAGCACCCGCAAGCTGCTCTAATCGCGACTGTATTTCGGGATTCGATACGATGATCTGCTCTAGCTCACTCTCCTGAGACTGGCTCAAATTCCCAGCGAGCAAATCACATAGCATCAGATCATCGATGTTCTGCGGGTTGATCATCCCAGGACTCCGCAAGTTCTATTTCTTGGCGTATGCTCGCTAAGACGCGCGAGCGTGCGATGTATACCGCTCCGGTGCTGATCCCGAGCTCTTGTGCGACGCAGGCTATCGACTTGCCATCGACGGTCGTTTCCCAAAAAGCTCTCCAAGTTCTTTGGTGAAAGGAGGATTGAGTTCGCTTTGCTGCCCAATGAAACATTCGCAACTGATACTCGCGTTCCCATAGATCCAACTGCTGGCGATCGGGCTGCTCTCGCAATAACTCGAGCATATCCGTATCCCCAGTCCCACGAACATGATGCTTGGCCCTGGACGCATAGAGCCTCAATGTGTTGCGCAGGATCGTTAGCAACCAACCTCGAAATGAGCCCTTGTCGGACTGATATTGCATCGACGGAATCGCCTTGGACACCCGAAGCAATGTTTCCTGAGCCGCATCGGCCGCATCGGCATCTTGAAACCCAGTTCGCAAAGCATACGAATGCAGCAGTGGCATATACAAATCGACAAACTCCCTCCAAGACGCTTGGTCTTGGGGATCGCGGATTCTGACCAGCAATGTGGCTCTGGTATCGAAAGGACTCATCGGCAACGGTGGGGCAATTTCCAAATAAACCTCCAGCGTTAATTCTAACCGACTCATCACCCCCGTTGCCAAACTTCGTGGCTCTTCCGCAGAATTTGTGGGTAAAAGGTTCTAACATTTCTAGGATGGAAGCGTTTGGATTTTTCGCTTTCCCCAGATAACAAGCCACAGGGATGGGAGGAAGTCAGGGGCCACCGTAGCAGCCCCTGGCTTGTTACCCGGCCTCGGCTTTCCTCGAGTTGGTTCCCGCCAGAGCGCTATCCTCCATCGAGGCATTCGCTAGTTTATCGAGCAGTAATCGTGCTCGCAATGCTTCACGAGAAAAGCATCTTGAGCCTGGGGTGGTATCATGAGGTTTACTACGACTTCAGTACACCAACCCCAAGGCAACAAGATGCAAATACAGACTATCCTCAATCGCGTCGAAAAGCAAAAGGGCTTTGTCTATTCAAAGGCTAGTTTCAACAAAAAAGGGGAATTGGAAATCGAGGTCCGACCTCGAAGCAATTCCCGAGCGATCTGTAGCGGCTGCGGGAAGAAGGGATCGACCTACGATCACAGCTCTGTCCGCCAATTTCAGTTTGTTCCGCTTTGGGGTATTGCGGTATTCTTGGTTTACTCCATGCGAAGAGTCAACTGCAAGGAATGTGGGGTAACCACCGAACGAGTTCCCTGGGCATGTGGCAAGAACCAACACACATACTCGTTCCGATTGTTTCTAGCAACCTGGGCCAAGCGGATGAGTTGGAAGGAAACGGCAACTGTTTTTTCAACGAGTTGGGATAGCGTGTATCGAGCGGTCCAGTGGGTAGTTCACTGGGGAATTGCACATCGGGAGCTCAGTGGAATCGAGTCGATCGGTATCGACGAGATTCAGCATCGGCGGGGGCATCACTACCTGACCCTGGTGTACCAACTGGATCAAGGCTACAAGAGATTGCTTTGCGTACGCAAGGAACGAACCGAGGCGAGCCTGAGTAGCTTCTTCAACCTGCTAGACGCAGATGCGATCAAGGGGATCAAGTACGCTTGCACCGATATGTGGCAGGCTTAACTGAAGGTTCTTCGAGAGCGAGCCCCGGGTACAACGAACATTTTAGATCGCTTCCACATCATGAAAAAGTTCTCGGAGGCATTGGACAAGGTTCGAGCCGATGAGACGCGGCAATTGCTCAGAGACGGATACGAGCCGGTTCTCACGAAGTCCCGTTGGTGTATTTTGAAAAAGCGAGAGAACCTTACTGCCGATCAGACGGTCAGATTACAAGAGTTACTCAAGTACAATCTGAAGACGACGAAGGCTTACTTGATGCGAGAAGACTTCAATCAATTCTGGACCTACAGTTCCCCGATAGGGGCATCGAAGTTCCTTCGCGATTGGTGCAAGAGGGCGAATCGATCGGAGATCGATCCCATGAGGAAAATCGCCAAGATGCTCCAGCGTCACGAGCCATTGCTACTGAATTGGTTCGAGGCCAGAGGGCTTTCGTCGGGAATCGTTGAGGGATTCAACAACAAAGCGAAATTGACCATGAGAAAATCGTACGGATTTAAGGAGGTAGAAACCATTTCTACCGCACTATATCATCAGCTTGGCGACTTACCTGAGCCAAAACGGACCCACAAATTCTGCTGACGAGGCAACTTCGTATTCATTAATCGGATTATTTTCAAAACCTATTTCCTACCGCCGCTGATTTCGTCTTTGTTTTTCTCGCCCATCCGTCAGGTCGTCGTAAACCAACCCTAGGCCTTGAACTACCTCAGTCGCTTCCCCTTCTGAACCCGACCTTGAGTTGATCAAATTGATCACATTGAGCACATCAAGAGGCAGGATGAATCCATCGTCGTCGACATCCAGGAATTGCTTCGCTCCAGGTCCGATGTCGTCAAGACGCCTGGATCCCTTGGTGTTGATGTCGTTGATCAACACCAGAACATCCAGTGGACCGATAAAGCCGTCGTCGTTGACATCGAACGGATCTCGCTCGTTGCGCCAAACATTCGTTCCAAAGACTACGAACTCGACCATCGCTTCTGCTCGGCCAATGCCATTGTCAACGCGATAGACAAAAGTCTCTTTGAGAAACTCGGTTCGCTTGAGATTCCGGAATGCCTCCGCACCATTGGGATCGTAGCTGATGCGTCCGTTCGGCATGATCGCAAGACGAGCACCCAGTAAAGTCGTTTCGATGACTTCATCTTCGTTTTCGGGGAGAAACTGCAACTCCCGTCCATCAAGATGAGTGATTCTTGGCAAAAACTCTCCAAAAATCTTCCTGTCGTTTTCCAGGACATTCAAAGCCGACTGACCAAATTTACGCAACAACCTGCTGTCGTCGACACCTTGAAGCCCGTCGAGCGACGTTCGCAAGTAAACATTGTTACGTCCAAGCGAACTGATCGATCGGGCTTCGTTCCACAGCACGACCAATGAGCCACCGCCGAAGAAATCTTCGGCCATGCTCAACTGAAGATCTCGCAGAGAACCTCTAATATCGGTCGATACGGGCAAGACACTGGCCAAGAGGCTCTCAGCATCCGACTCGGTGATTCCAGGCCCACTGGCTTCGTCGCGGAATTCCTCGCTGAGGATAAAGTCTCCGAGCGTCGGATCATAGAACCTACCTATGACAAAGATGCTCGAAAGTCCATCACCACCAAACACTCCATCATCACGCCAACCGAGATAGGTGCCTGCAAAGCCCATGGCCAAATCAGGCTTATCGGCATATCCAAGCGTATCGGAAAGGGTATGGGCACCGAATCTTGGAGCTGGATCTTGCTGGTACTGAGGAATCATCGGTTGTACAGCAAGTGGTAGGTTTGGATCGACGCGAAGCACCAATCCATCGACTTGGTTCCCACGACTCGACACGGTCTCCCATGCGATAGCCACATTGTAGATCAGCTCGATTTCACCGGGCACCGATCCGATTTGGTCGAGATATTGAATCCCGATCGTCGGCTCAAGCGTATTGTCGTCGGTGACTTGATGAATGGTTTGCCAACGACCAGAAGCATATTCCTGGAACGACACGTTTGGGACTCCCGGCAAAAAGAATGATTCGTCCCTTAATCCAGCTCGATCCGAACGGACAACGATGTCATGATCCGTTCCATCGGTTTGCGATACGGCTAATACGGCTTGGAAATCCAGCGCAGACACGTCGTAGCTTTGAAGATTCCTGCCGGCAGCGGGTGTAAATAGAGTCTGCTCTGGAAGAAATAGTTCGACGTTAACGTTAGGTGTCCGCGAATAAACATATTGGGAGCTCTTCAAAACGCTTTGGCCTGAGGCAGGATTAGTCTCGATCCAAAACAGCAAGCCACTATAGTCTCCATACTGAACGAACCGAGCTTGGTCAGCCCGACCGATTTGAGCCGGGTTAGACATACGATCCCACGCTTGATCCTCGCGGGCGACTTCGATATTGCTAGTTCCATCGGCAGCGATGCTCGTCCAAGCCACCACGAGCGAATCGCTTGATTCGGTCTTGAAGAGTGTTGGGCGTCGGGATTGGTTTTCGTCGTTGCTGATACCACCTCCTGAGGCTGAGTCAAAGTTCCCGAAACCTGCCAATGCACTCCACTGTCCGATCCCATGGGGATGGTGGGCAACATAGATTTCAGTATTTCCGTTTCGCCAATCGACCCAGGCAACATAGACTCCCGAATGGTCTACATAAACCGATTCTTCGAAGCCACCGACATTGCTCAGCCCGCCAAAACTAGCCGAGCGACTCAGTTGTGAGAACCTGCCACGTCGTTCCGGTCCCGATGGCAACTGGAAATCGACGGCACCGGGCATATCGATTCCATTGGCTACGATATCGGCATGAACTCCACCGTCGATGGTATTGATTCCCGATCCTCCATCGATGATGTCCGACCCGCCCAAGCCCATGATCGTATCGTCACCTTCATCGCCGCTGAGTCGATCTCCAAAAAGAATATTGTCCTGAGTCTTCGGATCGTCGGAACCCTCGTCCGATCCGACGAGTGTGTCGTCTCCTTGATCCCCTTTGAGCGTGTTGGAGATCCCATCGCCAGCAAACAGATAGTCGTTCCCTTGTCCCCCGCTGATGGTGTCTTGCTGACCGTCACCATAGAGTGCATCATCACCATCACCACCAAAGATCGTGTCGTCTCCGTCTCCTCCTTCGACGACGTCGTCGCCTTCGTCACCCATGAGGGTATCGGCACCACGCTCACCATAGATACGGTCATTGCCTAGACCACCGCGAACCGTATCGGCTTGATCTCCACCGTAGATCACGTCATTGCCTTCGTCACCCATGAGGGTATCTGCACCGGTATGGCCGAGGATCAGATCGTCTCCCTGATCGCCGTGGATCGTGTCATCTTGATCGCCACCGCGAAGCGTATCGTTTCCATCTCCACCGAAGATCGTATCGGAGCCCTCATCGCCATAGACGAAATCAGATTGGTCGTTGCCAGCGATAAAGTCCGCACCCGTGTTCCCTTCGATAAGATCCGAACCTCGATTCCCATAGAGCGAATCGTCGGCCGAACCACCGATCAAATGGTCGTTGCCAAGACCACCATCGAGGATATCAGTTCCATCTCCCCCATCGAGCGTGTCATCGTCATCACCACCGATTAGGACATCCGAATCTTCATCGCCGAACAAGGAATCGTTGCCCAAATTTCCACGCAGCCTATCCTCACCGGGACCTCCGTGGATTTGATCATCATCACGATCGCCAAACAGATAATCGGCCTGATCGGCTCCTCCTGTCAGAAGATACCAATCCTCGGGTTGCTTCAAGTGAAACCCAAAGATTCGGTCCAATCCGTTCTGGCCATGAATGGTATCGGAGCCTTCATTGCCAAGAAGAGTATCGTCCCCTTGCTCACCATAAATCAAGTCGTTATCAGGTCCGCCAGCTATGAGATCTGCATCGAAACCACCGTAGAGTAAATCTCGATCTGAAACACCTGGAGGTAATGAATCGGCCAGTTGACTGGAGTTGTATCCATAGATGGTATCAGCGTCGGTTCCACCGTAGATCACATCGTCTCCAAAACTTCCCGCAAGCGTATCTTGCCCCTCTTCACCAAAGAGGATGTCATTGCCAGATTGACCATCGATCGAATCTGCTTCCGAACCTCCATAAATGGTGTCATCATCGAGGCCTCCGTAGATTTCATCGTTGCCTTCTCCACCGAAGATCAGATCATCGCCTTGTCCACCGTCGATCGTATCTTCTCCGGAATCACCGTAGATTTCGTCTGCGTCGTCCTGTCCAAAAATCGTATCGTCGTCTTCGTTACCGCTGAGGAGATCTTGTCCCAAGCCGCCAAAGATCCAGTCGATCCCACTGCGGCCGTAGATGCGATCCATACCGTCGTCCCCGAACAGAAAGTCTCCCTCGCTCCCACCATCGATCGTGTCATCATCGAGGCCGCCTCGGATCGTATCCGATCCACTCTCACCGAGGATCGTATCGTTTCCCGCCCCACCTTGGATCGTGTCGGCATCGGGACCTCCGTAAAGCAGATCTGGCAAAATCCCTCCGGTTATGGTGTCGTCACCTTCATTGCCAAAAACAATGTTTAGCCCGTTGCCTGTTTCAATCGTGTCGTCTCCGATACCTCCGTGGATTTCATCGTTGCCGTCTTGGCCAAAGAGGTCGTCGTTTCCCTCATCCCCATAGATCAAATCATCGCCTGCCCCCCCAACAATTATGTCCTTACCGCCAGAGCCAGAAAGTTCATCTTGACCATCTCCTCCATCGATAAAGTCAATACCTTCACCCCCTGTGATCACGTCATCCCCATCCCCTCCTCTCAATAAAGATGGTTTATGGACTCCCACCATTACGATTCGATCGTCTTTGGATCCTCCGTCGGCGATGATCGATAGCACCTTACTGGCAGTAAACCGCTGCGACTTTCCGAATGCCGAAACAATGATCTCGCTAGCACTTTGCGTAACGGTGAAAAACTCCTCTTCGACATTCGCACGCACATCGCGTCTGAAAGCTTCAGGACCGATGTAGAGTGTAAGAGTCCCGTTTGCATCTAGACCTCCGAGGATCGCTGGTGGCTCGGGCTCTACAAAGGGACAACCGATCACTTTGCGCCCGCGAGCCAAAGTGACTTCGGTAATCGGCAACTCAAAGGGTATACCTCCAAGTTTCGCACGAGCTTCTAAAGACACCCCGAATTCACCGTTAATCGCAAAACAACCTGCACTGGACTTGAAATCCTTACCACGCACTTTTCCATCTTTGTCGTGATCAAGTAGATCGATGCCTACTTCGGAGAAGACACCTCCACCGACCAGGAGTGACAGCCCTGGCACGCCAACTCCGGCTGCGGCCAACAAATCACCTCGAATGAACACTTCATTGACGTCTGCTCCTGTCCCATCGGCATTGGCTCGATCACTAACATAAAAACCTTGGAAGAAATCCTTGGGGTCTCGCGACTTCGAATAAGCATCGAAGCCTTTGGTATCAAGCCCAACCTTGAAATCAAATCCCAGTTCCAACCCACCAAAGATACCTGCGAGGATGCCAGGGAAGACATTGAACTCAAGCCCAAGGGGTAATTTGAATGTCGCATTAGGCAAATCCCAAGTGATCAAGTTGGCTTGCCCCACTCCAAGCAACCAGGCGATGACGCTGAGTGGATCCTCGATGATCGGAAGCCGCAAGGCACCTGGGGATGTTTCAAGGATTCCCGAAACGTTTACGGCCCCCAAGCCAAATTGATTGCGCAAGTCTCCCGGTAAAGGGGTATCCGCCAAATCCAAGACACCTGGATCGAGCTGAGGTAGCCGAGCATCAAACTGAGGGCTTGCCAGTCCACCAAATCGGAGATCCCCAAGATCCAAATATACCGACCAAGCGTTTGCCGTGTCATTGTTAATCGCCAAAACGATATCGCAGATCTGTTCGATCGTTCTAACAAATTCAATCAGCGAATCGAGAGCCGATTGAATATTGCTTGGCAATGTGAATCGTATGGCCTCGGCCAAGTCGATAATCGAAGGTGGGTGGATGACTAAGTCAGCGATGACCGGCAAAGGCTCTGTGAGGAAATCGATCACCGGCTCGATCGGTTCAAAGACATCCTTGAGCGTCTCGAAGAACGGTAGGAAAATCTCGGTCAACAGCCCACCGAGTTTCAATTGCATTCCCTCGTAAGTTATTTCTGGAGGGTTATTGCTGCTGAAACCGATCCCATCAAAGGCCCAGTCAATTCGCAGTCCTGTCCGGATCGATGGCAACCAAGCCGTCGCGTTGGCCTCGATGGTAAAAACCAAGCTTGCTTGTCCCGATAACCCAGAGGTGCGGGTATCGATCAGGGAGCTTGCTGCGATCTCGTGGAGAAACAGACGATCATCCCCGCTCGGTTCAGTAACATCGATTACGTATTGGGCTCGAAAAGCGCTCTGTCCGGTTTGAGGCGGTTGAGCCGTCGCAATCACTTCAAAAAAACCGAGTTTCCCTGTGGCTTGCCCGACCATGTCCATGTCGAGCGAGATCTGAATGGTCTCTGTATTGGTCTCGATATAGAAACCATCATTCAGATCAAGGGCAAAGGTCATTTGGAACTCGTAAGCTCCGACCACCGAGAACTCGGAAGACCAATCTGCCCCCAGCGCCGGAAGGCCTAGATTGCTATTGGTTGTTTTAGTGACTGAGATAGGGGCGTTTTGGATATCCAAGGTCAGCTTAAAGACCGTTGGGCTACTGATATCAATTTGAACAAAATCTCGATTCGGTCGGCTGAATAGGTTTCCAAGAGCTGTTTCAATCGCGTTTTCGATGTCTGAGACGCTAAAGGAGTTCAGTAATCGAAGGGCTTTGGAGATCTCGTCTCGAAACGGTTCGATGAAGTCAGCGAATTGATCGAGCTTATCGCCAATTAGCGGATAGACTCGCTGCAATACCTCTTGCACTATTCGCTCCTGAAGCTTTTCCAAAGCATCTTCAAACGACGGAACGAACGCATTGAGATTGACTTCGAGATTGACTCCTTGGCGCAATTGGACAAAGTCAGGACTCGAAAGAACTCCAGTCGAGCCACTTGGGTCGGCGAAATCAAGCGTTCGGAAACGAAGACGATCCGGGTGGCTAGCGCCCGTGTGATCGGGAACAACTTCAAAATCTGCAAGAAGACGCCCTTGTGAAGTGCGTTCTGGTGCGAATGCCGGCAAGTTGGATATTCGGACGCGTCCTTGCGCAGCGGGTATCGAGGTGGTGAAGACGGCAGGACGACTCGGATCGGGTGCAGCCAAGTCCTGCGCAACGACCAACGATCCTTGACGCAGATTCATCCCAAGAGCGCCCGAGGCACCGCTTATTCGGATAGGATTTGAGTTTGCCAAAGCATTGATATAGACAGCGCGATCGAGCCGCGACTGCGAACTGACAAAACCACGCGAAGCACTCTGCGGCTGATTCCCAACCGATGGATCGAATTCCAATCCCAATTGCAATGAGGTCGTCATCGTCGCTTGGGTACTTCCAAGAGGTCCGATCAAATCCGGCGTATCTTGGATTAACTCATTCTCAGTCGCGCTATAAAGGGACTCAAAACCCAAGCCAAGCTCGACTTGTATTGCCTGGTCAAAATGTCGTGCTATATTCGATGAAAATTCGAGTACTCCATCGGTTACTGCATAGGCTAGTTTGGAGGTGAAGTCAAAGACGCCACTGGCACCGAGTACCTCGATCGTCTCGACAAACCTTTCCATATCTTGGACAACACGGCGTTGTTGTCCATCCGCTGGCTCGAACTCATCGAGCGACTCTTGGATCGTCTCAGCAATCCGATCTTGGTGGAGCTGCCAAGTCTCATCTAGCGAAAGATTCAGTGGAGCTAACGCTTCGTCACCACCATTATCCCAGTCCTGTGTTCCGAGAATCGCATCCGAAAGGGAGCCTACCAAGCTTTCGAAGGTCAAATCCTCGAAGTTCCAAAAATCCGAAATGTTCGTGGTTGTTTCATAGATCGAGTTCTTGATATCGACAACCTGCACCTCAACGACCGAGTCGGTCGGAATTGCGAAAAGCCCATCGATGATCTCCTGTACCGGCGTGACCAAACGACTTGTCCCGCTCCACACGACATCGCCCTGAAGCAGATTCTCAACCGTATTGATCGAATCGCGCAGCACTTGAAGGGTTATGGGCTGTCCATCGAGGCTAGACCGAAAGACTGCGTCGGCTGTGATGTCTCCTGAGAGTATGGAGTCAACGTAGGAGAAACCTAATCCTCCGAATGCAGCGTTGCCACTTGCAACAAACCCACTGGTGTCGTAAGAGGTCTGAACCCGAAGATTCTCGATCGCAATTCGGTCAAGAATACCGATCCCATCTTGGGTCAAATCGATCGAAACAACAAATCCGACGTTTCCATCAGCAGTGATATCGGCTTGGCTCTGCGAGCTTAGCCCCAAAATGTCATCGAGTTCGATGCGGCTAGATCGCGACTGCGTCTCCTGACTCGCAAGCGCCTCGATAACGGTGTAGCGGAGTTTGTTGGTCACTGGGTCGTAGTCGACCCCAGAGGCTGTATAGGGGAAATCAGCCGCATTATCGAAAGTCGCGTTGCCTTGCTCATCGCGCAGTCGATTGATAAAACGCCTGAGCGAAGATCCCGCATTGAATACCGACCCGGCCGTCGATTCCTTGGTAAATGGTATCGCAACATCGTAGTACTGCGAGTTGCCAAAGCTCGTGAGCCAAGACTGGAAATCCTCCATTCCCGCGACCAGTTCGGAGCTTGAGATATGATCAAATAGAAACACTTCATCAAAGTTCGGACTGAAAGTCACTACCGGATCAAACCCCAGAAAGTCACCTAACGCACGCATCGTGCTGGATTCAAGGCTCCAACGCCCCAAACCAATATCAAAGTTGAACGTCGCATCGAAGTTATTGTTTCCGATTCGTGTTGTGAACAAATCCGAGACCTCAAAGGTGTCCAGTTCGGTCAATCGCAGCGTTGGAGTGATCGCAGGTTGACGGACTTCGATCTGAACGTTTGCCGCAATCAAAACATCAGGCACACTGGCTTCGAGGAATCCAAAGTTGACCGTAAACGGAGCGAGGATCGCATCGAGCTGGATCACGCTCGAAAAAGAGACATCACGAACAAAAAACGCTTGCTGGTCGTTCAACGTTCCATCGAGCGTGATCCCGAAGACAAATTGAAAATCAACCATCGCTCGGAGGTTGGTTTCCAACTGGGATTTCGATTTGAAGGGACCTGAGAGTTGATCATGATCGAATTCAAAGTCCAACAGATCGGCATCGTAGGTTTTTTGAATATGGACATCAAACACCAACTCGTCGATCGATCCATCGAGCAATCCACCTTCGATCGATACGAAGGTTTCCAAGGAGCCCAAATGCAAGACAAGCGAATCGGTCGACCGCTGCGCCGCTGGGGTGTTGTTGAAATAATCACGGATTGGGTTTTCGAGCTCTTCTTCGAGCGTTCGTCCGAAAGGCCCCAGTTGACCTGCGGTCATCGGCGTGCCGTCAGTATTTCTAATTGGCCCGAGTTGCCCGGAAAACTCACTCGATCGGTCTATCCGAATACCAAGCTCCGAGAGCCCCCGAGTACCGCTGACAAAATAATCAGCCTGAGTCTGCGAGATGGGCGAATTGATATAGGGGCCAGTTAAAGGTAGTCGCTCCTCGAGATCTTCGAATATCCCAGCAAATCGGATCCGTGCTCGATTTCTAAGTCGATATCGAACGGTTTTCTTTTGTTTCTTCATGCTTGACACCTAGAAATCAGATCCAAATGCGTGTGTGTCTTTCAGGTATCAGGCAAATAATAAAACCTTTCAGCTAAAGCTAAATTTTTTAGTGATTCAGTAGAATTCTTCCCGGCAAATATCGGCGCTCCGTCGACGCACTTTTGCTCAATACGATGCAAAATGGCGGACTCGAAACACCGGTTCTCCCGGGAAGTCGGGTTGGCAATATGCATCAGCGACGAACCAGAGGATCAAAAGGAACCTCAAACCCCAGTTCACTCGACTGCATTCGAGTCCCTTGTCGGGGCAAGAGTCTTCTGCTTGCGAAGGTGCCTCTGTTGGCTCACCCGCGGCGCCGCACAGGCGCAAAGCCGCGGGCGATGGCTATAAGCCCCGCACCGAATTCAGGGCAGAAAGCAAAAAAGGCAAGGAGCATTGGCCCCTTGCCTCGGTGTTTCTCTTAACGCGTATCCGTTGTGCCCAAGCGGTGATTGCTAGTTGGATGCCGCAGGCACAACCCAAACTTTCACGTCCGTCGAAATCTCGGGATGGAACTGAACGCGAACCGTGTAAAGCCCGAGTTCCTTAAGGACCCCGTCAAGCTTGACTTGATCGGCGGTAATGGCAACGCCATTGGCCCTGAGCGCCGCGACGATTTCTGGTGTTCCGACGCTACCGTAGAGGTGACCCTCTTCGTTCGCGTTGGCTTCCACATTGATCGATTGCTTGCCGACTTGATCGGCCAGGGCTCGCAAGGTAACGAGTCGTTGCTTCTCGATCGCTGCAATCTTCTCTTTATGCTTCTCAACCATCCGCTTGTGATGCTCGTTCGAGACGATCGCAAGACCTTCGGGTAGCAGGTAATTGTTGGCGTGCCCTGGTTTGACTTCAACGATCTCCCCTGCTTTGCCAAGGTGCTGAACATTTTGGATGAGCATCAATTGGATGCCACCATTGGGTCCCTTAGGAAGCCTTGGGTATTGCGGGGTTCGCTTTTTAGCGGTGGTTTTGGATGGAGTTGTCATGATAGGTTCGAGAATGCAGGCCGGTCACGGTATCTTTGCAGTGTATTTGCAGCATCGTTGCAGCAACTTCGCAGCCCGTGTGCGAAGTCCCCTGAACGCTTTGAACTGCATATCGATGCACAAGCCTGTCAAGGGGCCTCGTGTTATAGCGATAAAATAGGGTTTTTAGAAGGGCATTTCTCCGTCGTTGTAGACGGGTTCTTCATGAATTTCTGGATGCTGGACCGAGTCGGGAGCACCGCTATAACCGTTAGGATCCGAAAAGCGGCTGTTCGCAGCGGACTTCTGGCCGCTGTCCCCTTTGGATCCCTCGGATTTGCCGGTCAGAAACTGCATCCTCTCGACGATCACGTAGAGCTTGGACCTCTTTTGACCATCTTTCTCCCAGGTATCTTGCTTGAGCTTGCCCTCGACGAAGATCGGGGAACCCTTGGTAAGATACTGGCCGACGAGCTCGGCGGTTCTGCCGAAGAAGGTCAAGTCGACGAAGGAGGTTTCATCGACCCATTCGCCGGCGGCGTTTTTTCGCCGGTCGTTGACAGCGATCGCATTTTGGCACACAGCCAACTTGGCGTTGGTCGTGTGCCGGATCTCGATATCTCGGACGAGGTTTCCGATGAGGATCACTCGGTTGAAGCTGGCCATAATCGACTCCATGAGAAGAACTGCAAGCGAAGCAATTCTTCGATTTTACCCCAAAGTGAAATCTATGGACGGATTTGGCTCAAAATTTCCTACAGGGTCCCTAGAGTCCCTGAAGAAAGGCTTACTCTTCGTCGACCTCGACTCCGACTTCTTCCTCTTCTTCAGCACCGACGGCAGCAGCCGCACCGAGGCGTTCGATTTGGTCGATTGGCACCACGACTTTTTCTTGAGCGTGTGCGACGAGTGCATCGACGAGTCGAGCATCGAGTCGGGTAAAGAGGTGCCTCAGGAGGCTCTCGTTGAGCTGGCAAGCGCGGTTGATTTCTTTAAGCTTGAGCGTGTCGAGATTGAAGATCACCAACCAATAGGTCCCCTTGTTGTGGCCTTTGATGGGGTAAGCCAATCGTTGTTCGGCCCAAAGGCGCGAAACAAGGATTTCCCCCCCCATGTCGGTGATCATCGTTTGGACTCGGTTCGAGACTCCACCCGGATCGCGGGCGTAGTGGTTGCTATCGAACAAGAAAAGACATTCGTAGGATGCGCTGGCCAACGTAACTACTCCTCGCTAAGGATGACGGTATGTTTTTTATGGTGCTTGTTGCTGGGTGCTTATTGCTTTGCGGCGTTGAACCGATTCATCGCCTTATCGATTCCATCGACTAGCCAGCACTGGATTGCATCCAGGGCATAGCCGAGCGACTCCTCGACGACCTGTCGTTCTTTTTTCGAGAACTTGCTCAGCACGTAATCGACGGTCTGCAAATTCTCTGGTGTTGCATCGATCCCGATGCGAAGTCTCGGCACGTCGAGTGTCGCCAGGGCTTTCAGGACGTCATCGAGTCCCTTTTGTCCACCGCTGGTCCCACTTTTCCGCAACCGCAACTTTCCGAGTGGCAAGCTAAGGTCATCGCAAACCACAAGGATAAATTCTGCTGGAATCTTGTAGAAGCGAGCGATTTGGGCGACCGCTCTTCCACTGCAATTCATGTAGGTCATCGGCCAAGCCAAGACCACGTCGTGCGATCCTAGAGTGCCTTTGGTTATTTGCGATTCGAACTTGGACTGGACCCCTGGGGAACCCATCGATGCGTGCAGTTTTTGCAAGCAATCGAATCCAATATTGTGTCGCGTATTTTCGTATTTCGCTCCAGGATTCCCGAGCCCTACGACGAGCTTGAGGGTGGAACTGGACATTAGGTCCCCGCTTCAGTCGCTTTCTCTTTGCGGATCAACTCAGGTTCGGCCGACATCGGGATTGCTGCCTCAATGTCCACACCGGCTGCCGCTGCGACCTGAGCCACAACGATCGATCCGGGAGTGACCGCCTCGACCCCTTCGGGCAATTTCAGCTCGCTGACGTGAATGGCTTGACCAAGCTGCAACTGGCTGATGTCGCATGTGATAAATTCAGGAATCTTGACGGCCGGACATCGAATGGAAAGCTCGTGCGAAACGAATCGCAATTGGCCTGCAGCAGACATCGCACCTGGAGCTTCACCGTGCAAGTGAACAGGGACTGTCACGACGACCGTCTCGGTTTGCGAGACGCGTGCGAAGTCGACGTGGATGATGTGGTCACCCATGGAACTCCACTGGACGGCTCGCAATAGGGCCGTATCGGAGATTTCACCCCGAAGATTCACCAGCTTGGTGCCGTGCTTGATCAATTTGTTGACCGTATCTAGCGAGACGGTCAAACAAACATTCTCCTCGCCGTGGCCGTAGAGAATCGCTGGAATCGAACCGCTTTCGCGAATCTTGATCATCGCTCGCGAGCCTAGTGTGTCCCGCTTTTTGACTTCAATCGTCTCAATCATCGCTGTATCAAACCCGTTGCCGTGGTGCCGTTAAAGGTCTTGTCTAAGTCTTGGTCGCCGACAGCTTCTGCCAGCTATGTGTTTCCCGCCGCATTTCTACAGTGCTCGGCACCGTGTTCTTTCCACAGTGCTTAACTCAGTGCTCATTTCGCAGTCCTGCAAGATACTCTAGAGATCGTCCGGACGGAGACCTCAACCTGCAAAAAACTACGAAAAGACGCGGTTTGTGTTCCCTTTGGGGCCCCGGAGTATGACAATTTTACCGTGTGTTGCAAGTCCAAAAAGTCATTAGTTTCGCAAAGGGGCTTCTATGCCAGGGGTACTTCGCACCATAATAGATTCCGAATCCCACGGATTCCCGGACCTCCACTAACCCAGCATTTCCCCTGCCTAGATTTGACGCGGTATTCATGACGACCAAGAAAAACACGTTCGAAACGATCGAGCCGGTCGGGGCCAGAGTCCTGGTCCTCAAAGACGAACCCAAACGGGAAACCAAAGGGGGGATCGCCTTACCTGATGCCTCGGAGATCCCCACGATCACCGGCAGAATCGTCAGTATCAGTCGGCAAGTCGAGCACGACCAAGACATGCCCCTCCGACAATACGACAAGATTATCTTCCACCCCAAAAACGCCATTCCCGTCGACTTTGAACCCGACAACCAACTGTACGTCGTTCCCGTCGAGGATGTCGTCGCGGTGTTTCGCAAGCAATCGGGCCCAAGCAAAAAAACCGGTGAGCTCGAATGAGCCCGGCTTCGCACCCTCAAACCTCTCGGGAAAACTCTCGGGAAACCCTTGGATCTGCCAACCCACCGCCAAACGTGAGGCGACTCTGGACGCTGGGGCGTCTTTGGACGCTGGGGCCTCTCTGGGTATTGGGGCTCGCCTGGACCCTATCCGCTTTCTGCACGGCAATGGCCCCTTTCTCCACGGCAATGGCCCCTTTCTGCACGGCAATGACCCAAGCCGAGAGCTTGGACGAAAACCCAGCCAGCGAGCCCAAGCACATCGAGATCGTATTTGCCGATTCCGATCGCCCGAGCCTCCGCGGTGAAGTGCTCACCGAGAACCCCAGATACGGCATGCTGGTTCAAAACCCCGACGGCGAGTTGATCGCGATCGGACCGAACACCCCAATCGCCAAAATTCAGGCGATCGACGAGCCGATGCGGCCGACTCCCGCTAGCGAAATCGCTGCCAAAACTTTGGCCCTGCTCCCGGCCGGGGCCAAGTCCCTTTCGACCGAACACTTCGTCGTGTGCTACGACACCTCCGAGACCTACGCCCGATGGAACGCGAACCTCTACGAAAAGATGTTCAAAGGAATGATCAGGTTTTGGAAGGAAAAGGGACTCGATCTCCAGACACCGCGGTTTCCTCTGGTCGCGTTGATATTCCGCGATAAAGCCGACTACGTCGAGTACTCCAAACGGGACTTCCAAGGTGGCGAGAACACGTTCGGCTACTACACGCAGACCACCAATCGCCTGGCGACTTTCGACCTCACAGGGATCGAAGGGGTCTTGCCCACCGGGGCCAAAATCCAACGAGAGGAACTTCTTGCCGAGATTTTCTCCCGCCCCGAAGCCGAACGGCAGATCGCTACGATCCTGCACGAAGCTTGCCACCAAATCGCATTCAACACCGGGCTTCAGACCCGTCTGGGGGACTACCCGCTGTGGCTCAGCGAGGGCATTGCCACGTTTTTCGAGTCGGCCGATACCCGCAGTTCAAGCGGCTGGGCCGGGGCCGGTAGGATCAACGCTTACAACCTCCAACAAGTACGACTCTACTTCCGCAACCGACCCCCGGACTCCTTGGCTAGCCTGCTGACCCAAGACGAGCGATTCCGCAAAGGGGACACTTCGGCGGCAGCCTATGGCGAGTGCTGGGGCCTGACGTTTTACCTGATCAAGAAAAAACCCAAGGAATTTGTTGCTTACCTGAAAAAGCTGCGGGAAAGGCCCCCGGGAAACCCGTCGGACTCCAAGGAGCGACTCGACGATTTTCTCGCAAGTTTCGGGCAAGACCTCGAGAAGCTCGACAAAGATTTCGCGCGGATGATGGCCGGACTTCGACCGTAATCTGGACGTTTTTATTGGAACTACCCCCCCGAGCCCCACATCTTTAAGTCCAATTCCTCCGCGCAGTCTTTGACTTGCCCGGCCTGCGGTCGATAAACTAACCCAACATTTGTTCGTTCCAACCACTTACCGATCCATTTATAGACTCAGAGTCCAAGCCTCCGAGCGACGGAAGAAGCCTCTATGCCAGCGACCCCGAAATCGACCGTCTTGGAGACCCGTAACATCCGCGAATCGGATAGTCAGGAATTCTCTGCCGAGCTGGCTACCGAGCTGGCCGACGAGCAGTTGGTCGAAGCCTATCTGCGGGACCGGCAAGAAAAGCACTTCGAAATCCTGATGCGACGCTACGAGCGGGAACTTTTCACATTCCTCCGCCGTTTCCTGGGTAATGCACAACATGCCGAAGATGTCTTCCAAGGAACCTTCTTGAGTGTCCATCTTCGGATCGAACAATTCGAACCCGGAAAACGCTTCCGCCCTTGGCTCTATGCGATCGCTAGCAACAAAGCCATCGACTTCATGCGGCGGAACAAACGCCACCAAATGGCCAGCCTCGATTCGACCGTCCAGCACGCCGAATCCGACGAAGCCATGGTCAGTAGACTCTCAAGCCAAGGCCCATCACCCGACGAACAAGCCATCCGCAGCGAGACCAATGCCAAAGTTCGTGAAGCCGTCGGGCAGTTGAGCGAATCGACCCAACAACTCATTCAACTGGCCTTCTACCAAGGGCTCAAGTACGCCGACATCGCCGAGATCCTCGATATCCCAGTCGGCACGGTGAAAAGTCGAGTTTTTACCGCGATGCGCAAACTCAATGAGATCTGGATGCGTATGCAACAGGAGAGCTGAAACGCTTTTCCTTTTCCGCGTTCCGACAAAGACCACACTGCCAAAACGCCATGAGTGGTGACCTTCCCCTACCTTCTGACGAAACTCTCCTGGGCTACATCCTGGGCGGCCTTTCCGATGAAGAAAATGCGGAAATCGAAGCTCTCCTTCTTGGTAACCTATCTCTCCAACAACGACTTCGAGATCTGCGCTCGTTGCTCGAACCCCTTGCCGAGGAATTTCTAGCCGAGGAACGTCTAACCGAGGAATCCCCGGACAAAGCGATTAGCCCCCCGGATAGCCCCTCGGAAGGCCAATCCGAAACGATCGACCTGCCACCTGCCGGGCTGATCGAACAGACCCTCTGGGCAATCGAACAACAGTCCAACAGCCCATCCCCGACGCGAGCATTTGCTCTATCCCAGCAGTTCCACTCCGCCGAGTCCCAAAGCACCCGCGTCGCGTGGCTCGATAGCCTCGTCGCTCTGGTCGCAGGCATCATCGTACTTTCGTTTCTGCTCCCTGGAATCCTCCGCTGGCGAGAATCGGCACGGCAACATGAATGCGCCGAAAACCTTCGGCATCTTGGTTCCGCCCTGATCTCCTTTGCCCAATTCCAACCCACCCACCGCCTCCCTGCAATCGAACCCCAAGGCCCTTTGTCGTTTGCAGGTGTCTACGCAATCCGACTGCAGGACAAAGAATTGCTCGACACCAAGCGATGGCTCCAATGCCCCGGCGAACCCTCCTCCCCTTGGCTCGCCAATATCCCAACCTCGCAGCAATACCTCCAAGCCCCTGAATCCAAGCGTTATGTTTGGCGAATGCTCGCCGGGGGCGATTACTCTTACCACATGGGTTCGATCGTCGAGGACAAATACCAAGCCCCCTCGCTCGAATCCTCCGCCCGGGTCGCCTGGATCGGGGACCGTTGGCCCGCCGAACTCCACACAGAACCCAACGACGAGGACTTCGAACTCCACGGAATCCGAGGACTCAACGTCCTGTACAACGACGGAAGCGTCCAATGGCTCAAACTACCCAAACTCCAAAAACTCGCTTCAATCGATCACCCTTACCTAAACCACCATCTCAAAGTAGCCCCCGGGATCGGTGAAGCCGACGCGTGCCTGGGGCCTAGCCACCTACTCCCTGCAATCGGAGCGACAAGACCCTCTCGATGAGCGTTCTGCCAGATCCGGCAGGCGAATTGTTGACCCGGGTTTCCGGGCATCTACAATGCACCGGAATTCCATTTCTCCTCTGGATCGGTTTCAACTATGTCTCGATGGCTCGCCGCAATCCCGGTTTACAACGAAGTCAAACACGTCGACGGCGTGCTCGATGAAGTGCTCCGCTACGCGACGGACGTTCTGGCCGTCGATGACGGGTCCAAAGACGGGACAACCGAACTTCTCAAAAAACGCCACGATATCGCCGTCGTCCACCACCCAAAAAACCGAGGCTACGGCGCGGCCCTAAAAACCGCTTTCAACTACGCCATCGAAGAAGGCTACGAATTCCTCGTAACGCTCGATTGCGACGGACAACACCAACCTCAGCGTATCCCGTCCTTCGTAGAAGCTTGCAAAAAATACGACATCGTTTCGGGATCAAGGTACCTACAAGCCCACGAAGGGGATTCGCTACCACCTCCCCCAGAACGGCTCTACATCAACCGCACCATCACCAAACGGATCAACGACCTCTTCGGCTGGAATCTGACCGATGCCTTCTGCGGCTTCAAAGCCTACCGAGTCTCCGCACTCGAACAATTGCGAATCACCGTCGATGGGTATGCAATGCCCCTGGAACTCTGGGCCCAAGCCGCCATGCTCGGACTGAGCATCAAGGAAATCCCAGTACCTCTGATCTACCTGGATCTTGCCCGCTCCTTCGGCGGTGCCCTAGACGACGGTGGAGTCCGCCTCAAACACTACAACTCCATCATCGACGAAAGCATCCAGGCCATGCAAGCCCGCGGCCTGAAACTGCCAGCTCTCTTTCCCGCTGGCTGCGGTATCGAGTGCTGCTCGTGACCCATCCGGTCGCGGCGGCCTCCCGCCTGACTGAGCCCCCCTCAACCCCGATCCGAGCGCCTCGAAGCGACAACCAAGATCTGTGCGTCCCGGAGCACCATCGCCTCGTCGCTCAGGTGCAGGCCAATCACCGCCAAGCCTCATCGATCCAGAACCCTTCCTGGATCCTCCAGCTCCGCAGTCGAACGCGCGCGGAAGTCGCCGCCGTCGCCTCTCTCTATCTGCGCACCTACCTGCCTGATCATCCCCTCGCTCTCCCACCCCTAGCCGGCCAGCCCCTAACAAACCTCCAGTTGGCGGACCCCCAATTGGACGATCCCCCCAAAGGCCAATCAACCGATTCGCAAACCGAAGATCCCATCCATTGGATCGTCGGAGGGCACCAACCCGAACCGTTCCATCCAGGTGTCTGGTACAAGAACTTTCTAATCGATGCGACAGCCAAAGAACTCCAATCGCAAGGCTCCCGAGCGATCGGACTCCATGTGATCATCGATCATGACCTGCCCAAATCGCTCTCGATCAAGATCCCTCACCGGCCCGCTCCGGATTCCCAACACCTAGTCTTCAGCCCCTGCGAACTTCCACTCCAAAAGTCCGGATCCAAAAACTCTACACCAAAGCCCTGGCATCAACACCGCATCGCACTCGATCGCATAGAAACGTTTGTTCGCCAAATAGAACATGCTGCTGAGTCGCTAGGACTACCGACCCCACTTGCAAGACGCTACTTCGAAATCGTCGAGAGCCTAGACGAGTCGTGCGACGCGGCGATCGCCTTGTCCCAAGCCCGCCATCGAATCGAGGCTCAAAATGGGCTTGAGAATATCGATATCCCCATGAGCCGGATTTGCCAAACGGAAGCCTGGTTCGATTTCGTCGAGCATTGCTTAGCTCACGCCGATGCGTTGAACAAAACCTACAACGATGCCCTCGACGACTACCGTGCACGAGAGCAGATCACCAATCCAGGACAACCCGTCGCGGCCCTGGGCAGGTTCGGCGATTGGATCGAACTCCCATTCTGGTTGTACCAATCGAGCGATGCAGGACGGAATCGGATGTGGGTTCGCTCGCAGGCAACCGAATGGGAACTGGCCTCCGGGGCGCGCCCAGGAGAGTTTGCTTGGACGATCCGAGTCGCCTCGCTGGCAGGCTCCTTGAAATCGATCATCGAACAGACCGCCCCCGGAGAAATTTGCCTTCGGCCACGCGCGCTGATGACCACGCTGTTCCTCAGATGCTTCCTGGCCGATGGCTTCGTCCACGGAATCGGAGGGGGAATCTACGACCGCTTGACCGACCAGATCATTCAAGACTTCCTTCGAATCGAACCTCCCGCCTATGCGATCGCAACTGCGACGCTCCATCTGCCGCTGCCAGAGCCAGTGCGACGATCGGTCGAGCAGCTCGATGCGCTCGTGGCCAACCTGAGCGATCAAGCCCGCCGATTGAGGTCCTCGCCGGAATCCTTTTTGGCTTCGGAGGATCCCTATGCCGAAAGCTTGGCCCAAGAGCACGCTGCGTTGCTCGCGGCTATCCCACCCAAGGGATTCAAGCGAACTTGGCATCGACGCATGGTCGAGTTAAAGGCGCGCATTCGTCAGTCGATCGAACCGATCTTTCAGGAGCATCAAGCCCTTTACCAAGCCACCCTGCGGCGAGCCAATGGATCGCAGGGTCTCTTCTCGCGCGAGTATTCGATGCTGCTATTCCCCCAAGCCAACTGCGTCGAGAGACTCAAGCTTTTAGCGTCCCGAGTTCGCGCATAAGCATCTGCATGTCCTCCCAGGTCAACTTCTTGGCCTCGGGGGCTCTTTCCAAGTAGGTGGGATGGTAAGTGACCAACACCTTGGCCTTTTTATAACAGTGAAAACGGCCTCGCAATCGACCGATCGACTCGGTGGTCTGAAGGACCGCACGAACGGCTGTGGCTCCCCAACAGATGATGTACTCGGGCTGAAGGATCTCTAGCTGCGCTTCGATGAACGGACGACAGTTGTCTAACTCGATGTCGCTCGGGACCCGGTTGTTCGGTGGCCGACACTTGAGCGTGTTGAGGATGTACACCTGATCTCTCGGTATTCCCGTCGCCCGCAAGATCTTATCGAACAATTCTCCCGAGGCCCCTACGAAAGGTTCCCCGAGCCGGTCCTCCTCCGGACCGGGTGCATCGCCGATCATCACAAAGCGGGTCGTCACAGGCCCTACCCCAAAGACCGTTTGGCGACGATGGCAGACAATATCTTTGCACAATCGGCACTCCTCGACCTTGAGCTTCAACTGACCCAACGCCTCGGAGCGATCTTGGGCGCTGCGGACTGGGGTCATCCAAGGCGATTCGACCGGTGGCCAGGAAGGCTTAGCTACGCTTCGCGATGCCGGCTCGATTGCACTTGGCGACGGAGCCTGAGCCTGAACCTGAGCTGGCTTCTTCGGCACTTGCGATGCCGGTTGCCTAGGCTCGGGCGATGTCGGTTGCCTAGGCTCGGGCGATGGCAACTGCGTTCGAGAACTGGCTATCGACGTTCCGCTGGATCCTTTGGAGGACACATCGACCCAATCGACAAGGATCTCAGAAAGTTTCGCGTTGGGCTTAGGTAGGTGCTTGACCCCGAGCCTTTGGAGATACTCAAGGGTTTGCAAGCTAGCGAGTTTCCATTGTTCGGAATCCATGTCGCACCTGATTAGGCTAAGCCGATTGGATGGATCGTTCGAAGGCGGCGGCTGCATGGGCGAGTTGGTCGGTGCTATGGGCTGCGGAGACTTGGGTGCGGATCCGCGCCTTGCCTTGGGGAACGACCGGATAAGAGAATCCGATGACGTAGATGCCTTCGGACAACATCGATTGCGCCACTTTGCCGGCCAAGGCGGCATCGCCGATCATGACCGGGACGATGGGATGGACACCTGGCAGGATATTGAGTCCACGACGTTGCATTTCAGTTCGGAAAAACTGGGTGTTGGATTCCAATCGGTCCCTCAGTTCGGTCGATTCCTGAAGAAGCTCCAACGCGCGGATCGCGCCGGCGACGACCGGAGGGGCAATGGTGTTGGAGAAAAGGTAGGTGCGAGAGCGCTGACGGAGCAATTCGACCATTTGGGCATTTCCCGAGGTGTAGCCCCCGCTGGCTCCTCCCAAGGCTTTGCCGAGGGTTCCTGTCATGATGTCGATGCGGTCCATCACCCCGCAGTGCTCATGCGAACCTCTGCCTTTGGGTCCGACAAAACCCACGGCATGCGAGTCATCGACCATCACCATCGCGTCGTACTCGTCGGCCAGTTGGCAAACCGACGCAAGATCCGCGATACTGCCGTCCATGGAGAAAACCCCGTCGGTGGCGATCAAACGAAATCGGGCGGACTTTGCTTCCTGAAGTTTGGACTTCAAGTCTTCGATCGAATTGTTCTTGTAGCGAAAACGCTGCGCCTTGCAGAGCCTTACTCCGTCGATGATGCTCGCGTGGTTGAGCTCGTCGGAGATGATCGCATCCTCGGGCCCAAGGATCGTCTCGAAAAGCCCACCGTTGGCATCCCAGCAGGAGTTGTAGAGGATCGTATCTTCGAATCCGAGAAAATCGCTGAGCTGTTTTTCAAGCTGCTTGTGGATGGTTTGCGTACCGCAGATAAAACGTACCGAAGCCATCCCGTATCCCCATCGGGCTAAGGCCTCGTCGGCGGCTTGCCCGACCGATGGATGTTGGGCTAGCCCAAGGTAGTTGTTGGCGCAGAGGTTCAGATACTGCTTGCCATCGGCCAACGTGACCAAGGTCCCTTGTGCCGAGTCGATGACCCGTTCTTTTTTAAAGGTTCCCGCTTGCCGCATCGACTCGTTGGCATTGGCGAGAAAGTCTAGGAATTGAGCATTCATCGTCGGGTTAGCAATCTAGGGCCTGCGGCCTCATCCGAAGGTAGTGGTAGGTTCAAGAAGTATCGTACCAATTGTCGCCCAAGTGCCATATCGTCCGATTCGAAAAAGGCAAAGTCCCGAGGGGATACACTAAGCTCGGAGCCTAGATCGTTCGGCGACGGACCATGACCTGATTCTCTTTGATATCGACGACTTCGATAGGGATATCTTCATCGATCCAACCGGACTTGGAGACCACATCGACGACCATGTCACCCAAAAGCGCTTTGCCGTGGGGGTTGCACCGGGTCATGGTGGTTCCAAAACGGCCCTTGAGCATCTGCCGATCCTCATCGAGGCGTTCCATCGCCACGACGAATTTATCCGAAAGGGGCTGATCGAGGGCGAACCAACGGACCATGGGCAATTTTGCCAACTGCTTGTGGAAGACCACCAAGGCGCCCAGGAGAATGATCATACCGAGTCCCATTTGTCCGAGCCCTTGGACGACTTTCTCCAATTGATATCGATTCGTCGGGATGGTAAACGATTGGCCAGCTAGCAGCAGACCCGCGGCGAGCATGACCAATCCTGCAAAACCAAAAATACCAAACCCGGGAAGCAGGAAAATCTCGGTCAGCAGACACCCGATGCCTGCGACGATCAAGAGGATCTCCAGCCACTCGATGGTGCCTTGGAATAAGTTCATCCAGAAGAAGATCAGGAAGCAGACCACTGCGATCAGGCCCGGGACGCCGACTCCGGGCGTGCTGAGTTCGGCGCTGAGGCATATAAGGCCTACGAGGAAACAGACATAGGCGAGCCAGCGTTGCGAGGCGAGCCACTCGATGGCCTGATCGATCCGACTCGTCTGCTTGTCGACGGGCAATTCATCGACTCCAAAGAGCTTTGCGACGCTTTCGAGATCGTTGGCGCGACCCGAGGCGAGCCCCATCGCAATCGCTCGATCGGTCTCGATGCCTTTGCTATAGTCGACCGCTTGGCCTTTGGTCCACAAGGGGTTTTGGGGGTCGTCGATCACCCAGGTGGGAACCGTTCGCATTCGACGTCCGTCGGCGGCGAGAAAATCATGGACGATCGCATCGGGGTGAACCAAGCCGACGAGGTCTCCGGCTGCGCGGGATTTGCGCTGCGCGAGCTCAAGAAAATTGGTTTTGCGTTTCTCGATTTCCGCAGCGTTGATACTCGCCTCGCCCCCAGTCCCCAGGACCGCGTCGGGAGCCATGTAGATCGCATCGGCGGCCAGGGCGATCAGCGCCGCATCGCCGCGCGCATGCTTGCTGACATAGACGATGACCTCCGCTTTGTCCGACGGGATTTCGGCGAGCCGATAAGCCAGTCGGATCGAGTCGTCCAGGTTTCCGCCAGGGCTATCGAGCTGGATCAGGACCAAGTCGGCTTTTTGATTGTTGACCGCATCGTCGATCGCTCGCAGCGTACGGTTGACCACTCGTCGATGCAGGACCCCACTGAGTTTCAAATGCACCGGCTTGCGAGGAAGCGAAAACAAAGGCTTCTGCTGGATCGGGCCGGTGAGCTTCAGAGCCACAGGCAAAAGTTCGCGTTGGTTGACTAGACTTGAGATCCATCGCCTCTGACGCAACTCTTGGCCGTTGAACGAAGCCATTTGGTTTGCAGGGACCAACTGCCGTTCCCGCCATGCACCTTGCTCGCGAGGTTTCGATTCGAGCTCTGGAAGGGTCGTGTACTCGACCCCGCCTCCTTCGAGATCCAATTGCACGAGCGATTGGCTTGGGTCAAGCATCGATCGGATGGCCGATGCAGGGAACATGCCCCGCCGAGCGGCGATGTCCAAATAGGCTTGCTCGAGCGTCGGCTCAACTTGGGTTTCATCGATTCCAGATTTCCCGATCTCCGAGTCCGGTAACATCACGAGCTCTTCGCAAGCAAGGGCGATCAAAACGGCATGTCCACGGAGATTCGATGCGATGTACCCAACACTCTTGACCCGATTCCCTTTCGGCCCACTGAGCCAACGCGACACCGAAAGCGCTTTTTCAAACGAGGTCCCCTGGCCGATGCTCTTGGACTCACCCACAGGCTCGAGCGCTCCATTCGCATCGGCTGCGGCGGGCCCCGAGGGGACTGAGGCTGGGACAAACTCCAGAATCACCACCGGTCGCTGGTTTGCATCGCTTCGCATCGCAACCGATTCGAGCGACGCGAGGATCCTGGTATCGGCATCGGATGACAGGGGCAAGGGAACGCGGATCAAGGTCGCTCCTCGGGCCACTTGAGGCTCTTGGTCCTGCGGCTTTTCTGGGGGAGATTCCGCCCCCTTTTCCTCGGATTGCTTTTGGGTTTCAGTGTCGCCCAGCGCAGAGGGCACCCCAAAGACCCAAGGGCCGATCCC
>Ga0209985_10000495_pt1 | contig 42304 bp, 27 predicted proteins | sample NOAtaG_FD_187305 | JGI IMG/M metagenome (GOLD analysis project Ga0209985, IMG submission 187305) | Freshwater lake microbial communities from Lake Erie, under a cyanobacterial bloom - NOAA_Erie_Diel6S_1000h metaG (SPAdes) (version 2) | ecosystem: Environmental > Aquatic > Freshwater > Lake ...
TCAGTCGCGTCGTCGCGGGACAGCGATTGCTCTGATTGCGGAGTTTGGTCTGCAGCAGTTTGCTGGTGTGCTTGAGCATTTGACGGTTGTTGCGGATCTGAGTGGTCGGGAGTGTTCTGAGGCGGCTGGTGCGTTGGCGAAGTTGCGGGGCAGCTCTGTTTTGGCGGCCCTGGCTTTGGTGCCGCAGATGCCTGAGGCAGATCAGCAGCTCGTGTGGGCAGTGCGGGGGTCGTTTGGTGCGGGTGCGCAGGCGGATTCCATGTCGCTGCTGAAGGTGGCATTTCATGGTGCTACGGCGGTGGAACAGCAGCAGATGGCGGAGTTGCTGGCCGCGGACAGTGCCGGTGCGGCTGTGCTGGCGGGTCTGATTGAGGCTGGTCAGGCTTCAGCGCGGCTGCTGCAGCGCCCGGCGGTGCAGTTGAGGCTGCAGGCTGTTGCGTCCGAGGATGTCAAGCGGCGAATGGCTGAGATTGTGGCTCAGTTGCCGGAAGAGACCGCGGAAACTGACAGACTGATCAGTGAGCGGCGGCAGTTGTTGTCTGAGCGAGTTGGTGTGGTGGAATCTGGTCGGGAGTTGTTCCGGAAGAATTGCCAGATTTGTCATCAGGTGGCGGGTGAGGGGCGGCAGGTCGGTCCGAATCTGGATGGTGTTGCCAGTCGTGGAGTGCAGCGGATGCTGGAGGACATTCTGGCTCCGAGTCGTAATGTGGATGTGGCGTTTCGGACGACAACGATTGTGACGAAGGACGGGCAGGCGATCAGTGGACTGCTGAAGGAGCTGACGGACGAGCGTGTCAGCATGACGGACAGTCAGGGTCGGGAGACGATTTTGCCGGCAGCGGATCTGGATGAGCGTCGGATTTCTGCGTCTTCGCCGATGCCGGCGAACGTGGCTGAGATTCTGACGGCGGATCAGTTTGTGGATCTGGTGGCATATTTGCAGACGCTGAGTCGGCAGGTGGAATTGGCGCCCTGAACGGAAGTTGAAGGACAAGCGATGAAGAAGTCTCGCCACACAGATTCCCGGGGGGCTCGCGGATCACGGGGTGCCCAGGGTGCTCGTGGTGCCCAGGGTGCTCGGGGGTCACGGCGTTTATCGTCGGAGCCGGAGCATTCGGGCGAGGGTGCATGGGCGGATGTTGTGCATACTGGCAGTGAGTCGGGCGGGCAGCTGGTGCGGCAGCGGGCCCGGCTGGGGCCTCGATCGTCGGATCCGATTCCTGTGGTGCGGATGAAAAGTCGGAGTCTGCATCCGCTGATGTATCGTCGTCGGCTGGAGGACAGTGGTGGTGCGAAGGCTGGAGATCTGGTGGCGGTGTATGCTGAGCAGGGGGCACAGCCGTTCGCTTATGGTCTGTACAATTCTCGGAGCGAGCTGTGTGTGCGTCTGCTGTGGCATGGTGCGCAGTTGCCGGGCGATGATGCGTGGAGGGGCAAGCTGGCAGGGGCTGTGTCGCTGCGGTCTGAGACACTGAAACTGCCTGCACAGGCTTCGGCGTGGCGAGTTGTGCATGCTGAGTCTGACGGTTTGTCGGGGCTGGTGGTGGACAATTTTGCGGGGGTGTTGTCGGCGGAGGCATTTTCCCTGGGGATGTATCAGCGTGGTTCTCTGTTGTTGCCGATGCTGGCGGAGATCACGGGTGCGCAGCACTGGCTGCTGCGAACGAGTCCGCAGTTTTTGTCTCAGGAGGGTTGTGATCCCCCGGAGCTGAAGTCTGAGGGTTGTCCGGGGAATGTGATCATACAGGAGTATGGGACGCGATTTCGCGTGCGGTTTGATGGTGGTCACAAGACGGGTTTTTTCTGCGATCAGCGTGAGAATCGGCGTCGACTGGCGGAGTTTTGTGCCGGGAAAACGGTGCTGGATCTGTGCTGTTACACGGGCGGTTTTTCGATTCAGGCGAAGGTACTGGGGCAGGCGTCGGAAGTGATCGGGGTGGATCTGGATGAGGAGCCGCTGGAGGTGGCCCGTGAGAATGCGAATTTGAATCAGGCTCGAGTGCGTTTTGTGCAGGCTGATATTTTCAGTTATATGCGGGAGATGCTGCGGAACGGTCGACAGTTTGATGTGGTGATTCTGGATCCGCCAAAGCTGATTCGCAGTCGGATGGAGATTGAAGACGGGACTCGCAAGCACTTTGCGATGAATCGTCTGGCGATGCGGCTGGTGAAGCCGGGCGGGCTGCTGCTGAGCTGCACGTGTGCGGGACTGCTGCCGGAGTCTGAGTTTCTGCAGTTGCTGTCAGCGGCGGCGAGGTCCCCGGGTGACGAGGGAGAGGCGGACGGTCACCCTGCGGCGCCGCGTTCGTTCCAGTTGATTGCCAGAACCGGCGCCGCTCCTGATCATCCGGTGCTGTCGACGTGTCCGGAGACGGAGTATCTGAAAGCGGCATGGATGATCATGCAGTGATTCAGGCTGACGGCTGTTCACCGGGACGATAGGCCAGTTTCCCGAAGATCATGCGACCGGCGCTGTTTTGGAGGACGCTGGTGACAGTGACGGCGATGTCGCGGCCGGCGAGTGCGGAGGCATTTTCGCAGACGACCATAGTGCCGTCATCGAGGTATCCGACACCCTGGCCGGGGCCATCACCATCCCTGATGACGCGAATATTGAGGCGTTCGCCGGGGATATAGCGTGGCTTCAGGGCGTTCGCGACGTCATTAAGATTGATGACCGGAATGCCCTGCACGCTGGCAACTTTGTTCAGGTTGAAATCATTGGTGATGACACCGCCGCGCATCTGTTTGGCGAGCGCCACAACTTTTTGATCGACGGTCATCATGCGAAATTCGTTGCGTGATGTTTCCACGACCTTAACGTCGACGTGCGTGCTTTGCTGGATTTTTGCCAGTACTTCCAATCCGCGACGTCCGCGGACGCGACGATTTTTGTCTGACGAGTCAGCGATTTCCTGGACTTCAGCGAGGACAAAATCGGGGACGATCAACTGTGATTCGATGATCTGCGTTTCGACGACATCAGCGATGCGTCCGTCGATCAGTGAGCTGCTGTCAACAACGAGCGGGCGCCCGCTTTTCAGGTCACGCTGAAATTCTACGTAGGGGATAACGAAGCGGAAGTCGTCCTTGGTTTGCAGCAGCAGCGAGACGCAGAGGTACGGCAGGATCAGCAGTGTCAGCAGCACAACCAGTGTGTGGTAGCCACTGTCCGGAGGAACCACGGGTGTCAGTGCCTGGATCATGAGGTAGGCGAGCAGGACGCCGATCAGGATTCCGAAGTACACGCTGGAAATGACTTCGATGCGTTTGCGTCGGATCAGCAGGTCGCCGATGGTGACGAACTGGGAGATAAACAGCAGGACGAAGAAGGCCAGAGCCTTATTGTTTTCGATGACGGGCGGCATCAGTGCCGTTTTTCCGGCGACTGTTTCCGTGGAGATGTACGCAAGGATAGCGCCGGCACAGATCAGCAGGTAGGCTACTCGCAGAAAAATCAGCAGCATGGGTCAGCTTCAAAAAATGGGACGGCCAGCGGGGTGCAGTGCCCCTGGGGCGGAAGTCTGCCACCCTGCATCATGCCAGAAAAAGCAATGACGGCAAACGGAATCGCGGGCGGATTCGAGCGATTCGGGCAGTTTCCGGTGAGCTTGCGTGCAACGTGGGGCGATTGTGTGAAATTGCGGGATTGAAAACGACTTTTCCGGTGCGAGAATTCCTGAGTGGCGGTCCGAATCTGACGATCGCTCGGTTTCTGTCATTTATTTCGACCTCGGAGTGGCATGCACACATTTGCGATGTTCTAGTAGTAATGGGGCGATGTCTGCAGGTTTCCGGGCCGGCAGACTTCGAATTTGGGGGGGGGCGTGATGACTGTTCCTGCGGACAGTTGTTGCAGCTCTTGACAGCATGACGTTGTTGAGTGACGGAGTGACGGGCATGGCGGGTTTAAGTGGTGGGTGGTCGGCAGGGCGTTCGCCTGGCCGGGCTGTCGTAGTCAGGGCGGTGGCTGGCGTGCTGGCCCTGCTGGTGGTATTGGCTGCAGACGCGGGTGCTGCGAAGAAGAAGGAGCGTCCGGATGCCATTACGGAGGCCGTTGGTATTTTGCAGTCGGCAAAGACGGCTGGTCAGGGCAGTCGAGAGAACCAGCGTGCGCTGGTGGCGCTGACGGGTTCCGGTGAACGGGCGATGCTGCCGATTTTGACGGGCTTTCAGAAAGCGACTCCTGAGGGTCTGAACTGGCTGCGGAATGCTTTTGAGCAGATTGCTGAGTCTCTGCGGGCTTCTCGCAAGCCGCTGCCCGCTGATGCTCTGCGTGCCTTTGTGATGGAGACCGGCAATTCCGCGGATGCTCGTCGCCTCGCCTGGGATACTCTGGTGTCTGAGGATGCACGTTTGGCGGAGCAGGTGATTCCGGGGATGCTGAATGATCCCAGTCCCGAGTTTCGTCGTGATGCGGTGGAGTTGTTGCTGAAGCAGGCGGCTCAGGTTGAGGGTGCTGCGGCAACCGACCTGTATCGGCGGGCAATGGGGGGGGCTGTGCATGAGGATCAGGTGAAGACGATTGCTGAGGCTTTACGGAAGGCGGGTGAGACCGTCGACATCAGCCGCCATTTTGGCTTTGTGACCTCCTGGAAGATCGTGGGACCTTTTGACAACCGTGAGGAGAAGGGTTTTGCGGTGGCCTATGCACCTGAGACTGAGATCGCGCAGGAGCGTCCGAATGTGGAAGCGGAATACGACGGGATGAACGGCAAGGTGCGCTGGCAGACGGTCGAGACGACGGATGATTTTGGTGTGGTGGACATTGCGAAGCAGATCGAGAACTTCAAGGGTTCGGTGATGTATGCCGTGGCAGAGTGGAGCAGTCCTGCTCAGCAGACCCTGCAGGTTCGCCTGGGGACTCCGAATGCCTGGAAACTGTGGGTGAATGGTGCTTTGGTGTTTGAGCGTGAGGAGTATCACCGCAGTACTCAGCTGGATCAGTATTCAGTACCGGTGCAGTTGAAGCCTGGCGTGAATGTGCTGGCATTCAAGATTTGTCAGAACGAGCAGACTCAGGACTGGGCACAAAAGTATCAGTTTCAGCTGCGGGTTTGTGACAGCACGGGTGTGGGCGTGCTTCCGGGGCCTGTGGTAGTTCGGAATGGTGTATCGCGGAAGACGGCACTGAACAAAGGGGGTGCCGAATGATTCGGCCTGTAGCGAAGTTTGTGATTTTGGCTGTGGTATGCAGTGTATTGTCTGCGGTTTCGTTGCGGGCTGGAGACTGGAAGCAGTTTCGGGGCAACGAGGCAAATTCGGTGGCGTCGGGTGAGTCACTGCCGACAGAGCTGAGTGGTTCGACGATTGCGTGGAAGGCTGCTCTGCCTGGTCGGGGCGTGTCGGGGCCGGTGATTGTGGATGGTCGTGTGTTCGTGTCGGCCAGTTCCGGATACACGCAGAATCGGCTGCATGTGGTCAGCATTGATGCGGAAAATGGCATGCAGCTCTGGCAGCGGCAGTTTTACGCGGCCGGGAGGACTCAGACGCATGAAAAGATGGCCAATGCGACTCCGACGATGGCCAGTGACGGACAGCGAGTGTTCGCGTTTTTCTCGAGCAATGATTTGTTCTGTCTGGATCTGAAGGGGCGTTTGTTGTGGTATCGGGGTTTGGGGCGTGAGTTTCCGAACGCCAGCAACAGTCTGGGGATGTCATCATCTCCGATCGTGGTGGGTGGAATTCTGGTAGTGCAGGTGGAGAGTGATGCGGAGGCGTTTGCCTGCGGTGTGGATGTGATCACCGGGGAGACTCGCTGGCAGATCCAGCGTCCGCGGGCGGCCAACTGGACGTCTCCGGCGCTGATTCCGGGGCGTGCCGGGCGGGCGGCTCAGGTGCTGTTGCAGTCATCAAAGGGATTGACGGCGGTGGATCCGGAGTCGGGTAAGATTCTGTGGGATTTCGACAAGGGTGCTTCCACGATTCCTTCGGCGACGGTTGCTGCGGGTACGGTGTATGTGCCGTCGAATGGCCTGACGGCTTTGAAGCCGGGTGTTGATGCTGTTGAGCAGTTGTGGAATTCGGGCAGTATCAGTCCGGCGACATCCAGTCCCGTTGTGGCTGGAAATCTGGCGCTGGTTTTGAACAGTTCGGGGGTTCTGAATGCGGCGTCTCTGGAGACAGGGGAGCGTGTGTGGCAACTGCGATTGCGGGGGCCCTTCAGCGGGACTCCGGTGTTTGCCGGTGGCCATCTGTATCTGGTGAATGAAGCGGGCGTCGCTTTTGTGGTGAAGCCGGAAGCTGACCAGGGTACGATTGTGTCCGAGCTGGATCTGGGCGAGACAATTCTCTGCAGTCCGGGCGTATCGGGTGGCGGCCTGTTTGTTCGCAGTGACGGTCATTTGATCAAACTTGCGACTCCGAAGTAATCTGTCTGCTGCAGAATCTCGGGTTTTCAGAGAGCGGGGCATGGCTGGAGCCGGCGTGTCGGGCAGTTGGGTTGTGGTGCAGCGCAATCCGCTGTCCGGCAGTGGTCGCGGGGTTCGCGAACTGTTTCGGCTGGTGTGGGCGTTGCGGCGTCGTGGGTTTCGGGTTCGACTGTTTTCGGATCGAGTCCGGCTGGATGCGTGGATGCGGGCCGCGTCGGGTATCCGAGAAGTTCGGTGTATCGTGGCGGCTGGTGGCGACGGGACGGTGGCGGATCTGGTGAATCGTCATCCGGGCGTTCCGCTGGCGGTGCTGCCGCTGGGAACAGAGAATCTGCTGGCCAAATTTATGGGATTCCGGCGCAGCGGAGAGGACCTTGCGGAGGTGATTTCCGGTGGGCGAGTGTGTCGGCTGGATTCGGCCGTATGTAACGGACGCCGGGTGCTGCTGATGGTCAGTTGCGGGCCTGATGCGGACGTGGTTGCGGAGGTTCATCGGCGGCGGAGCGGTCACATTTCGCGACTGAGCTATGTTGTTCCGGTGCTGCGAGCATTGTTGTGGGGTGGGCTGCGGTTGTTTGAGGTGACGGCAGCTGAGCAGCCGACGTTGCGAAGTGGTTCGCATGTGATCATTTCGAATGTGCCGCGATATGGTTTTGATCTTCCATTTTGTCCGGGTGCTGAACCGGACGACGGTTTGCTGGATGTGCGGATTTATCACGGCATTGGTCGGCTGGGAATGTTGTGGCATGTGCTGCGACTGAAGCTGGGCCTGCCCATTGGTGTTGCCGAGGTCACTGTCTTTCGGACGAGTGCGGTGTCAGTGCGGGTTGTGGACGGCGGCTTTCCGGCGGAATTTCAGTATGACGGCGATCCGGGTGGTCCGCTGCCGTTGCGGGTGCAGGTGGAGCCGGGTTCGTTGTGTCTGCTGACCAGGGCCTGATGTCCGGCGCGTTTCGACGGCACTTTTGACTGCTGTGGTGTATTCCCTGCTGCGGGTTGGTTACACTGGCGGGTCGATTGCGGATCGCAGATGTGGAATTATCCCGGGAATCCAGCGGAGGCGTCAGCGGTGCTTCTGAATCAGTCCATGCTCCTGCAGCGCTCATGGTTGTTGGTGTGTTTGTCTGCAGTGATGTTCCTGGCGCGGATATCGCGGGCTGATGAACCGGTGACGGGTACAGAGCAGCCGCTGTCGGCGGAGGTGCTGGCTGAGCGGGCTCGTCAGTCTCTGGTGGTGGTGCGGGCTACTGATCGTACTGGCAGTGACTCGGGGCTGGGAACGGGATTTGTGATTGAGGGTGGTTTGATTGCCACTGCGCATCATGTGATTGGTGATGGTCGTGAGATTCGGGTGGAGTTACCGGGTGGCAGGCTGGTTCCGGTTGTGGAAGTTTATGCGTCTTCCAGCCAGCAGGACCTGGCAATTCTGAAGGTGGCTGATTTGCAGTTGCCGGCACTGCCACTGGCGGCAGACGACAAAACACCTCAGGGGCGTGAGGTTGTTGCGCTGGGGCATCCGGAAGGCTTTCGGAATTCGATTGTTTCGGGAGTCATCTCTGGTCATCAGGACATTGAGGGCGTGGAGATGCTGCAGTTGGCGATGTCGATCGAGCGGGGCAACAGTGGAGGCCCGGTGCTTGATCGGCAGGGTGCAGTTGTGGGCATAGTGACTCGCAAGTCGGCCCTGCAGGACAAGCTGGGTTTTGCGGTTCCGGTGCGTCTGCTGCGGGAGCTGAAGGCCGATCCGAATCCGGTGCTGATGTCGCGATGGAGTACGATTGGTGCTTTGGATCCGTCACAATGGGCGGTGTTGTCTGGTGGCAACTGGCGTCAGCGAGCGGGTCGGATGCAGGTGAGTGGCGAGGGTTCGGGTTTTGGGGGGCGTTCGTTGTGTATCAGTCGCGGTGAACTGCCGGCGGTTCCGTATGACATTCGCGTGCTGGTTCGTCTGGAGGACGAGAGTGGTGCAGCGGGTTTGGTGTTTCATTCTGACGAGGGTGATCGGCACTATGGTTTTTATCCCAGTGCGGGGAACCTGCGGCTGACTCGATTTGATGGTCCGGATGTGAACTCGTGGACGATCCTGCACAATCAGCCACATGATGCGTGGCGTCCTGAGCAGTGGAATACGTTAACGGTGCGTATTCAGGCAGATGGGATGCAGTGTTTTGTGAACGAGGCGCTGGTTGTGGAGTCACGGGATGCGGTTTTGCCGCGTGGTCTTGCGGGGCTGGCGACATTTCGCGGGACGACGGCTGAGTTTCGGCGATTTGAGGTGGGTCGTGATCTGCTGCCGGCGCGACCTGATTCACAGAATGCTGCACGGCTGAGGGAGTTTGCGGATGGCGTGCGAGCGGATCTGCCGGTGCAGCAGGAGGGCATGGATTTGCTGCTGCCGCTGGGTGAGCCGGCGATTGAGTTTATGGCGGCGGAGGCCGAGCGGCTGCAGCAGAAGTCACGACGGCTGAAATTGCTGTCTGAAGATCTGCATCGGGCTGCGGTGCGTCGTGAGCTGGTGTCAGCCTTGCGGCCGGCTGATGTCGGACAGCAGCCTGACCTGCTGCGCTGTGCCCTGCTGGTTGCCCGGATTGATAACTCGGATGTGGATCCGGCGGGTTATGTGCAGCGAGTGGAGCGAATGGCGGGAGAGATTCGGGGGCGACTGCCGGCCGATGCATCTGAAAGTGTACGACTGGCCGCACTGGACCGCTGGCTGTTTGAGGAACTGGGTTTTCGCGGCAGCCGATTTGAGTACGACACGGCATCCAACAGTTATCTGAATGAGGTGATTGATGATCGGGAAGGGATCCCGATATCACTTTCGGTGCTGTACATGGAACTGGCGAAGCGGCTGGATCTGAAGGTGGTGGGTGTGGGGCTGCCGGGGCATTTTGTTGTGCGTTTTGAACCGCAGTCGGGTGGTGAAGCGCAGATGATTGATGTGTTTGAGCGCGGCAGGCGTTTGTCTGAGGATGATGTGCGGCGGATTATCGCGGCAGCCGGTTTTCCGGATCAGCCGCGATTTCGGGAGGCGCGAACGCCCGCCGAGATCATTGAGCGGATGGTGAATAATCTGCTCAGCCTTGCCGAGGCTCAGCGGGCGGATGAGACGGTGCTTTCATGTCTGGAAACGCTGGCGGAGATTGTGCCGGACAACGTTGAGTACAGGGCGAAGCGACTGGAGATGCGGGCGCGGACTGGTCGTCTGGCGATGGCTGTCTCTGACGCGGACTGGTTCACAGCAAAGCAGCCGGAGGGTGTGGATGTTGAGCGGGTGCGGCAGCTGAGGCAGACTCTGCAGGATCAACTGGAGCGGCAGCAGAAGGCTCAGTGAAGTCCGTGTTCAGCGGACGGCAGTTTGCTGAGCCAGTCGACGGAACAGCAGTGCGTAGAGCAGGCTGGTGAGTGCCAGCACCAGACCCGCGCAGGGCCACAGCACGGTGGCTCCGAAATGTGACAGAACATAGCCCCCGATCGGAGCACCGAGTGCAATTGAGAGGGCGTGTGTGATGCTGAACAGCCCCATGTAACGGGCTCGCAGGTCCAGCGGAGCCATTTCTGACACCAGAGTGGGTTTCCATGGTGCCTGCAGGATTTCCCCGAGAGTCCAGAGTGTGATGGTGAGCAGGATGGCTGGTGCTGTAGTGGCGAATGCGGTGAGTGAGAAGCCTGCGGCCATGAGCAGTTCACCGCAGATGAGGACCTTTCCGCGAGGGAAACGGCTGAGCAGGTGGGTGGCCGGCAGTTGCAGCAGCACAATCAGGGCGCCATTCAGGCAGATCATCCGTCCGAATTCCAGTTCATTAAAGCCCAGTCGATAGAGGTAGAGTGGCAATGTGACAAACGACTGCATGAAGACGATGTTGGTGAGCAGGCTGCAGGTCATGAACAGCAGGAAGTTATGGTCTTGCAGCAGGTGCTGAAGTGCAGCGATTGCAGATCTTGGTTTTGCAGGAATCAGCGGGGTGACTTCCGCTGTGGTGATTGTGGCACTGGCGGCTGCGTCGGCTGCAGAGACGGGTGTTTCTCCGGCCAGGGCGGCCTGCCGGGAATCGGTGGCGTGTGCCGGGAAGCTGCGAATTTCGCGAATGGTCAGCAGGACCACAACACCGTACATGGCGGTTGTGGCAGCATCCGCCCAGAACAGGTATTGGAAGGACTTGCCGGCGAGGTAACCGCCGAGCGGAGGTGCAACGGCGAATCCCAGGTTGAAAGACAGGTAGAGCAGGCCGAAGGCGTGGGGCCTTTGAGCATCGGACACAGCATCTCCGATAAGTGCTGCGGATGCCGGGCGATACATATCCACGATCATGGCGAACAGGAACAGTACGAGCATAAACAGCCAGCCGGTGCGAACCTGACTGAGTACCAGCAGCGTTGCGGGACCGCCGAACAGGGCCAGCAGCATGGTGCGTCGTCTGCCGAACTGGTCAGCCAACTGACCGCCGATCAATGCGGAGATCACAGATCCGCAGCCGAATGCGCCGATGCAGTAGCTGGCGAAGTCGGCACCGAGCTGCAGTTCTTCACTGATGTAAATGGACAGAAAGAGCATGACAAATGACCCGACTCGATTTATGAACGAGCCGACGCAGAGCAGGTGCACGGTGGCGGGCAACTGTCGGTACTGCTGGAGCAGGCTGATTTCAGGAGTCTGGTCAGAGGTCATGTGTTGTGCGGCAAACAAAAAACCGCCAGCCCTGTGAGGGGCGGCGGCTGGATTTCGTGCCCCTGTCTGCGACCACCTCAGGGTGGCTCAGGTGCAGGGATTGAGTTGAAGGGCTGTGTTCAGCCGTTGGCGTCGCTGACCTGTACTTCCCACGGCTTGGCATTGCGTTCACGCAGGCGTGTGGCCTTGCCGGTACGTTCACGCAGGAAGAACAGTTTCGCGCGGCGGACGCGGGCGTGACGCTTCACTTCCACTGCGGCCACCTTGGGGGAATTGACCGGAAACGTTCGCTCGACGCCTTCACCCTGTACGATGCGGCGCACAGTGAACATCTCACGGGTGCCTGAGCCGCGGCGGGCGATAACGACGCCGTTGAACTTCTGGATTCGCTCTTTGTTGCCTTCCAGAATCCGGGTGTGGACATCCACTGTGTCTCCGATTGCGAACTGCAGAGGCTGCTCGCGAAGACTGGACTTTTCGGCTTTTTCAACGAGGGCGTTACGCATGATGACTGATCCTTCCTGCCTGAGCCGCCAGTTGCGGCGGAACGTATGTGAGCGTCTGTCAGGTTTTCGTTTGAGTATTCTTGTGTTGTGGTGCGGGTGAATCCGGGAGCAGGTCGCTGCGTCGTTCGGCAGTCCGCTGAAGACTTTGCTGCTGCTGCCAGATTTCTATGTCTTTGTGATTTCCATTGATCAGCACCTCCGGAACTGACATGCCTCGGAATTCCCTGGGACGGGTGTACTGAGGATGTTCGAGCAGGCCGGCGTGACTGAACGAGTCATAACGGCTGCTGGTTTCGTCGTGCAGAACTCCGGGAATCAACCTGATAACTGTGTCAACGATCAACATGGCGGGTACTTCACCGCCATTGCAGATAAAATCACCAACGGAAACCTCCAGAGGCTTCAGGCCCTGTCGGATCCGATCATCGAACCCTTCGTACCGCCCGCACAGGAGCAGCAGTCGGGGTTCACCTGACAACTCTTCGACCAGCGTCTGATCCAGACGACGACCTTGCGGAGTCATCATGAGCAGCCGTCCGGGCTGCGATCCCTGTTGCTGCACGGCTTCCACACAGTCGAAAACAGGCTGGCACATGATCAACATGCCGGGCCCGCCACCAAATGGTTTGTCGTCGACCTGCTTCCGCTTTCCCGGAGCATAGTCCCGGAAATTGTGCAGTTGAATGTCTACCAGACCGCGTTCAATTGCTCGCTTCAGATGCCCCTGCCCGAGATAGCTGTGAAACATCTCGGGGAAAAGCGTCAGAACATCGAATCGGATGAATGACTGCCGAGCAGATGATGCTGACGTCATTCAGCGGCAGCAGCCTCTGCTGGTTCAGCAGGAGCCGCTTCCTCGCGGACCTTCGGAGCCAGCATCGGCGGCGGAGCCTTGGCTGAACCGAAGCGGTTTGTCTTCACCTTGCGAATCAGAGCATTGACCTTTTCGCTGGGCTGGGCACCCACCGACAACCAATACTCAACCCGCTCAAGATTCATCTTCACCCGGGCAGCTTTGTCGTGGACCATCGGATCGTAAAATCCGACTTCCTCAATCGTTTTGCCATCGCGAGCAACTCGCGAATCCATCACACAGATGCGGAAGAACGGGCGGTGCTTCCGGCCCATCTTCTTCATACGAATACGAACTGACATTGCTGCTCCCAGGTTTTCCACAACAAATCTGATTTTGAACCCGCAGACAACGCGGTCTGAAACGGCTGAGGGCTCAGAGGAATCCTTTAAAATAACAAGTAAATCCGCCGTTGAGCAATCCGGGAGGCAAGTATCCGGGGCGGTCCCGGAAACTTCCCAAACTCGGCCATGTGAAAGTCAGTGTTCAATTGACCACTTGTGTTAGCGTCGACGGTTGCGTTTTTTGGCCTTGGCGGCCTCTTTTTTCTGCTTTTTCTTCTTGTCCCGAGCCGCGTCCTTGTCGGCAGGGCCTCGACCACTTCTTAACTTTTTCTCGACAATCTCGGCCCCGGGGTTCAGGAACCCCCCATCCGTAAGGCCTTTCATCATTCGCAGGCGATCGCGCAACCCCATGTTGCTCATCCCCTGCATCATTTTGGCCATCATCGAGAAGTCTTTGAGCAGCTTATTGACGTCGGCTGCATCGACACCGCTTCCGCGAGCAATTCGGTTGCGTCGACTGCGGTCGATGATCTCGGGATTCTGACGCTCATGCATCGTCATCGAATCGATGATTCCTTCGATTCGCGACAATTCGCCCTCGGGATTCATGTCTCCCAGCTGGTCAACCATGGCTCCCATGCCGGGGATCATTTTCATGATATCCCGCATGGAGCCCAGTTTTTTGATCTGCCGCATTTGATTGCGGAAGTCATCGAGCGTGAATTTTCCCTTTTGCATCCGCTCCTGCTGGCGGAGCATTTCTTCTTCGTTGAATTCCTTTTTGGCTTTCTCGTACAGGGAGAGGATGTCTCCCATGCCAAGAATTCGACCGGCCATGCGGTCCGGGTGGAATTCTTCCAGCCGATCCAGTTGCTCGCCGACGCCGATGAACTTGATCGGTACTCCGGTGACGGCCTTGACGCTGAGAGCAGCACCGCCGCGGGTGTCGCCGTCCAGCTTTGTCAGGATGACGCCGTCGAGTTCCAAAGCGTCATTGAAAGCTTTGGCACTGTTAACTGCATCCTGACCGGTCATTGCGTCGCAGACCAGCAGTGCCTGATCGGGGGCGACCAGTGAGTCGATCTGCTGGAGTTCCCGCATCAGGCCATCGTCGACGTGCAGGCGACCGGCCGTGTCGAGGATGACCACCTGGGCACCACTGCGTTTGGCGGCGGCGACGCCGTTTCGGCACACCTGTACCGGATTGCTGTTCTGCGGGTCTTCTGAATACACCGGGCAGCCGACCTGAGCCCCGATGATTTTGAGCTGTTCGATGGCGGCGGGACGCTGCAGGTCCGCGGCAACCAGAAACGGGGAATACCCCTGTTCTTTCAGTCGGGTGGCCAGTTTGCCGCAGGTGGTGGTTTTGCCTGAGCCCTGCAGGCCGCACATCATGATGACGCTGGTGCCTTCGCGGCGGATTGCCAGCGAATGGCTGACCGGGCCCATCAGGTCGATCAGTTCCTGGTGGACAATCCCGACAATCTGCTGTTCGGGACGCAGCGATTTCAGTACTTCTTCGCCAATCGCCTTCTGGGTTACCGAGTTGATGAAAGTCTGCGCCACATCGTAGGCGACGTCCGCTTCCAGCAGTGCCTGGCGGACCTGCTGCATGCCTTCACGGATATTGCCCTCCGTGATCTTTCCGGCACCCCGAAAAGCACTGAACGCCTTGCCCAGACTTTGTGTAATTGACTCAAACACAGAAGCAGAATCCAGCCCGCAGAGAATGCAGGAATTTGGCTAAACGAAGATCCGAGCGATCCGGGAAGTGAGACAGCATTTCGGTGAACACCGGGGTGGCAGTGCCTGTGCCCGTAGCAGGAGCCCGACTGCTGCAGACATCGCGGGAAAATGCGATGGAAAACAAGCCACCATATTACCGGTGGGATCAGCGAAAAACAAGCTTCGAGTGGGAAAAGAGCGGTTGAAGCGCGAATCGTGACGATCTGTCACGACGAGCCTAGGGCTGCAGTTCACGCTCCGCAACCCCATCCATGCTTTTCAGCTTCATGTCCAGCTTTTTCACGACTGCCACACGGAAGTCGCTGCGCGCAGCCGCGAGGTCCTTTTCCTCCGTGGTAACGGTCACCACCCACCGTGCCAGGCCAAAGGGCACGTCCGTCGAAACCCAGTAGTCGGCCTCATTCGTGGAGCGGACCTTGGGGCTTTCCATGACCGATTTCCCCCGCCAGTGGGCTGCCGTGAGCCCGGCGTTACCGCCCGGCAAAATCGTATCGGGAACTTCCGTGGAGGCAATCAGTTCGGGATCGGTGTAGGAGGTCAGCAGCGAAATCGTGGGGAAAAATCGCAGCGAGGATGTCCTGATCGGCTCTGTTCCTGCTTCGCCAAGACGGCGATACCCCTGAACAATTGGCAGCATGTCGTTGGGAATGCCAGCCTTGTCCACAGGCTTATCTGTGATTTTGCTTTCAGGCACGAGGACGAGATAAATTCGTGAACCCACCGGGCCCGGATCCAGTCCGGCAGCACCGGAGTTTCCAGTGAGGACTTTGATTTCGAGCCAGCGACACGGCTGACTTTCGCCCTGGAACTCAGCATTCTCGCGTCCCACCGACTTGATGGTCAGCTGGCAGGTCCAGGAGAGCGGTGATTCGTCGTCCGCCGAGGTGCCCTGGGTCAGGGTGCCCTCGTACTCGACCATCTTTCCGTCTTCGGGAAGGTTGAAGATCAGGCCCTGAGCACTGACGCCGGAACCTGCCAGGGCGAGGACGGCAAAAGTCAGCAAGTTCAATGTTCGAGCACGCAGCATGGCCATATACCTTCCGTCACCAATCCGCATAGTTCAACGCTGCCGAGCGCAGCCCGCAGTATTTACTCTGATATCGGCCAGTTTCGCCAACAAATCCCGCCGCTGGCAAGCCTATTCCTGTCAGGAATGCGGGAAGACTGCAAAAGAACCGTCAAAACCCAGCATTCTGGTGCCCGGGCGGACTCGGCACCGGCCGGTGCCGGTAAGACTTTCCCCTGGCCGTGACAGTTAAGCAGTTCGGAATTGTCCGCAGTTGCAAGTTTTCTGATCTGATTTCCACACTGTGCGGACTGGGTAATTTGTATCGATTGTTTCGATTTTGAGTAGTGTGAGTGGAATGGCGATTCACCGGGAGTTGTCGATGGTGAGGATTCTGTGGGGCGGGTTAGTTTTTGGCCGATAGCAAGCGTGGTCGGTCCCATTTTCGTCCGCTGCAACGGTCACTGCAACATGCGTTCATCACTCAGTCGTTCGGTTGTGGTCTGGAGCCTGCTGCTGTGTGTATTCGTCAGTGGCTGCCGGGGCCGTCGGGTTTTCGTGAGGAATTCCGGCGATGCAGAGACACCTGCCTACGTGCCCGAAATCCCCACGGCTCAAAAGAGTCGCAAACGGATGATGGATCGGCTGTCGGGTTCCGGGAGTCGACAGTCTGATGAAATTTCGGCGGACAGTGGCGTGTCGGGCGTGGAGCCGGCCGCAGTTCAGGCGGAGCCTGTACCGTCCGACAGATCGCTGAAACCGTCGACACCAGACATTGCTCTGACGGGGTTCTCTGCCGGGCCCGCTGAAGTTTCGACGGCTGATTCCACCGACAGCAGCCGGTCGGCGGTGTCCACTGACCCCGCGTTGCCGGCTGCTGTTGAGGTGCCGGCTGCTGCCGAGGTGCCGGCGGAGTTACCATCATTGTCTCTGCAGCAGGTCATCGATTCCGTTTACCGATCTTATCCGATGCTGCAGGCTGCCCTGCTGACGCGTAATATTGCAGCGGGCCAGCAGACGGGTGCTCTGGGAGCCTTCGACACCAAGTTGAAGGGTGCCAGTGAGAACGGACCGATTGGGTTTTACGAGACGTATCGGCAGAGTGTGGGTGTGGTGAAGCCGACGTACTGGGGCGGTGAGGTGTTTGGTGGCTATCGGATTGGTCGGGGCGAGATGCAGCCGTGGTATGGGGAGCGAGTGACGGATGACGGCGGTGAGTTCAAGGCTGGCATTCAGTTGCCGCTGGCCCGCAATCGAACAATAGATGACCGTCGAGCGGAGCTGTGGAAAGCTGGTTTGGAGCGACAACTGGCGGAGCCTGACATTCAGGCGCAACTGATTGATTTTGTTCGATCTGGTTCCTATGCGTGGTGGGACTGGGTGGCCGCGGGTGAGTATCATCGGATAGCGACTCACATTCTGGAGTTGGCGGAGGATCGCACTGAGCGGGTGCGCAGTCAGGTGGATGCTGGCTTTACGGATCCTCCGGAACTGACCGACAACCTGCGACTGGTGGCGATTCGTCAGGCGAAGGTCGCTGACACTCGTCGCAAGCTGCAGCAGACTGCCGCCAAGCTGTCAATTTATCTGCGGGATGCGTCTGGTCGTCCGGTGGTACCGGGTGAGTCACAGTTGCCGCGGTTTCCGGCTTTGTCTGAGGAGCCGATTCAGGACTTGAGCGTGGGAGTGGAGTCGGCGCTGGCACGGAGGCCTGAGCTGAAACTGCTGGATCTGGTGCGGCGACAGGTGCAGATTGATTATTCCAACGCCTCAAATTACATGCAGCCGGAACTGAACGCGGTGCTGTGGGGTTCTCAGGATGTGGGGGCACCGGCCAGCAAGAAGGGTGACAAATCGGATCTGGAGGCAGAGGCATCCCTGCTGCTGGATGTGCCGGTGGAGCGGCGGAAGGCGCGAGGCAAGATGTCGGAGACGCAGGCCAAGCTGTCGCAACTGACGGCGAAGCGTCGTCTGACTGTGGACAAGATCACGGTTGACGTGCAGGTGGCGCATGCGGCGCTGGTGTCGGCACGGGAGCAGGTGCAGGAGACTGCGGAAGCCATGAAGCTGGCTGAGGATCTGGCGGAACGGGAGCGTCAGAATGAGGAAGCGGGTTTGTCTGACATGCTGAAGGTGGCACTGCGAGAGCAGTACGCGGTTGAGTCTGCTGAGAAGAATGTGGATGCGCTGCAATTGTATTTTCAGGCCATGGCTGATTTTCGGGCGGCCGTGGCAGAAGACCGACTGGCTCAGTGAACTGTGCAGCTTATCGTGAGCCGAAGTAGTACAGCATCATGGCGAGTGCCACGCGGTCGTATTCTGGTGGCAGCGGATCCACGTTCTGCAGAACCTTGAAGGCGACGGCGGTGCCCACGGTGCCCAGAATGACAAGGGCTTTGAGATCGCCCCAGCGTGCCGGCAGGTTTGTCTGAGGCGGCCGGCGAAACAGGAGCCCTTTGATGCTGCGGACCAGTGAGCCGACGATAAAGGACGCTACAATCAGCAGCAGTGACAGGGCGCGAGGTTCCTGCAGCCGATTTTCACGGAACAGCCAGACTCCCAGTCCTGCGAAGGCCGCCATCAGGATGAAGCGAATACTGTGTCTGGGCAGAAACAGCGGGTGCTGGTCGGCATCGAGCACACCTTCCTGCTGCAGTCGCTGGATGATTTCGGAAGGCAGAGAAACAAACCGTCGGGACGTGTAGTAGTAGGCCAGAGTGATCATCAGGCTTTCGGTCCAGATGATGTCGAGTTCCTGCCCGCGGACGACGGCCTGAATGACAACACCGACGACCATCAGGGTCAGGAGGGCGCGGACGCTGCCGTTGGGCAGTCCGAGAGGTGGCCATTGGTTTGGCGGCAGTTCAGGTTCTGACATTGGTGGTTTCCTGAGTCTGAGTTCGGGTCAGGCGAAGCGGGTGGCCGGTGCAGCCCCGTTGTGTCAATTGTCCGCGAGCCGTGATATGTGGGCCAGTGTGTTCGCGGGGAATTCACGGATTTGTCATGGTTCCGGGCTGCGTTTCGCGGCTGAGTTTTCCGCGTCGGTGCAGTTTTCGGATCAGCCGGGTGACGAGGGCAGTCCAGCCGGTCTGGTGACTGGCCCCCAGTCCGCGCCCGGTTTCGCCGTCGAAGTATTCATGGAACAGTGCCAATTCGTTCCAGCTGGGGTCATCGCGGTAGCGTTCGTCGCCACCGTAGCAGGGTCGATGTCCGTCCGGTCCGGGCATGAACAGGCTGATCTGCCGCCGCATCAGTTCTTCCGCGACCTCGCCGAGGGTCATCAGGATCCCGGACCCTGTTGGGCATTCGACCTTGAAGTCTGCTCCGTAAAATTCGTCATAACGTTCCAGTGACTCGATCAGCAGGTAATTGAGTGGAAACCAGATGGGTCCGCGCCAGTTGCTGTTCCCGCCGAACATCGAGGAATCGGAATCTCCCGGTACGTAATTGACTCGATGTTCCTGTCCATTGACGTTGAACACGAAGGGCTGATCCAGGTGGACTCGTGAGAGCGAGCGGATGCCATGTGGTGAGAGGAATTCTTTTTCGTCGAGCACATACTGGAGGATGCGGCGCATGCGATCGCGTGAGGGTATGGCCAGGAGTCGCAGTCCGCGTGCGGGGCGGGTGGCGTCGGCTTCCTTTGCGACCTGCAGGAACGTGATGTTCTGCACTCGTTCAGAACGATTTTCGAGGAACCATTCCATGCGGCGTCGGAAGCCGGGCAGTCTGGCCAGCACGACATCGCTGAGCATGACAGAGCTGAACAGCGGGATGATGCCCACCATCGAGCGGACTCGGAGTGGAATATGCTGTCCGTTGTTGTACAGGTGATCGTAGTAGAACCCGTCCTGTTCGTCCCACAGTCCGACGCCGCTCATGGAGTTCATGGCGTCGGCAATTTCGATGTAGTGTTCGAAGAATTTGGAGGCCATGTCAGCGTAGGCCGGACTGTCTCCGGACAGTTCGAGGGCCATGGTGAGCATGCGAGCGCAGTAGAAGGCCATCCATGCGGTGGCGTCTGCCTGATGCAGATGTCCTCCGGTGGGCAGTGGTTTTGAGCGATCGAAGACTCCGATGTTGTCCAGTCCGAGGAAGCCGCCACTGAAGACATGTTTTCCGAGCAGGTCTTTGCGGTTGACCCACCAGGTGAAATTGAGCAGCAGTTTCTGGAAAGCGCGTGCCAGGAAGGCTCTATCACGAGCTCCGGGCGGGCCTGAATTCTTGTAGACACGCCAGCAGGCCCATGCATGCACCGGGGGATTCACATCACTGAAATTCCATTCGTAGGCGGGCAGCTGCCCGTTGGGGTGCATGTACCATTCGCGCAGGAACAGCAGCAGCTGATCGCGGGCGAAGCGGCTGTCCACTTCCGCCATGGGAACCATGTGGAATGCCAGGTCCCAGGCGGCATACCACGGATATTCCCATTTGTCCGGCATGGAAATGATGTCGCGGTTGAACAGATGCGGCCAGTCACTGTTGCGGATTTCGCGGCGTGAGGCGGGCACCGGGGGAAAGTTCGGGTCACCCTGGAGCCAGTCTTCGACGATGAAGTTGTAGTACTGTCGCGTCCACAGCAGTCCTGCGTAACACTGCCGCATGACGGGCTTCAGATGGTCGGGAATGCCGGAGGGAATTTTGCCGGCATAGAAGTGATCGGCTTCGGAATTCCGCAAATGCAGGATGCGTTCGAATTCGCCGCCGAAGATTTCGGCTGGTGTCTGATCCGCGGCCCACAGACGCAGTTGCAGCACAGCGGATTCACCGGAACGCAGCATCAGTCGATAGTGAGCTGCGGCTTTTGTTCCATATCCGTCCCGGTTGACGGCATCAGCGTGGCCGTCCACGACACAGCGATGGAATGCATCCTTGCTGTACGTGCCGGCCGGGGCATCCGGTGGCAGGTAATCGGGGTGCGACTCATTTTCAGTAAACAGCCATTGCGGCGACCGTCCGTCAGGTGCCAGATCGGCTGCAAAACGGAAGTGTCCCAGCGTCTGGTGGTGTGCATCGAGCCAGCCGTCTGCGTTCAGCGAAATCCGGGGTTTGGTCCAGCAGCCTTCATGGGTGCAGCCCCAGGACCAGGTGTTGCGGAACCAGAGTGTTGGCAGCACATGAATGGGAGCGACTGTCGGGCCATGATTGGTGACCCGAATGCGGATCAGCATGTCGTCGGGTTCGGCTTTGGCGTATTCGATCTGCACATCGAAGTAGCGATTGCGGTCGAAGGCGCCGGTATCGACCAGTTCCAGTTCCGCCAGCTGTCGGCTGCGATGCTGATTTTCACGGACCAGTTTGGCGTAGGGATACTCGGTTGACGGGTATTTGTAGAGACCTTTGGCGTACGAGTATGTCGGGGTGGCGTCGAGGTAGTAGTATTCTTCCTTGACGTCTTCCCCGTGGTTGCCTTCCAGTCCGTTCAGTCCGAACAGACGTTCCTTCAGGATTGGGTCGCGGGTATTCCAGAGTGCGACAGCGAAGCACAGTCGGCACTGGCGGTCGCAGAATCCCAGCAGGCCGTCTTCGCCCCAGCGATAGGCGCGGCGCCGAGCATCGTCGTGGGTGAAATATGTCCACGGGCTGCCATCTTCCGAATAGTCTTCGCGGACGGTGCCCCACTGCCGTTCCGAAAGGTATGTACCCCAGCGGCGCCAGTTGGCATTTTCTGCCCGAGCTTCTTCCTGTTCCAGACGCAGCAGTTCGGCGGTCCGCAACTGCTGAAATTCCTGATCGTTCATGCGTACCGTGGCCTGTCAGTCGAGATACAGGAATTCGTTGAGATTCAGCAGGGCCAGACACACGGCTTTGCGGGACTGCAGGGCGGACAGCCGATCCTGTGTCTGCAGTTGCTGCAGCAGATCATTCAGCAGCTGCAGTTCGGAATCTGCAGCCGCACGCTGCAGCAGACAGTGAAACGCCGCCTGCAGCCAGGCGTCGTCGGATGGCAGATTCATGGCGTTCAGCCGCTCGGCAAAGCGAGCCGCCTGCTGCTGGCTGAAATCGCTGTTCAGCAGCCCGAGAGCCTGGCTGGGTTGTGTGGTGACGAAGCGGACGGGGCAGGTCTGATCGGTGTCCGCCGCATCGAAATTTTCCAGCAGCGGATCTTTGAGCGAACGTTTGATGTGAATGTAGATGCTGCGGCGGAATTCGTCTTCCGGGGGCGATTTGCCCCAGCCGGAACCCGGCCGCGACTGTCCGGCTTTCACTGCTTCAGGGATGTCCGTCCAGACTGCGGGGCCGAACATTTTCTGCAGGTTCAGGGCACCGCTGGCGGCCAGCACTGAGTCGCGAATTTCTTCGGCCGACAGGCGTCGCATTTCAAACCGCCAGAAGGCGTCGTTCAGCGGATCTTTTTCGAGGGCCGCCGTGTTTGCGGCCGAGCTGAACTGATAGACGGCCGAATTCATGATCAGGCGATGCATTTCCCGGACGGACCAGCCGCGAGCGATGAATTCGGAGGCCAGCCAGTCCAGCAGTTCGGGGTGCGTTGGCGGCTGCCCCTGGAAACCGAAGTCACTGGTGGTCCTGACAATTCCGCGGCCAAAGTGGTACTGCCAGATGCGATTGACCATAACGCGTGCGGTGAGTGGATTGTCGGGGCTGGTGATCCAGCGGGCCAGAGCGAGGCGTCGTCCGCTGGTCGCGGGATTGTGCGAGGGCAGCAGTAGTGGTTCCGGAGGAGACAGGACTTCGGGGAAGCCGGGCTGGACCTGTTCGGCGGGCGAGCCCGGGTTGCCGCGCTGCAGCACAAAGACGGGAGGCAGACTGCCCGGGGTTTCTTTGACGCAGAGAGCCTGAGCGATACCGCGGGGGCGATTTTCAGACAACTGCTGTTTGCGGCTGGTCAATTGCCTGTAGCGGTCGACGTCTTTGTCGGACAGCAGTCGCCCGCGACGTTTTTCAACGATGGCGACGCGATTCATGGCGTAATGAAAATCGTCCTGTTCGACCCCGCTGAAGTCGGGTCGCACCTGATTTTCAATCTTCAGCAGGTCCTGTTCGACGGTGCGGAGGTCATTTTCATAACGCTGCACGGCTGCCGTATGCAGGCTGGTTTCTTCCGGGCGGTCGATTTCGGTGATGGAAGCCTCGCGGACGGACTGTTCGGAACGCACTCCATACCGTCTGACGCCGCGGAAGAAGGCCAGCAGGCGGTAGTAGTCTCGCTGCGGCAGCGGATCGATTTTATGATCGTGACAGCGGGCACAGTTGATGGACAGGCCCAGCATGGTCTGGCCGGTGGTGGTGATGATGTCGTCCATGTCGTCATAAAAGGCCAGCTCCGGATCCGCCGGTTCATCATCCCAGCGTCCCAGTCGATAGTAGCCGGTGGCGATAAGGGAATCGGGTGTGCGATCAGGCAGCTCGTCACCGGCCAGTTGTTCAGTCAGAAATCTGTCCCACGGCAGATCACTGTTGAAGGCGCTGATGACGTAGTCGCGATACCGCCAGACGAACGGCTTGGCACCATCACGTTCGTAGCTGTTGGTTTCGGCGTATCGAACCAGATCCAGCCAGTGCCGAGCCCAGTGTTCTCCGTAGTGCGGGGAGTGCAGGAGCTGTTCGACGAGTGCGGACCAGTTTTGCTGAGTGGGGCTGGCGGCGAATGTTTCGACGTGCTGCGGCTGGGGCGGCAGGCCGGTGACATTATAGGCCGCCCGGCGGACCAGCTGCCGCGGGTCTGCGGGAGGGTTGGGTGTCAGTCCGCGGTTCTGCAGGCCGGCAGCGATGAAGGCATCAATTTCGTTGTGTCCCCAGGCAGGCGCTGCGGGGACAGCAGGCCTGCGGACAGGCTGGAAGGACCAGTGCTGTTTTGTTTCGGCATTGACTTCCGGGGCTTTCCGTACGGGAGCAGACTTCAATTCTGCCAGATCCGCCGGCCATTCCAGTCCGGTGGCGATCCACTGCTGGATCGCTTCGATTTCGCGGGCCGGCAGTCGCCCGGTGGGCGGCATTTGCGGACCTTCCCAGCGAACCGCCTGCAGCAGCAGGCTGGCGGCGACATCTGTGGCGCTGACAGCCGGCCCGGAGTCACCGCCCTTGAGGAGTTGAGCTCGCGTGGACAGGCTGAGACCGCCTTCGGGCTGGTCACCGGAGTGGCATTTGAGGCAGGACTGCTGCAGCAGCGGAGCAATCCGGCTGCGAAAAAGTTCGGCCGGTCCTGCCGGCTGCTGCTCGTCCGCCAGAGCGTCTGCCGGGGGCAGACAGCAAATGGCCAGCAGCAACGCCCACCGCATGGAAAACAAGTCAGTGACTCCTGGGTAAGTCCTTCAGTTGCAGGGTTTTGTGGCACCTGACAGAGAACAGCCTACGGTGCGGGGGTGCGGATGTCAACAGGGAGGGAACTGTGGCGGTGGCGAGTCCCCTGCTCTGCCGGAAAAATCGGGCACTTGCAGCGGCGGCACGGTTGCGGCTACAGTCGCAGGCTGTGTTTGGAACGCTGAGACGGTGTTTTTGTGGTTCGTCTGATTTCCCGGAAGATATTCTGCTCATGGCTGTCACCATTACGGGTTTCGAAACGTTTGATATTCGGTTTCCGACGTCGCAGCATCTGGACGGATCGGATGCGATGAATCCTGATCCGGATTATTCGGCCGCGTATGTTGTGCTGAAGACCAGCTCTGAACATTTGTTCGGTTATGGTATGACATTTACGATCGGTCGCGGGAACGAGTTGTGTGTGGCGGCGATACGTGCACTGGCGAAGCTGCTGGTGGGTCAGTCGGTGGCGGGTTTGATGCGTGAGCCTGTGACGTTGTATCGACGATTGACGGGTGACAGTCAGTTGCGTTGGGTGGGTCCTGAGAAGGGAGTCATTCATCTGGCGGCGGCGGCGGTGATTAATGCGGTTTGGGATTTGTGGAGTCGCGAGCAGCAGAAGCCTGTGTGGCAGGTGGTTTGTGAGATGTCACCGGAGCAGTTTGCTGCGTGCATTGATTTTCGTTATTTGACGGACGCCCTGACTCCGGGTCAGGCGGTTGAGCTGTTGCAGCCGTTTTCGCGTGGGCGTGAGGAGCGTATTGAGCGATTGCAGTCGGAGGGGTATCCCAGTTACACGACGTCGGCGGGCTGGCTGGGGTATTCGGACGAGGCCTTGCGGCAGAAGTGTACGGACCTGAAGGCTCGTGGCTGGCAGCATTTCAAGATCAAGGTGGGTCGTGATCTGCAGGACGATCTGCGTCGTTGTCGGGTGTTGCGTGAGGAGATGGGTGAAGACGCCTGCATGATGATTGACGCGAATCAGGTGTGGGATGTCCCGCAGGCGATTGAGTGGATCCGTCAGCTGGCGCCATTTCGGCCGTGGTTTGTGGAGGAGCCGACATCACCGGACGACATTCTGGGTCATCAGGCGATTGCGCGGGCGATTGCCCCGATCCGTGTGGCGACGGGTGAGATGTGTCACAATCGGGTGATGTTCAAGCAGTTCATGCAGTCGGGTGGTTTGCAGGTGTGTCAGCTGGACTGCTGTCGTCTGGGGGGTGTGAACGAGGTGCTGGCGGTGATGCTGCTGGCGGCTCGCTTTCAGATTCCGGTGTGTCCGCATGCAGGTGGAGTGGGACTGTGCGAGTATGTGCAGCATGCCAGCATCATTGACTATGTGTGTGTGACGGGCACGTGGGAGGGTCGGGTGACGGAGTATTCGGATCATCTGCACGAGCATGTGTGTGATCCGGTGATTATGCGTCACGGTCGCTACATGCCACCGGCAGCTCCGGGATACAGCGTCCAGTTCACGGAAGCAGCCCTGCAGGGTTACCAGTTCCGGTCGGTGGAGTGAGGGAGGGTGTGTTCAGGGCGAGCACGGTACCATATGTTTGGCGGAACTGCCCTGTGGCTGTCAGGGATTTTTGATGGCATCGAGGTGATTGCGATTATTTCGCAGCAGCGGGGTGTCCGGAGTCTGCCAGCCGCGGGGTGCGTTAACGACCACGACAGGCCGCCCCGTTGTGTCATGGATTCGCAGATTGTCTGTGACTGCTCCATTCTTTGAGTACCGCCAGCAGTGAACAGCCTGACCATCGCTGCGTATGACATTGTCTGTGACTGAGTACCCGTCCAGATTGAAATTGGGTTCAATTGCCGTTTTACCTGTCTCAATGTAATTCTGGCTGCAGATCACATTTTTCAGGTGCCCGCGGTGGGATGGATGTCCCAGCAGATATCCGGCGCCGCCGGGATTGATGGTGCGAGTCCTGCGAATCACGATGTTTTCTGCATCAAAGGACTCGCCCGGCCCTGTCCGGCCGCCCGGAAGAAACTGCCCCGTATGCTCTCCATAGCACATCACAGAGCGATTTGTGTTCTGCATTGTGATGCCTTCCACGACCACGCCGCGTACGCGACCGTGCACCAGCACACAGGCATTGATGTTCTGCACCAATCCGCTGGGCTGGGCATTGCGGGTTGAATTCAGGTCAATTGTTCCGCCACCAAAAATCCGCACGTTTTCGATGTACTCCGGCTGAGTACCATGGCCGATGCGGATTCCGTAGGCCTCCGGGCCATCAAACGACACAAACCACAGACTGCTGCGGCTGTGGCCGGTGCGACTGCCAAATCGGATCTGCACTCCATGACTCAGCGTCTGCCAATCACCCGTGATCGGGACACTCTTCTGCGGCGTGTCAAACAGGGCTCCATCACCCCACGCAAAGGTATCTGCCCCGCCGTCACGACCTTCGCTGTCAATCACGATTGTGTAAATGCGGTTGCCGTATGCTTCCGGGCCATCCTGATCCGGTCGTGACAGATCGAAACTACCGCCCACCTGCAGGTCATCCAGTTTCTTGCCACCGTCCTGATCGGTGGTGATTTCTCCCTCGGATTCCAGCCGGCAGACATCATCCGCCAGTTTAAGCACTGCTCCCTGCTGCAGTTCAATTTCCACAGACTTATCGACATAGAGCAGCGCTCGATGCCGTCCCGGTGCATGCAGGTGCAACCCCGGAAGAAACACGATGCGATCGCCTGCGGCGGCCCGATCGAGGATTGCCTGAGGTGCTGTTCCCGGCTCGATCCGATGTTCTTCCGCACGGACTGACCCAGTGACTCTCGCTGCCATTGGTACGATCAGCAGAATCAGTGCGGAATACCATCGTGAGGCGGATTTGTTGTGCATGGCGGGTTCCCTGTTGGCAGCAGACTCCAGACTGGTCGGGCGGGCAGCATACATCAAACGCCTGTCGCTCTGCCATCGGCAGTGCAACCCGTCGCAGTGCTGACCTCCGGCGTTCTTCACAGCAAGTCCCGCTGATGCCGCTGCAGGTACCTGCCGGGGTACAGCCCGCGCTGCTGCACTCAGGGAAGCAGTGACTGCCAGCGACGATCCGGGCTGCGGTAAGCCTGATCAGAGTGCGTCGGTGTATCCGGGTAACGCCGTTCGAGCAGGCCGGATTTTGTCATCGGCGACAGGTGTCGGACTGTCAGATTGTCGGGCAGGATGTTCAGCCATATGGCCAGTTCGGCGGGAGTTGTCCATTCACGGCAGGCACAGACAGCCAAAATAACCTGCCGCAGCTGCTCCTTGCGAGGCCGCAGAGTCAGGTCAGCAATTGCAGTGCGAATTTGCCGGGGGAGTTTGGCTGGCTGCCTGCTTTGATCGGCGTTGTGCTTTACTCGATCGGCGTTGTGCTTTACTCGATCGGTGTTTTGCTTTACTCGATCGGCGTTTTGCTTTACTCGATCGGCGTTTTGCTTGCCTCGATCGGTGTTTTGCTTTACTCGATCGGTGTTTTGCTTGCCTCGATCGGTGTTTTGCTTGCCTCGATCGGCGTTTTGCTTGCCTCGATCGGCGTTTTGCTCTTCACTGTTCGAGCGAGCGGTGTACACATCCGGCAGCGTGTAGAAGCTGTTTGCACCGCGGGCGTGAAGTTCCAGCAGGCCACGGTCGCGTAATCGTCGCAGAAGATAACTGGCTTTGAGGGTATCGAGACCGACCAGCAGACGCAGGTCACCATTTTCGACTCGCCCCAGCCGATGTGCATGCAGCAGTGCGCGGAACTCTTCATCGGACAGCTCTGTGGCATCCAGGCGCGATACAAATTCCCGATCGGCCGTTGAGAGTGTCGGCGTGTTGTGGAGTGTGAGGCGTACGCTGCGAGCACTGGCCTGGATCTCCGGTTTTGGCAGAAAGGCGTCCTGCATTTCGGCAAACATCCGGGGAATACCTTCGCCCTGGTCCCGCGCGACGCCAAGATCGACGAGTACACGCATCAATCGTGGATTGCGACTGCGATGAATGCGCTGCAGTGACAGGACATCGTCGAGTGTGAGGTCGCCAACGAGGCCTCCTGGGCTGTTGATCTCCATGCGATCTTCGAACAGCCAGATTTCCGTGCCAAGTCCTTCCACGCTGTAATCGCGGTGGGCCACAGCGTTCAGCAAAGCTTCCTTCCAGGAGAACTCAGGATATTCGGGTACCGCGCGAAACCTGGAACCAAACAGGCGTGAAGGTCTGCGCAACAGCCGAGCGACTATGGAGAAGGCTTCTTCGATGACCGCGGGAAGGTTTCCTTCAATGCGCGGCAGTTCCTCGACATTGTGTTCGGGGCCGGTGCGACGTTCCGTGCCAATGACGCGAAACACGCGTATACCTGCGTTGGGGTGATCAGATCCGTCTGCGGCGAAGAGCAGTTCAGCAGCTCGGCGGAGTTGAATCCGAGCACCTCGGCGATCAGCCAGTTTGCGTTTCAGCAGGTACTCTTCATCGCTCAGTGCCGACAGACCGGCTCCCTGGCGTGCTCGAGCAATCAGTGCCGGATCAAGCTGTTCCGGCGACATGGGTGAGGTCCGGCTTTCCCAGCTTTCAACGAACCCCTGGAGCTTGAGAGCCTGAATCTGCGATTCACTGACCTGCAGCGTTTGGTCGCCAATGCGGAGAGGGAATCCGTCCCCGGCAACCTGTACGGGAGAATCCGCAGCCTGGACATCAAAGACGATCAATTCCCGACCTTCTGCCTGAACAGTGAATCCAGGTGCCTGAGGAGGAATCAGGCGGCTGCATGGAGTGGTTAGCAGTGAAGCGAGGGCCTGGGCGGGAAGCCGATGGCCTGTTACGCTGTGATCGTCTTCAATGCCCAGCACGAGGACTCCGCCGTCGGCGTTGGCAAATCCGGCGGTGGTGTGTGCCACCTGATCGCGGACTTCCCGCCGATCGCGGGACCGCTTGTTCCCTTCCGGGCCCTCCAGAAGGGACTTGCGTTCATAGTGCTGCCCTTCGTCCTGATGAATGAAGGGAGTGATATCAAACGACGCATTCATGTGTTGCTTCCCCTGAGCAACCTGATCTGAGTGACAGGGTTCACGAGCGGCGAGCGGTGAGTTGCGGGGGATATTGTGTGCTGCAAGGTCAGGCCCCTCATGTGTGCAACTGAGGTGCAGAAGATACCAACACGAGGAAAAAATCGAAAGCGAGAGGATGTCTGTGGCTGCTCGCAGGAGCCGGTGCAGTCTGAGCCGGAGGGTTGTCTGGCTGCGTCGATATGTGCCTCGAGGGCAAGTGTTTTTGAAAAACGGGCTTATGCCAGAATTCCCTGCACGACCTGCCCGTGCACGTCCGTCAGTCGAAAATCACGTCCGCTGTAACGATAGGTCAGCTGTTCGTGGTCGATACCCAGCAGGTGCAGGACCGTTGCGTGCAGGTCATGCACATGCACTCGATTCTCGACGGCAAACATTCCCAGTTCGTCGCTGGCACCATACATCAGTCCGCCTTTCACACCGCCACCGGCGAGGACTGTGGTGAATGCTGAATGATGATGATCCCGGCCCTGTTTGCCCTTGTCGTTTGGCTGTGCGTAGGGAGTTCTTCCGAATTCGCCGGTCCAGATCACCAGAGTATCCTCGAGCAGTCCGCGCTGCTTCAGATCCGTCAGCAGTGCGGCTGTTGCCCGATCACTGTCCGCACACAGTTTCCGATGTCCGTCGTCGTTGTTTGTATGGGTATCCCAGGGCTGATTACCACCGGGTGTCAGGTAGTAGGAGGTGACGAATCGGACGCCGCGTTCTGACAGTCGGCGTGCCAGCAGACACTGTCGACCGAACAGCGTGTTTCCGTACAGGTCCCGGGTGGCCTGAGTTTCCTGCGAGATGTCAAAGGCTGCGGATGCCTCCATCTGCATCGAAAACGCTACTTCCATAGCCTGAATCTGAGCTTCGAGGGTGGCGTCCCCCTGCCGCTGATCTGCGTGCAGTCGGTTCAGACCGGCCAGCAGATCCAGTTGTTTCCGCTGATCCGCACGACTGAGGGTCGGGTGTTTCAGATCGGTAACCAGTCGATCCACCTGCATGTCCTGTGTGTTGACAGCCATACCCTGATAGGCACCGGGCAGGAACGAGTTGGACCAGAGGTGGGGCCCAACGACCGGCCGTCGCGGTCCCAGCACCACGTAGCCCGGCAGGTTCTGATTTTCCGTGCCGAGCCCGTAGGTCACCCACGATCCGATGCTGGGCCGGGTGGGCTGCTGCACACCGGAGTGCATGATAATCAGTCCGGGTTCGTGGTTTGGCACATCTGTGTGCATTGAGCGGATCACGCACAGATCGTCGGCACATTGCGACAGGTGTGGAAACAGCTCGCTCATTACCACTCCGGAAGACCCGTGTGGCAGGAAGCGAAAGGGTGACGGCATGTATCCGGCTTTGGCTCGGCCAGTTTCCTTTTCGGAGGGTTTTTGGCCGGCGTGAGTGGCGAGTGCGGGTTTGGGGTCAAAGGTGTCCACGTGGCTGGGTCCACCATTCATGAACAGCAGAATCACCCGTTTTGCTCGCGGTACAAAATGCGGCTGCAGCAGTCGCTGTTGTGGTGACAGTTCGGCAGCCTGCAGTTGCTGAAACAACCCGGCCAGCCCTGCGATGCCAAAACCCAGGCTGGCAGTCTGCAGCCAGCGGCGACGGTTTGTGGAATCAGCGGTCACGTCATGGTTCATGGCTTGAGTCCGTAGAGTTGTTCAGTCCACATACTGCAGTTCATTGGACGCCAGCAGCACGTGAGCGAACTGCCGCCAGCGACTGACGGGTTCGGCCTGCTGCAGAAATTCTGCCGACAGCCGCATTTCATCGGCAGTTGGCTGTCTCCCGAACAAATTTCGCCATGCCCAGTCAATCCGCCGATATGCAACATCTGCACCATCGTCGGGAACAGCCTGCAGCAGTCGCGATTCCAGAGCCTCGGCCTGCGACAGCATGAACGGGCTGTTCAGGACGAACAGTTTCTGCAGCGGAGTGATGGTTTCGGAACGTTTTTCTGCTGTGACGTTTGGATCGGGAAAGTCGTAAAGGACGAGGTACCGGTTGAGGTCCAGTCGACTGATGCGACTGTAGACAGTGCGGCGATTTTGTGCGGCGTCGGACGGGTCGATCGACGGGCCTCCGACTGTGCTGGCATCGAGGCGTCCGGTGACAGCCAGCAGTGCATCCCGCCAGCCTTCTGCACCGAGGCGTCGTCGCGGCATCCGCGCCAGCCAGATGTTGTCCGGATCCCGGGTCAGCACTTCCGCCGCGACCTGACTGCTTTGGCGATAGGTGGCTGACAGGACAATTTCGCGATGCAGCCATTTGAGCGACCAGCCGTTCTGCTGGAATCGCACGGCCAGATCATCGAGCAGTTCAGGGTGAGTGGGGCGGTCACCCAACAGGCCGAAGTTGCTGAGAGTTCCGACGAGACCACGTCCGAAGTACGCAGCCCAGATCCGATTCACAATCACTCGTGCCGTCACCGGATTGCCGGGATCCACGATCGCTTCGGCCAGCTGCTTTCGTCCGCTGCCATCGGTGAAGTTTTGCGAGCTGGAGGTAAGAATGGGCAGGAATCTTCGCGGGGCCAGCGGTCCTTTGTTGTCGACGTCGCCGCGGATGAACACGTGGAGGTCGGTGGGAGTTCCCTCACGGACGATATGCATCGAATCTTCGGGTTTGGCATCGTCCTTTGCCGCTTTGTCTGTCAGGGAGCGGTTGAACATGCGAGTACTGGCGAAGATGCCTGCGAGGCCGTAGTAGTCGGCCGTCTGGATGGGATCATACTTGTGGTCGTGACAGCGAGCACAGGCGACGGTGAGCCCCAGGAGGCCTCGACCCACGACATCGACACGGTCTTCCCACTCTTCGGCCATCACAAACAACTGACCGCGGTCGTAGTATTTGGGACCGAGTCCGATGAAACCGAGGGCGGCGAGATTCGGTGATTCCGGTCCTTCCAGCAGGTCCGCCGCCAGTTGCAGCCGGATGAACTGAGCGTAACTGAGATCCTGATTGAGGGCGTGAATCACCCAGTCGCGATACTGCCAGGCATTGGGATATGTGAGCGACTTGTCGTCTCCGACGATGTGTGCCTGGTCTTCAGCATAACGGGCCACATCCAGCCACAGTCGAGCCCAGCGTTCTCCGTACGCGGGAGAGGCGAGCAGTTGTTCCACCAGCTGTTGCCAGGCGGTTTCGGAAGGATCACTGACAAAGGATTCAACCTGCTGTGCCGTGGGTGGCAGACCTGTCAGATCCAGCGCGAGTCGACGGACGAGTGTGTGAGGATCAGCGGGTTTGGCAGCGGGCAACTGCTGTTCCTGGAGTTTTGCGAGGATGAAGGCATCCAGCTTTGAGTTCACCGGGGTGGTGGTCACCGGGGCCGGTGATTCGCGGGGCAATTGAAAAGCCCAGTGGCTGCGCCCGGATTCCGGATCCGGGTGTGTTGCCGGTGCCGGGCTGGATTCCGTTCGAGGATCGGGGGCTCCCATACTGAGCCATGTTTGGAAATCCTGAATCACAGATTCGGGCAGACGGCCTGTCGGCGGCATCTGCAGACCATCGTAACGCAGGGCCTGCAGCAGCAGGCTGCTGTCGGCGGCCTGCGGGGAAATGGCCGGCCCCGAGTCGCCGCCGCGAGCCAGGCCGGCTTTGGAATCGAGTCGCAGACCGCCCTGCACGATTCGCGATTCAGAGGAATGGCACTGGTAACAGTGAGTGACCAGCACCGGTCGAATCCTGGTTTCAAAGAACGCCAGCTGTTCGGCCGTGGCGACGTGAGCAGGTTCGTCGGCTGCTGTAACCGGCGTGGTGGCAGTGATCAGCAGCAGCAGCGCCAACAGTCCTTGCAGGAGTCCATGCATCAGCAGTTTCCGGAGGGCGATTGTAGGGGCGGGGATCACCTGGATCACAGTGGAGCGGACTGGGGAGTTTACCATGTGCGGACGGCCGTTGCACGTGAAAAAACGCAAGGCAGGTACACGCGAACAGGTATTGAAAGAAGCATGGTCACGGTCGCTGCAGTCTGAATTTTCCAACCATTTTTTCACCGATTCTTCAGGGAAATCAGTGTTTCCGCATGTCTGAAGAGTCTGCGTGCAGGTAGGCTGCGGGATATGGGAAGATTTCTTCCAGCCAGCAATACTGGTGCACAACTTCGCCGCTGATCAGCCTTCGGGGGACGGGATGAGACTCGGTTTTACAGCATACTTACTGTTGTTCGGCTGCGTTTTTCAGGCAGATTTGCTGCGTGCGGACGAAACATCTCTGCCGCGACAGCCGCTGCAGCCGCAGCCTGCCACGATGTATGCGCTGACGGGCGCCACGGTCTGGGTAACGGCGGAAAAATCGGTTGAGAACGCGGTGGTCCTGATAGCGGACGGCAAGATTGTCGGGGTTGGTGCGGGTCTGTCGATTCCTCCGCAGGCTCAGCAGATTGCACTTCCGGGGCGTACAATTTACCCGGGCTTTATTGATGCGTATCACGAGCAGTCGATATCCAGCGATCGCCTGACCGGGACGGCTCGATACTGGAACGGCCAGGTGACACCGCAGTTGTCTGTGGCGGACCAGCCGGCGGTTCCTGAGGATACTGCGGCGTTGCGGAAGCAGGGCTTTGTGGCGCGACTGATCGCTCCGGACGCGGGGGTGGTCCGTGGCCGCAGCGCGGTCCTGTCGACGGCAGGTGGCGATCCGGCTCGTACGCTGCTGTCCCGCGATGCGGCTCAGCATCTGCTGCTGACGTTGTCGCGTCGTTCGCGTGGTTCGGGTTATCCTGGCAGTCCCATGGGCGCCGTGGCACTGGCTCGCCAGGCCATTCTGGATGCTCAGTGGTACCGGGATGCTCACGCAGCGGTTGCTGCGGACCCTGCCCTGCCTTTGCCCGAGCAGAACGATGCTCTGGCGGCACTGCAGCCGGTGCTGAACGGTTCGATGCCGATCATGGTAACGGCATCGAACGAACAGTTTGTGCAGCGAGCGGATCAGTTTGCGGCGGAATTCGGACTGACTTTGGTGATTGTGGGCAGTGGTCGTGAGTATCGTCGTCTGTCGGAGATTGCGCAGCTTCGTCGTCCGATGATTCTGCCGCTGGCATTTCCTCGTCCGCCTGCTGTCAGTACTCCGGAAGCCGCTGAGAACGTGACTCTGGAAGATTTGCTGCACTGGGACATTGCCCCTGAGAATCCGGCTCGAGTTGATGCAGCGGGGATTCGGTTTGCATTTACCACCAGTCGGCTGTCATCCAGTTCGGACTTTTTGAAGTCGCTGCGGAAGGCGGTTTCGCGGGGTCTTTCGCGAACTTCAGCCCTGCGGGCTTTGACATCCGGTGCAGCTGAGATTTTGGGGATCAGCAGTCAGCTGGGAACATTGGAGCCGGGTCGGCTGGCCAGTCTGGTGATCACGGACGGTGATCTGTTTGGTGATCAGACAAAGGTGATTGAGACCTGGGTCAGTGGGCAGCGGTTTCAGCATGAGGCTTCGCCGGCTCGGCAATCGGCGGGATCGTACGAACTGGCGTTGTCGCAGTCCGGGACCTTTCCGCAGAAGTTGTATTTGGAGATTACGGACACTGCGGGCCGTCTGAAGGGCCGAATTTCGCGGAACCCGCTGCCGGCTGCTGAGGCTCGCAAGGGTCGACGTTATGACGACAAGCCGGCAGACGCAGACAAGCCGGCAGATGCAGCCGCACCGGGGGCTCCCGCAGCATCGGACGCACCTGACGCAGGGGCGGCTTCGGCAGCAGCGGCTGCCACCGCAGCGGCTGCTGCAGCCCCTGCCGCCGCGGCTGTGGCGGCGCAGCCACAGGCTGATCCGCAGCCTGCCAAAACAAAGGAAGTTGTTGAACTCAAATCGGTGCGTCTTGAGAATACTCGATTGTCCGCCAACTTCACTGGCACGGACTGGGGCATTGAGGGCAGCATTCGTTTTTCACTGGCAATGACGGAACCTGATCCGGCCCTGCGTGATCGTCCAGCGGCGATTGGAACACTGATCTGGCCTGATGGAACGACTTCGGTGACGACGGCATCGCGAATTGACGCGGCCGCTCCGGCGGCGGTTCCTGCCGGCACTGCTGAAGCAGCTCCGGCTGCTGCTGGTACCGCTGCTGCGGACAAGCCGTCTGTTCAGCCTGCAGCGGCAGCCCCGGTCAAAGTCACCGCGTCATTTGAAGTGAATTACCCGCTGGGATCCTTTGGTCGTACCTCACTGCCGGCGGTTACGGGGCCTGTGGCTTTTGTGCATGCCACGATCTGGACATGCGGTCCGGCCGGAATTCTGGAAGACGCGACGCTGCTGATTGACGGTGGTCGGATTGTGTCGGTGGGCCGAGACATTCCGATTCCTGCAAATGCTCAGGTCGTCGATGTGCGGGGCATGCACCTGACTCCGGGGATTATCGACTGTCACTCGCACTTCGCCACCGACGGTGGTGTCAACGAGGGGACTCAGGCGGTGACCAGCGAAGTGCGTGTCGGAGATTTTGTGGATGCCAATGACATTACAATTTATCGTCAGCTGGCTGGTGGTGTGACTGCGGCCAATATTCTGCATGGTTCGGCCAATCCGATTGGCGGACAGAATCAGGTGGTCAAGTTGCGCTGGGGCATGACCGGCGATGGTTTGAAGTTCACGGAAGCTCCGGCAGGCATCAAATTTGCGCTGGGCGAGAACGTCAAGCAGAGCAATCGCACGGAGGGTGGTGGCCGGTATCCGGCAACTCGGATGGGTGTTGAGCAGGTATTTCGGGACGCCTTCGAGGCGGCTCGGGATTACCAGCAGCGGCATGATTCGTGGCAGAAGAGTCGCCGTGGTCTGCCACCGCGTCGTGATCTTGAGCTGGAGGCGATTTCGGAGGTGGTGCTGGGCAGGCGCTGGATTCACTGCCACAGTTATCGGCAGGACGAGATTCTGGCACTGCTGGAGATCCTGGAGGAGTACAACATCCGGATCGGGACTCTGCAGCACATTCTGGAGGGTTACAAGGTGGCTGACGAGCTGGCGAAGCACGGCGCCATGGCTTCGGCGTTTTCGGACTGGTGGGCTTACAAGTTCGAAGTTTACGACGCGATTCCGTATGCCGGGGCTCTGATGCACCAGCAGGGTGTGGTGGTTTCTTTCAATTCGGACGACGGTGAGCTCGCTCGTCATCTGAATCAGGAGGCGGCCAAGGCTGTGAAGTACGGCGGGATTCCTCGCGAGGAGGCGTTGAAATTTGTGACATTGAATCCTGCGAAGCAGTTGCGGATTGATCACCTGACCGGCTCGATTGAAGCGGGCAAGCATGCGGACTTTGTGGTGTGGAATGGTGATCCGCTTTCGAATTTCACGCGTTGCGAGCAGACCTGGGTGGATGGTCGTCGATATTTTTCGCGTGACGAGGACCAGCAGATGCGGCAGGAGGCTGCTGGTCGTCGCAACGTGCTGATTCAGAAGGTGCTGGCATCGGGTGAAGAATCTCGCGAGTCGTCATCGGGGGCGGACGATCCGGCGGCACTCTGGCCGCGTTTTGACGAGTATTGTGCGCATTTCCGGCATCAGGCGGCCTTGCAGCAGCAGCGTGAACGGCAGCAGCTGGAAGTTCAGCAGCAGGCGGCACCCTAGACGGCGGTTGCTGTTTTTCTGCCCTGTCTCCTCGTATTCTCGGTTCCTCTGGTCCAATTGCACAAACGGATGTTTTATGACCGGATTTTCTGTTCGTCTGTTGCTGCTGTCCGCGTGTCTTTCAGTTCAGTCGGCTTTGGCTTCTGATCAGATCCCCGGGGCTCCGCAGAAGAAGCCGGTGGCGCTGGTGAACGGTGTCCTGCACACGGTTTCCGGTCCGGTGATTGAGGCCGGAACGATTGTTTTTGACAATGGTCGAATCACCGAACTGGGTCCGCGGATGCAGCCGCCGCCGAACGCGGATGTGATTGATCTGCAGGGCAGGCATGTTTATCCCGGCATGATCGAGTCACATTCGCAGCTGGGACTGACTGAATTGTCCTCCACGCGTGCCACCATTGATACCAGTGAAGTTGGTCTGCTGAATCCGAATGTGACGGCAGCGACGGCTGTGAATCCCGACAGTGAACTGATTCCCGTCACTCGGGCGAACGGCGTCCTGGTGGCTCTCAGTGCTCCGTCCGGTGGCCTGGTATCCGGCAAGGCCTCGCTGTTGCAGCTGGATGGCTGGACCAGTGTGGATATGACATTGCAGCGTGAGTCCGGGCTGGTGATTAACTGGCCGGCGTCGTTTCGGTCCTCATTCTTCGGGCCTCCGAGTGCTGGCGGTGCGGGTGGTGAGGCGGGTGGGTCTCAGGTGCAGGAGCTGCGGAATCTTTTCACGGATGCTCGGGCATGGTCCAAAGCTCGCACGGCCAGTCCCGAAACGCAGCGTTACGACATCCGTTTTGCTTCGATGCAGCCGGTTCTGGCCGGGAAAGTGCCGCTGATAGTGGCAGCCGATGAGGCGGAGGAGATTCAGGCAGCGGTGGCATTTGGTGTTGAGCAGAAGCTGCAGGTGATCATCTTTGGCGGTTACGATGCAGAATCCTGTGCCGAACTGCTGCGGCGTTATCAGGTACCGGTGATTGTCAGTGCGGTGCATCGTGATCCGCGGAATGATCATGACGACTATGATGCCGCCTATACTCTGCCGGAGCGTCTGCGGAAGGCCGGCATTCGTTTTTGTATTTCGGGTTCTGCTCGCAGTGAAACCTGGAATACTCGAAACCTGCCCTATCAGGCAGCTACGGCAGCGGCGTACGGACTGCCGCGCGACGAGGCTTTGAAGTCGGTGACATTGTATCCGGCACAGATTCTGGGAGTGGCGGATCGACTGGGTTCACTTGAACCCGGTCGAGATGCGACGATTTTTGTCAGCACAGGGGATCCTTTGGAAACGGATTCCCAGGTGACTCAAGCCTGGATTCAGGGTCGGGTTGTGGACCTTAACAGCCGTCACACACAGCTGGCCGGCAAGTATGGTGAGAAGTTCCGCAGACTGAACGAGGGTCGCTGAGATTCAGTGTTCAGGATTCCGCGGTGAAGACCTGGCCATCAGCTGCCAGTTCCGGCAGGACCTGCTCTGCCACGATGCGACCGATGTTCAGGCAGGCAGTGGCTGCGGGTGACGGGGCATTGCATACGTTGACGACGCGTTCATGTCGCTGAATCTGAAAGTCATCAATCAGTCTGCCGTCCATGCCCAGTGCCTGTGCCCTGACACCGGAGGGGCAGGCGTGCAGGTGTTCGGCGCGGATTTCAGGCACCAGACGCTGCAGCGCCTTTACGAAGGCCGCTTTTGACAGGGATCGCCAGATTTCTCCCAGACCAGTTTTCCAGTTTCGTGCGGCCAGCCTGAGGAATCCAGGATAGGTCAGTGATTCCCACAGATCACGTGGACTGATGGTTCGCCAGTTGTAGCCTTCGCGTGCGAGGGCAAAGACGGCATTGGGGCCGCATTCGACGCCACCGTGAATCATGCGAGTAAAGTGGACTCCGAGGAAGGGAAAGCGTGGATCCGGGACCGGGTAGATGAGCGAGTTGCAGAAGTGGTGAACTTCGGGAATCAGTTCGAAGTATTCGCCCCGGAAAGGCACAATCCGTTCCTTTAGCGGCTGACCGCTGAGTCGTGCCAGTCGGTCACTGTGCAGTCCGCCGCAGTTGACGACCTGAGCTGCTTCGACCGTGCCATCTGAACATTCCAGCTGCACACACGTGGAATTCTGCCGGATCGCGAGGACGCGACAGTTGAGCCGCAACTGATGTCCCGCGGCCGTCAGCAGTTCACCGAGCCGATTGCAGACTCCCGGGTAATCCACGATACCGGATTCCGGGACATGAATTGCCTGAATGCCCGCGCAGTGTGGTTCCAGTTCCCGCAGGCGTTCCGGTCCGATTTGTTCGCACTGCACTCCGTTCTGCCGGCCGCGTTCCAGAATGATCTGCAGTTGCGGCAGTTCGGACTGTTGTAAGGCCACGATGACCTTACCGGTTTTTTGCCAGGCGACTCCGTAACGGTCGCAAAAATTTTCCAGTGCCAGTTTTCCGGCGCGACAGTTCTGCGCCCGCAGGGAGCCAGGGCGATAGTAGATGCCGGAATGCAGAACCCCCGAATTTCGGCCGGTCTGGTGAAAGGCCAGCGAAGATTCCTTTTCCAGCAGCACGATCGACTTTCGCGGATCACGCAGAGACAGCTGCCATGCCGTAGCCAGTCCCACGATGCCGCCACCGATCACGGCGATGTCTGCTTTGACGGTACCCTGATTCGAAGCAATGGTGTTCATGCAGGACTCACACAGGAGACGCGGAACGACGCGGAACAGTGACGAAGTGGTCAGAAATCAGCGGACCGTTACCGTGAAATCGATAGGCGGTCAGCATGCCATCGCGTGCCACACTGTAGTCGAGGCAGGCGAGATTATGGCGAATGGGCGCCGGTTTGTGATCACGCAGCCAATAGTGGCCGAAGAACAGCGGCGGAGCATCGTGTGGGTAGGGACTGGGGCTGATGTCGCCTGGAACCGGTGCCGCTGTGAATTCCGGCAGTGGCAGGCTGGGAAACATGTAATCGGAAAAACTGCATCCGGCGGGCTGATCAAACCAGCGAATTCTGGCCCTTTTGCGGACCATGCCCTCGCGGTCCGTCAGAGTCATTCCGTTGGGAAACCGCATTTCAGGCCCTTTCATCACGCGTTCGATCGAGTGGAAAAGTTGCGTCCCGCAGCGTGCCGCCTGATGCAGGTATGCATTAGTCATCCAGCCCAGTTCGGCTGCCGCTGACTGCAGCAGTTGCAGGTCGACTGCATCCCAGCAGGCATGCACAACTCGAAGTTCAGGCAGTTCCAGACAGGCCGGCAGGGTGCGAAACCAGTCGAGGGCCTGCTGCAGTTCGCCAGACGACAGTTGCTGCAGTGTCTGAGAAATCTGGCGGTGGTTGTGCTCAGTGTGTCGTCGGAGAAATTCGCCGGGCAGTGACGGGTCCGGGGTGTGGTATGCCAGAGCATTCAGTTCGTGATTTCCCATGACGGCCAGAGCAGCCTGGTGCTGGCACATGTCGCGACAGATGTTCAGCACATCACGAATCTGCGGACCGCGGTCGATGAAGTCACCGCAAAAGATGACCTGGCGTTGCGGGTGCCGGAACACGGCTGAATTCTGCACATAGCCAAGTGTTTCGAGCAGTTCAACAAGCTCGTCTGCACAGCCGTGAATATCGCCGATGATATCGTACATAAAGTCTTGAATGCTATGTGGTTACTGTCTGACCAGCACTTCAGCCACCGGCGTCCGTGGCAGCTTTTCGAACGTCATCATCCCGGGGGGATTGATTCAAATCCATGCCGATTTCGCTGAGGCCCTGTGAATGCAGGGGATTCGCGAATTCGGCAACATGGCCGGCCATTCGGATCGATTCCAGGCGTCGCTTGTGTCTGCCACTTCCCCCGGCGTGGCGGATTGTGCAGAATCCGGGTTCTTTTACTGACCGCCGAATGAACGATTGTCTCGTCCCCCGGAAGGAAATCTCCCGATGACCCGTAAAGCTCGTTCCAGTCGTCGTTTGCTGCTGAAGCAGGGGTTTGCTGCTGCTGCCGGCTTGTACGTTGGGGGCTCGGCCCGAGCAGCGTCCCGTTACGACAAGCTGCGAATTGCGGTGATTGGCTGTGGTGGACGCGGTGGTGGTAACCTGCAGTCTGTTTCCTCCGAACACATCACGTTCCTCTGCGACGTCAACGAAAGTACGGTTCGCAAAGCCGCTGAAACTCATACTCAGGCTCGGCAGGAAGTGGATTTTCGCCGTGTGTTTGATCGAGCCTCGGAATTTGATGCCGTGGTGGTCAGCACCTGCGAACACACTCACGCTTTTGCGACATTGCCGGCCCTGCAGCTGGGCAAGCACGTTTATTGTGAAAAACCACTGACTCACAGCGTGTATGAAGCGCGAGTCATTCGTGAGGCTGCAGCGAAGGCCAATGTGGCCACGCAGATGGGCACGCAGATTCATGCCGGCGACAACTACCGTCGGGTGGTGGAGCTGGTGCAGACGGGTGCCGTCGGGAAAGTGACCGAGTGTCACGTGTGGGTAGGGCGTGCCTGGGGATTGCAGTCCGCCGAAGACGCCCAAAAGAATCGCGACATCGTCCATGTCACGGATCGACCGGCCGGCGCAGACCCGATCCCGGCCGGCCTGAACTGGGACCTGTGGCTCGGACCGGCTCCTGAACGCCCCTTCAATTCCGTCTACTTTCCCGGTCCCAAATGGTATCGCTGGTGGGATTTCGGCAATGGCACAATGTCTGACCTTGGCAGCCACTGGGTGGACCTTGCGTTCTGGGCCCTGAAGCTCCGCGCACCCTCCACCATCGAAGCCTTCGGTGACCCGGCGCACCCGGAAATTGCGCCCGCCTCGATGCACGTCAAATATGAATACAAAGCTTCTGCTCAGCAGCCCGAAGTGGATGTATTCTGGTATCAGGGTTCGCACAAGCCGGAGCTGGTGGCCAATGGCAGTGTACCGGCATGGGACAGCGGGGTCCTGTTCGTTGGTGATAAGGGCATGCTGCTGTCCGACTACGGTCGCCACGTGCTGCTGCCTGAAGATCGATTTCAGGACTTCCGTCGTCCGGACCCATTTATTCCGAAATCGCTGGGCCACCACGAAGAATGGCTGCACGCCTGCCGCACTGGCGATCCCACAACCTGCAACTTTGAATACGCCAGCTGGCTTACGGAAGCGAATCATCTTGGCAATGTGGCCTATCGAGCCGGTCAGAAGCTGGAGTGGGATGCGGAAAAGATGAAAGTTACCAATACCAGTGCAGCCGACCACTTTATTCGCCGCGATTATCGCAGCGGCTGGAGTCTTGGCTGAAGCATCCGTGGCTTGTGTCTCTGTCATCTGTCACTATGAGAGCCTTACTGCCATGAATCCGCTGACTCTGCAGGATTTATTGAACCGCCGGGTCTTTCTGAACTCGGCCTGTGGGACTGCCAGCACCGCTGCACTGGCGACTTTGCTGCAGGACACGGCAGCCGGAGCTGTACCACCGGAACTGGCCGGACTGCCTCATCACGCTCCCAAAGCGCGGCGGATCATCTACCTGTTCCAGTCCGGGGCCCCGTCCCAGATGGACCTGTTTGACCCGAAGCCCGCGATGGAATCGCAGCGCGGTCAGAACCTTCCGGAATCAGTCCGCCAGGGACAGCGATTAACGACCATGACTTCGGGGCAGGCCAGTTTTCCAATCGCGCCCAGCGTTTTTCGGTTCCGGCAGCATGGTGAGTGCGGAATGTGGTTCAGTGAACTGATGCCGCAGATGTCCAGTCTGGCGGATGACTGGTGCATGATCCGCACGGTGAATACGGAAGCCATCAATCATGATCCGGCCATTACCTTCTGTCAGACAGGTTCTCAACTGGCTGGTCGACCGAGCATCGGAGCCTGGGCCAGCTATGGACTGGGCAGCGAGAATCGCAGTCTGCCGGCCTACGTCGTGCTGACTTCCTTCGGATCCGGGCGACCGGACGATCAGCCCCTGTATGACCGGCTGTGGGGAGCCGGTTTTCTGCCGTCAAGGCATCAGGGTGTCAAGTTTCGCAACAGTGGTGATGCTGTCCTGTATCTGTCAAATCCACCCGGTGTCTCGGC
>Ga0209985_10000498_pt1 | contig 42048 bp, 30 predicted proteins | sample NOAtaG_FD_187305 | JGI IMG/M metagenome (GOLD analysis project Ga0209985, IMG submission 187305) | Freshwater lake microbial communities from Lake Erie, under a cyanobacterial bloom - NOAA_Erie_Diel6S_1000h metaG (SPAdes) (version 2) | ecosystem: Environmental > Aquatic > Freshwater > Lake ...
GAGCCACAACGCGCGCGGACGCCCGCAGTTCCAGATGGATCTCGCGGACGAGCAGATCGACGCCGTCACGCAGGGCATGCTCGGCCTCACCGTCTCGTGCGCGCGCTGCCATGACCACAAGTTCGACCCGATCCCGCAGAAGGACTACTACGCGGTCGCGGGCATCTTCCTCTCGACCGACACGCGGTACGGAACCTTCGAGGCGCAAGGCAACAACCATCCGGCGGGGCTCGTCGAACTGCCCGCGAACGCAGACGTTCCGCTTGGCCCGATCATGAACTTGCAGCAACGATCGCAGATCGCAGGCGCGAAGGAACGCGCCGCGCAGGAGGCGATGCGCGCCGACGAGCTCCGTGAGCAGGCGCGTACGGCGCGCCAGCGCGGCGAGGAGCCGCCGAACCTGCAGGCCCAGCTCGTCCGCGCACGCGCCGCCGAGGGCGTCAACAGAAACCTCGAGAGCATCCTCGAGCGCTACGACGAGTCGGGTAAGCCGACCGAAGCGAACCTCGTCGCAATGGGCGCGGCCGAGCGCGGCCGCTCGGTGAACGCGCGCCTGCTTGACCGCGGCGAGCTCGACAAGCCGGGCGCGGTCGTGCCGCGCGGATTCGTGCAACTGATCTCCGATGGCGACGAGCCGAAGATCACGAAGGGCAGCGGCCGCCTCGAGTTCGCGGAGTGGGTTGCCGACGAGGAGAATCCGCTCACGGCCCGCGTCTGGGCGAACCGCGTGTGGCTGCATCTCGTCGGAACGCCGATCGTCCCGACCCCCGACAACTTCGGCATGAGCGGCCAGCAGCCGACCAATCCGGCGCTGCTCGACCACCTCGCATCGCGGTTGATCGCGAGCGGTTGGAGCACCAAGACGCTGATCCGCGAGATCATGCTCTCACGCGCGTACGCGATGTCGAGCGATTTCAACGAGTACGCCGCGTCCGTCGATCCCGACAACGCGCTCATGTGGCGCATGCCGAAAAAGCGGCTCCAGGCCGAGGCGATCCGCGACTCGATGCTCCAGGCGGCAGGCTTGCTTGATCTGCGTCCCCCGCCGGGATCGCGCATCGCCTTCGCAGAGGGCGGCCTGCGCGGGCCTCAGCAGGAGCGGCTGATGTCGTTCATCTCCGGCAACTCCGACAGCTATCGCAGCGTCTATCTCCCGATCGTGCGCGACCGCGTCCCCGAATCGCTCGAGGTCTTCGACTTCGCCGAGCCCGCGTTCGTGACTGGGCAGCGCGATGTGACGAACGTGCCGACGCAGGCGCTGTACCTCCTCAACAGCGCCGAAATGGCTCGGATCTCCGACGCCTTCGCGGCGCGCGTCGTGCAAGGTGCGGCCGACGAGAACGGCCGCATCACGCTGGCCTTCGAGCTCGCCTATGGCCGGAAGCCGTCGAGCGGCGAATTGCGCGCGTGCCGCGAGTTCCTCGACGACTTCAAGTCGGCGTACGGCCGCGAGCAGGCGGCTTCGAACAGGAACGGCGCGCAGAGCGACGGCCGCCGCGCCTCGATGCGCGAACGCGCGCGCGCCCGGCTTGAGGGTGCGCGCGGAACGCAGGCCGAAGCGTCGGCTGCCACGCCGCGTCACCCCGAGTACTCCGCGCTCTGCCAGGCGCTTCTCCTGAGCGGCGAGTTCCGCTCCGTCGACTGAGCACACCGAACCAAGGCACAGAACACCATGTCCGACCTCTGCAACAACCGCCTTCCCAACGCGCTCTCGCGCCGCGAGATGCTGCGCCTCGCCGGATGCGGCTTCGGCTCCGTCGCGTTCGCCGCCATGGCTGCGCGTGCATCGGGCTTCCCGTCACTCCTTGGCGACGACGTCGCATTGAGCCCGCTTGCCCCGAAGAAGCCGCACTTCGCGCCGAAGGCGAAGCGCATCATCTTCCTCTGCATGGCGGGCGCGCCGAGCCATGTGGACACCTTCGACTACAAGCCCGAGCTCAACGCGATGGACGGCAAGATCTTCCGCGGCAACGCGAAGCTGCTCGGAAGTCCGTGGAAGTTCAAGCAGTCGGGGAAATCCGGGCTCTGGATCAGCGAGCTCTTCCCGAACCTCGCGAAAGAGGCCGACAAACTCTGCCTCCTCCGCGGCATGAAGGCCGAGATTCCCGCGCACGCGCAGGCGTCGATCCAGCTCCACACGGGCTCGTTCCAGTTCGTGCGGCCATCGATGGGCGCGTGGGCGCTCTATGGCCTCGGCACCGAGAATGAGAACCTGCCCGGGTTTGTCGCGATCAATCCGCGCGGCGACAATGGCGGTGCACAGCTTTACGGAAGCGCGTTCCTGCCTGCGAGCTACCAGGCGACGCCCGTCCGCCTCGGAAATGGCCGCGGAAACCAGTCGGCCGACCCGATCCCGCATATCGACAACGACCGCTACGGCGCGAAGTCGCAACGCGAGCAGATCGACCTGATCCAGCGGCTCAACAAGGAGCGCCTCAAGCGCGAGAAACAGGACCGCGAGCTCGAGGGCGTGATCGAGAGCTACGAGCTTGCCTTCCGCATGCAGGCGGAAGTGCCCGACCTCGTCGATCTTTCCGACGAGAAGAAGGCGACGCTCGACATGTACGGCGTCGGCAAGGAGCCGACCGACGCGTTCGCGCGTCAGTGCCTTTTGGCGCGGCGCCTCGCCGAGAAGGGCGTGCGCTTCATCGAGGTGAGCCACGGCGGCTGGGACACGCACCGCAACCTCCGCGAGGAACTGTCGAAACAGTGCAGCGAGATCGACCAGCCCATCGCGGCGCTGCTCGCAGACCTCAAGCAGCGCGGCATGCTCGACGACACGCTTGTCCTCTGGGGTGGCGAGTTCGGCCGCACGCCGTACGCGCAGAACGGCGACGGCCGCGACCACAACGCCAAGGGCTTCACCATGTGGATGGCCGGCGGCGGCGTGCAGGGCGGCCTCAGCTACGGCGGCACGAATGAAGTCGGTGACACCGCGGTCGACGGCGTGATGGACATCCACGACTGGCACGCGACGGTCTTGCATCTGACGGGCCTCGACCACGAGCGCCTGACCTATCGCCACGCAGGCCGCGACTTCCGCCTGACCGATGTGAAGGGCAAGGCGAACACGGCTATCCTGCGCGGGTGAGCCTCGATTTGAAGCCTGATCGTGTCGACACGCTCGCGGACCTTCCGTCTGCGACGGCAGATGCGATTCGCGCCGAGCTCCGTGAGGGCGAGCGCGTGGCGTATGCGGCGGTGCCTGTGACGGCGCTCGACGCGGGGACATGGGGCGGCATGGGCGTGAAGTCGATGGTCGTCGTCGCGATCATTGCATGCGGCTTCGCCCTCTTTGGCTCGATCGCAGTGTTCATCGCCGGTGAACTCCGCGTTCACGAGCTGATCATGGGCATCTTCCTTCCCACGTGCTGGCTCGGCATGGCCTGGGTCTTCATCTGGTACCTGCGACTTGCCCGACGCATTGCCGCCGCCGGCGCCTATGTGGTGACCGACCAGCGCGTGATCCTGCTCGAGACCTGGCCGGCCCGCGCAATGAGCGCGTGCGAGTCGCGCGACATCACCGAGGTGTACTGCTGGATGATCTCGCCGAAATTCGGCAACATCCGACTCAACGGCAAGGCGACGCTCGACCGGACCGAGTCGCGCTGGTATCTGCCGCACCCCCGTGCCTGCGAGGCGGCGGTACGCGAACTTCTCGCGCGCTCGAGCGGGCGCTGACGCAGGTGGCTCAGACGTGTGAATACGCCCACACGCATGGCGGCGCGAGACTCACTGGTCCGACTCCTCAACCCTCGCCTCGCTCGTGGGCGGCGCCTCGAGAATCGTCCGCGTCAGCTGTGCACGGCTGCGCACGCCCAGCTTGCGATAGAGACGTCTCGAGAGCGTGGCGACGGTGGGCAGGGAGATCCCGAGCATCTTTGCGATCTGTGGCCGTGACAGCCCTTCGGCAAGCGCTCGAGTCACCTGCAGCTCGCGAGGCGAAAGCGAGGCCACTGAGCCACCGAGCGCCATCGCCTTCCGAGCCCGCGACTGGCCGGTGAAGAACTCGACGCCGAGCTCGGGCGGCAGGACCGCGCGAAGCGGTCGCACCCGCAATTCGAAGACATGCTGTGTCGAGGGCTCGACACGCTCCCCGGCGCGCTTGCGCACGGACTTCCGCGATCCCCGACGCTCTTCGAGCATCCCGAGATACTCGACCACCCTCTGGACCCGCGCGATGAGTTCGTCTCGCTCCTTCGCCGTCATCACGGGGAGATAGAGCGAGTCGAACGACCACGCGGGACCGCTTGGCTTGCCGACAGTCTCGGCTTCCGCGATCCGTCGCTCGATGCGCGCACGCACCACGCGAACGAACTCTGCGAGGCGAAGTGCATCCTCAGGATGTCCTTCCCGAAATCGGATCCGGAGCGGCGGAGGAACCGCCACGTATCGAATCGATCGGTGACCCCGTCCCGCGCGCACCACGTTCGCCAGGTTCGCGGCGCAGAGGAGGTTGATCTTGGCCTGCACCAAGGTCGCCGGCTGCGCGACGAGTGCCGACAAGTCCTTGATGCCAAGAGGCACCGCACGAAGCTGCATCTGCCGTAGGAGTTCGGCCGCTCCGTCGTCGTTGAGCGCCTCCATGAGATGCGGCGCGTCGATGATGAACTCGGTGCCCATGCAGGCATCATAGAGCGAGCGGTTTCGCACGCGCCCTGACAACCGGGCTCGTACCGAGGCGAGGCTGCGTGCAGTTCAACTGTGTCACTTCGAGGGAGCTTCGAGCTCCCGCACGACACGGAATCCGAACCGGTTGCTCAGGTGGTTCGGCGGAGCCCACATGCGCTTCGAAGCGCGCAGGTTCGTGCGAGCGTCGCCGAACGAGCCTCCACGCAGGACCCTCGCTGGTCCACTGTCGGGTCCCGTCGGGTTTACGACGGGGAACGAGGGATACGGACCTGTCCAGTCGTTCGTCCACTCGTAGACGTTTCCCGCCATATCGTGCAGTCCGAAGCCGTTGCCCGCCTTCCAGCCGACGGGATAGGTCTGGTTGCCAGAGTTCCCTCCGCACCACGGGCACGCTCCCCACCAGGCGATGTCGTTGGCGAGCACATCGTCGTTCGTTCCATCAGGATGGCCAGGGAGCGAGTGGTAGGCGGTGGTTGTGCCCGCGCGATACGCGTACTCCCACTCCGCCTCGGTTGGAAGCCGCAGCTGGGGACCGTTCACAGATCCACCGAGGAAGTTCTGGATGGTGTCCCAGCTCGTCGTGTCGACCGGCCGGTTGGGAACCTGATCGGCAGGCACCTGTGGGCTCGGGTTCTTCCAGAGCGACGGGTTCGACCCCATGCGCGCCGTCCACTGCGCCTGCGTGACCTCGTAACGCCCGATGTAGAACGCGTTGGTCAGCGTGACCGTGTGGATCGGGCCTTCGTTGCCGCTGCAGAGATGGGCGTTCGAGACCGAGCAGCCCATCTGGAACGAGCCCGGCGGGATCAGCACCATCTCGATCTGCGTCTCGTTGTCGCGCACGCGCCACGGAAAGCCGGTGGCCACGATCGCATCGCGCAACGCGGCGTTCGTCACGATCGCGGGGTCGGGCGACTGCTCAAGCACCGTCGCCCACGGAAGCGGGTTGCACGACTCGCCCCACAGCGACAGCAACGCGCCGAGGTCGGACGAATCCACCTGTCCGTCACGGTTCAAGTCGGACCCGCAGGCCTTGCATGGGCCCCACTGCGACAACAGCGCACCGAGGTCCGCAGAGTCGACGGCGCCGTCGTCATTCGTATCGGCGTCGCAGGCACTCTGCGCGCGCGCGGCAGGAGCGAGCGCGAGCACGATGCCTGCAGATGCGATTCCCAGCAATCGAAGTGTCGAGTGGTTCATGTGGAGGTTCCCGCTTCAGGCGTTGCGATGCGTCCGACCCAGTCTCCGAGACAGGCCGGTCCACAACGTTCGATGCAAACGTACAAGACGATTGCTCGGCGAGAGGCCTGAAATCAGGCTCAATCGGCCACTTCGACGACCCCGCGTCGATTGTCATCCGATCAGCGTACGGGCCGCGGCCAACGTGTACGCGCCACTGCCCACACGCACGGAGTCGGCGTGGCAGTCGGGCGACACTTTGCGCGTTCGAGGCCGCCATCACCAGAGGTGATGCCACACGATACGGGCGGCGACTCTGGCGTCGAGTGCTCAGGGTGGCCGCACGGCACTGAAAGATCAAGGCCTCGACGCCGAGCGCCGACGCCGACGCCGATGCCGAGCGCCGATGCCGATGCCGATGCCGATGCCGATGCCGATGCCGATGCCGATGCCGATGCCGAGCGCCTCTTGGAGATCGACGATCAGATCCGCTGCATCCTCGAGCCCGACCGAGCGTCGCTTCCATTCCAGCGCATCAACGCCCGGCTTGAGACGTTGCGGGAGTGCCTCGCGGTCCAGCGGGCATCACGTGAGCGTCCGCGCTCTGTCCGGGCGGACGGCGGCCCCCTCGGCTTCGACTATCGCGCGCGCCAGGTGCGCCCTCGTGCGCACGCCGAGCTTCCGGTAGATCGCCGCCGACTGCGTGCAGACGGTGTGCAGCGAGAGCCGAAGCGTCTTCGCGATCTGCGGGCGACTCAGTCCCTCGGCGAGCAAGCGTGCGACCTCCGTCTCTCGGGGCGAGAGCAGCGCTCGATCCGTCGACTTGGCAACCTGACGATCGCCTGGTGTGCTGCGTGCGAGGAAATGGACCAGCGGCTGCGGCGAGAGCGGCGAGTCGAGCGGAACAACTTCGAGGGTCACCGCATGCAGCGTCGACTTCTCTGGCCCCCCCCTTCCCTCGGCTGCGGGACCGCCGGAGTGGCTTCGCTTCTCGAGCGCAGCCATGAAGCTCTCGACTCGTCGGATGCGGGCTCGCAGCTCGAACTGCTCCGCACGAGTCATGAATGCCGTGTTCGTCGAGAAGAACTGGAACATCGGTGGAACAACGGTCTTCGAGCGACGCGCCTCCACTTCGCGACGAATCCGGTCCCTTTGCGCCACTTGGTGGGCGCAGACCCGCCGCCAACTGTCTGGATTGCTTGCATCCAGACGGAGACAGAACTCGGACGACGCGAGCTTGTACCGCCACTCCCGATGCGCCTGGCTCGCGCGCAACGCCTTCACAAGCCGCAACTCGCAGAGTTGGTCGAGTTTCGCCTGGACGACCGCCGTCGGCAGCGCCGTCAGCTTCACCAGCACCTTGAGCGTGGCCGCGGACTTCCGGATCTGGAGCTGCAGGATGATCTTCAGCGAATCATCGTCCTGCAGTGCTTCCAGGAGCCCGGGCGTCTCAAAGGGCAGTTCGGGCACGACCTTTGTCATCTGAGCTTCCTGCTGAAACGATGAGGTCCCGCGGTTCCGAGCACCGCACTGAAGTGTACCGCGTCCCGTCGCTATCGCCGGCGGCCTCGATCGGCCCAAAGTCCCGCGACACCAGCCGCCGCCAACAGTGCGAGCGCACTCGGAGTCGGAATCGCCCCTGCCTGAATGCCAGCGCCAGAGCTCTCGTACGCCCAGTCGTGGACAATCAGGCTGCCCGCCGCGTTATTCACGCTGACGCGGACCCACGCGTAGTAGAGGGCTTCATCGCGCACGAAAGAGAGACCGATGTACCTATCCGTCACCTCGTTGAACTGTGCGTTCGGGTCGCCCGGACCAGCGGCCATGGTTCCGTAGAAGTGTCCGAGGGGGCCGACCGAGGATGCGTCGATGTGGAAGCCGGCGGAAAGCGCGGCGAGATAGACACCTTGGTTCGCCGAGAACGAGACGAAGCTGCCTGGGACCGGTGTAAGCGCGTACTGCTGATTCACGCCTTCCTGCACCTCGTTCACCAAGGCAAGGTGGCCAGACATCCCGCCGCCGACCAGCGACGCCGAGTGCAGGTCCACCCAGAAGACCTCCGGACTCTGGGGGACGCTCAGGTTCTGGACACCCGAGTAGATGATGGCGCCGGCGGCGTTCAATGTGACCGTTGCTCCGAATGCTGCGGCCACCAACAGAAGACGTGTCGAGGGGAGACCGGCGCGTTGGGCGGATGAGTGGTTGAGCGAGGACATGTTCAGGTTGGGTCCTTTCAAGCGGAAGTGACGGGTACGCTCCGCGCGGGCGATGCGTGCAGCGCAAGCTCGCAACAGGGTCGAGTGCGCAACGGGCCGATGCGTGGCTCTGGAGAAGTCGCGGGCGCACGGGAGCCGCGCGCACGTGGCGCGCGGCTCCCCGCGACCCTCCCGATCGCAGCCAGACTCACGGATTGCGCGCGACGCGGAAGCCGAGTTGGAGCGAGGAAGATCCCGGATTCCCGCCGTTGCGGAACGAGGATCGGCAGTAGTTCGCAAACCCGTCCCATCCTCCGCCGCGATTCACGCGCAGCGACGCCGTCGCTGGACCAACGGGATTCACCGATGGGCCCGATGCGTAGTAGGTGCTCGAGTAGAAGTCGTTGACCCACTCGTACACATTGCCGTGCATGTCGTGGAGGCCAAAGCCGTTCCCCCGCTTCCGCCCAACTGGCCAGGTGTGGTTGAGCCCCTGGCTGCTGTTGGGACCCCAGTACCACGCGATCTCACCGAGCGCGAAGTCTGTGTTGGTGCCACCCGGGTTGGTCGACGAACCATGGAAGGCCGTCGTGGTGCCGCCTCGGCATGCATACTCCCACTCCGCCTCGGTCGGCAGACGCAGGCCCGTCCCCTGGAGGAATCCTCCGGGCCCCGCGACCATGTTCCAGCTCACCTGCTCGACCGGGCGATTGGGAACCTGTTTCGCCGGCACGTTGGCGCTCGTGAACCTGAAGAAGCTCGGGTTCGAACCCATGCGCGCGGTCCATTGCGCCTGGGTCACCTCGAAGCGACCGATGTAGAAGGCATTCGTCAGCGTCACAGGCCGGACGGGGAACTCGTCGGGGTTGCATCCGTACTGCGCCGAAGCGCTGCAGCCCATGTTGAAGGTGCCGCCCGGAACCAGAATCATCTCGATCTGGGTTGCGGTGTCGCGCACACGCCACGCCAAGCCCGTGGCCTCGATGGCGAGACGGACGGCGGGGTCCGTGACCACCGCGGGATTCGGTGCAGCCTCGATGAGCGTCGCCCAATCGGGCGTCACCGCCGGGCAATCGCCCCACCCCGAGAGCAGGATGCCGAGGTCCGCAGATCCAACGTCGCCATCCGCATCGATGTCCGCAGGGCCACCTCCCGACCCCCACGCGGAGAGCAGAGACCCGAGGTCGGCGTTGTCGACGCGACGGTCTGCGTTGATGTCTGCCGGGCACTGCGCGGCCGCACTCGGAGCGATGCCAAGGAGTGCGAAGGCCGAAGCAGCGGCGAGAGTGAGGCGAAGCGGAATGATGCGGGACGACGTTGTGAATTCGAGCATGAGAACGGCACTCCGAAGCGACTGGGGGTAGGTGGACGGAAGCGAACCTTGAGACGGTCGTGGCGGCTGAGGGCCGTCACGGCGACCTGGATCTCGGCGCGCAAGCGCTGCGCGCCTGAAGCATCATGCGCAGCCTGCGGGATGCCGCAAGGACGCGCACCGTGGTTCCTCGGGCTTCGACCCGCGCATACACCGATCGGCCTATGGGTTCGACGCACGCCGCCCAGACGGCTCTGCGGGGATGCGCGCAGGGGTCCGAGCAATGCGAACGCGCGCGTGCGTGTTCAAGACACGCACGCGCGCGAAACGGCGTTGATCGCGATCAGAGCGACTTCTCGCAGCGCTGGCGGCCTGCGAAGAGGAGACGGACCTCGGGGTCGACCACGATCTTCACGGGCTTGAAGGTCGTCGCGATTCGGAAGTTCGCAGCGTCAGCACCCTCGAGGCGCACGACGACATCCTGGAACGGCGCCTTCGCGCCCTCTCCCGGCGCCTTTGCGCCCTCTCCCGGCGCCTTTGCGCCCTCTCCCTTCGGCTTCTCGCCGACGACGCGCACCACGACTTCGGTGGGCGTGGCGGACGCGCCGCGCCCCGTCGCGATGTTGCGCAGCGATCCTTCGACCGCGTATGCGCCTTCGGTGCTTCCTTCGGCGACGCGCTGGTCGGCAAGCTCGAGCTCGGGGAACTTCGTGCCAAGGATCCAGTCGGCCGCGAACGCGTCGAACTTCGCGGTGTCGGGTGCATGCTCGCGCAAGCTCACGACCATGTCCTCGATCAGCGGGAAATCCAGGCCTTCCGGCGTCTCGACGCCATTCTTCCACTTCTCGACGAAGGCCCGCAGGCCTGCGACCATCGCGTCCTCGCCCATCAGATCGCGCAGCATCCAGAAGACGAAACCGGCGCGGTTGTAGGTGACGACCTGGTCGCCGGGGCGCGTGCCGTCGACGCGGTTGATCGAGCGCTCATCGTCGGGGCTGCGGCCGAAGGCGTACGCGCGCTCCCAGCGGCGGCGCAGCGCCTCGCCTTGCTCTGCTCCGAGCTCGTGATGCACGAGCATGAGCGAGCTGAACTCGGCGAGACCCTCGCTGATGATGTTGCCGCCGGGGCCCTTGCCGGGCATGACGATGTTGCCCCACCACTGGTGCCCCGACTCATGCGCCACGATGTAGAACGCGACATCGAGCGTGTCGGCGTCCTCGCCGTTCTCCCCTTCGTCGCCGCCGAGCGGCTTCGCGAGGTAGCCAATCCCCTCGGAGAACGAGATGTTTCCGGGGAAGCCCTGCGCGTAGCCCGCGAGACCGGGGAACTGCGTCACGCGCAGGTTCGTCCACGGATACTCGCCGAACCACGCGCCGTAGCTCTTGCGCGCTGCGGCGAGCGCCTTCACCATCGTGTCGACATTGTGCGGCGTGCGCCGCGAGAAGTAGACGCGGGCGCCATCGCCCGACTTCGCGTCAAGCGGTCCGCCGACGATGTTGAAGAACCGCACGGGGTGCTCGGTCTCCCACACGGTGCGCGTGCGGCCGTTGGTCTCGGTCGACTCCTTCTCGACGCCGACGACATTGATGACCCAGTCGGACGGGCCTTCGACGGCGAGGCGCACATCGGTCGCCCATGCGGGGCCGAACGCGGGATCGACGCGCGACGTCCAGTGGTCGAGCGGGTAGTCGCGCGCATCGCGCTGGTTCTCGTCGTCGACGCCGACGCCCTCTGCAAATCCGACGATCGGGAGGAAGCTCGGGCTGAAGCTGGTGAGCACGACGCCAGACGGAAGCAGGAACTCGCCCGCACCGGCGCCCGTGCGCGACCAACCCTTGGGGAACTCGCCCTTCAGCTTGAAGGTGATGGTGACGGTTTCGTTGCGCGCAAGCGGCTTCGCCGGAGAAATCACATAGAGCCCGCTGCGGTTCTCAATCGCAGGAAATGGCTGGTCGCGCTTCGTCGGATCGGTGGCGACACCGTCGACGGTCCAGTCGCTCGTCTCGAAATGCGATCCGACCGTGATCGGGACCTCGGCCATCGCCTCCATGTGCGGGTTGCGCAGCACATAGGTCGCCGCAACCTCGAGCGAACGCGTCTCGGGATAGAGCTTGACCTCGCCGTCGACCTTGTCGAGCGCGGGCACGGGCTTGTCTTCCCAGGTCGCGGAGTTGCGCTTCCAGTATGCCTTCTGCGCCTCGCGCTGCGGTGCACCCTCGTAGCCCGAGCGCACCGAAAGGCCCGCGTAGATGCCGATCGCAAGGACTGGAATCGCCGCGAGGACGGGCACGATCGCCGCGCGGAGGAGCGCCGCCGGCTTCGCACGGTCGGCGACGGCGCGCAGGTCGGGCAATCGCCGCGGCCAGAGCGAGAGCGTCGCCACGATGAAGAAGGCGGCGAGCGACAGCATGAGCACTCGGTTCGTCGCGATCGCAGGCCACATGAAGGCGAGCCGGTCGAGCTCGCTCCACTGGATGCTGCTCCACATGTGCCACTTGGTGACCCAGTTCAGGTAGCCGAACTGCGTCGCGAAGCCCGTGCCGATCAGCGCGCCGAGCGCGACGCCGTAGACGACGAAGCGGTTGCGAAGAAGCGCGTAGAGGAACGAGACGAAGGCGCCCCAGAGGATCAACGTCGGCGCAAGCAGGACACCGAGGATGAGGAAGAGGACGGGCACCTCGAAGTCGATCTCGATGCCCGTGTCGAAGTACTGCTTGCCAAGCACCATTGCGATCGCAAGCGACGCGCAACCGATGATGACGAGCGCCATCGCCGCGTTCGCAAGCACCTTGCCCGCGAGCACCGAAGCCGTCGGCACGGGCGAGGCGCGGAAGATGCCGCTGAGGCCGCAGCGTTCCTCGCGAACGAGGCTCTCGACGGTGTAGAAGAGGATGAGGAAGCAGAGGAGGAGCGTCAGCGTGTTGAACACGCCCGCGGCGGCGGAGCCCGTCGTCACGAGGGCTTCGGTGTCGAACGGACCAGATCGGAACGCCGTCGCGCCCCACGCCTGGATGAGGATGAGCGGGCCGAAGAGCCAGATGCCCGGTGATCGCAGCAGTGCCCGCGTCTCCGCGCGGAGGATGTGCGCGGTCGAGGCGAGGAAGCCCGGCGCACGCACGGTGCACTCGATGGGCCTTCCGCGCGCGGCGATGGCGGCGTGCTGGGCTGCCGGTGCGCTTGCGGCAAGTCGCTCGGCGTTCGCCAGGAGCATGCGTACGTCGCCCACGCGAAGGTCGTCGTGCTCGGTGCGCGCGATGCGGCGCCCCGTCGCCCAGACTGCGATCAGGCCGATGGCGGCAAACCCGAGGCGACTCAGTACAAATGCTGCGTCGGGCGCAAATGCCGCGGCGTTGTAGAAGGCGACGCCACGATCTTCATCGAGGTAGGTTCGCAGGAACCACCGCATTCCCGTTGGATCGGCAAGCTGCATGAGCTTGTTCACCCAGAGCGGCAGCCACGGGGGGTTGAAGGTCCAGACGAAGAAGATGCAGCCAACCAGCACCACGACCGGAAGCGCGAACACGAGCACGGGCTGGCGGGTGCGGACGCCGAGCCACATCGAGACGCCGCCGATGAAGACCGCGAGCGGCAGCGCACCGACGAGAAGCGGCTGGACGTAGTTCCAGAGGTTGAACGCACCACGTACCCGTTCGTTTGGATCAAGCGGAATGAGTTCGTAGAAGCCGATCTGAAGGACGAGCCAGATCGCGAATATCGCGGCGAGCACCACGATCGACCCGAAGAAGCGCGAGAAGGCGTAGCCCACGTGCGAGATCGGCGTTGCCGCGATCAGGCGGCCGATCTTGCGGTCGGCATCCGCGAGGATCGGCATGCCGCAGACCACCGCGACGAAGAACGGCAGGATGAGCGCGAACAGCGCGAAATCGGCGAACGCGAGGTTGAAGGCCGAGTTGATCGCGATCTTCGCGCCGCCCGTGTCGGCGCTTCCGGTGCCGACCTGCACGCCGCCCACCACGAATCCGAGCGACATCAGCCCGAACACGGCCAGCATGATGATGTGGAGCGGGCGCTTCCAGCTGGTCTTCAGTTCGAGCAGCGGAATCGCAAGGAAACGGGCGATCACGCGGCACCTCCCGCAAGCGCGGGTGCGGCGCTGTGCGCGAGCGCAGGCGGAACTTCCTCTCGCGGGCAGCGCATGAGAACGAGGTAGGCGTCCTCGAGCGTGCCGGCGCTACGGGTAAACCCTGCGGGGGGCACGCGCCCGGGCGCAACGAACACGCGCACGCGGTTGTTGCGGCCTTCGTTGAGGACGGCGCTGATCACGCGGTGCGCCTGCGCGAACGCGGGAAGCTCAGGGTCGGCGACGAAGCCCTCGTAGACGAGCCCGTCGACCGCGCGGCACGCGGCGCTTGGCGTCGTATCGGCGACGACCTCGCCCGAGCGGATCACGGCGAGGCGCGGGCACAGCGTCGACACGTCGTCGACGATGTGCGTCGAGAGCAGCACCACGCGGCCCGCGCTCATCTCGGAAAGGAGCCGGTAGAAGCGCTGGCGCTCCTCGGGGTCGAGGCCGGCGGTCGGCTCGTCGACGATGAGGACGCGCGGGTTGCCCGCGATCGCCTGCGCGAGTCCGAGGCGCTGACGCATGCCGCCCGAGTAGCCGCCGACCTTGCGCTTCGCGGCGCTCGTCAGGTTCACGCGCTCGAGCAGTTCGTCCGCGAGCGCGTGGCGGCCCTTTGGCCCCGTGATCCCCTTCAGCTTGAGCAGGAACTCGAGCATGGCGCGGCCCGAGAGATCCGGATAGAAGCCGAAGTCCTGCGGGAGGTAGCCAAGCCGCTCACGCATGTATCGCGGGTTCTCGACGACATCGTGCCCATCGAGGTAGACCTTGCCCGCCGTCGGCTCGGTGAGGCCGGCGACGATGTTCATGAAGGTCGACTTGCCGGCGCCGTTTGGGCCAAGCAGGCCGAACATGCCTTCGGGAATCTCGAGGTCCACGCCGCGCAGCGCGCAGACGGGGCCAGGATGGATCTTGACCAAGCCGCGAATGGCGAGGCCCTTGATGCCGAAGTCCGATGTTGCTGCGTTCTGCGTATTCATGGGCGTCCTGCTTGTGTTGCGGTCACTTCCGCGCGGCGCGCACGGTGATGCGGCCGTTGCTCGTGTCGATGGTGGCCTTCGCCTTCTTGGCGTCGCCGATGGTCATGGTGTTCGCGCCGACCGTGCGCGCAACGTCGCCTCCCGCGAGATCGACCTTGCCATTGCTGGTGTCGGCGCTCACCGTGCCCTGCCAGCCTGCGCCGAGCTCGAGGCTCACCGACCCATTCGAGGTGTCGAGTTCGATGTCGCCCTGCGCCTCGGGCGCAAGCACGACCTCGATGCGGCCGTTCGAGGTATCTGCGACGATCGGCGCAAGGACGCCCGACGCGCGGATCGCGCCGTTCGACGACCGTGCCTCGATGGGGCCGGCGTGGTCCCGCACCTCGATCGATCCGTTCGAGGTGACGAGCTTCGCGTTGCCGCGGAAGGCGCCGACATCGATGCTGCCGTTCGTGGTCGCGACCTCGATCCCGTCGAGGTTCGCGGCGCGGATCACGATCGACGCCGAGTCCGTGGTGCCGCCGGTCGTGCCGATGTAGACCACGGTGACCGCCGGCTCCCGCGGCGGGAAGTCGACGCCGACCGTGACCTTTCCATCCGCGTCGCGGGTGGCGCTGAGCGTGGTCGCCTTCACCCGCGCGGCCGCCTTCTCCTGGGTGTCGCCCGTACAGCGGATCGCCGCCGTGATCTGCATGGTGGTGGCTGCCGGGTCCTGGATCAGCTCGACGCTTCCATTCTCGGTCGATACGACGACGGACTTCGCGTCGGCGACGGATGCGGTGAGCGACCCCTTGGCGCTGACGGGGTTGATCGAGCACCCGGCGAGACCGAGCATGGCGATGCCGGCTGCGAGGGCGAGACGGAAGGAGTTCGTACGAAGGGATCGGCGGGTCGATGCGTTCATGGCGGCGGGCCGGGAAGGCGTTCGGGCATCCCGCCGTCACGGCGACGCGCGGGTCGCAGATGTTGGGCGCGCCGCGTTGGGATTTTCAGACCTTTGACAACATCAACGCTCGTCGCCCGCTTCCGCGGGAAGAACGGTCGCCTTGTGCACCTCGACCCCGATCGCATAGGCGACGAATCCATCGCCGATCGGGAGCACTCGGATCTTGTTCACCGCGTTGCCGAAGGCGGCGGGCGTCCAGTTCAGTCCGCCATCGGCCGTCTGGAACCCGTTCGGCGTGCCTCCGACCCAGCCGCGGTCCTCGTCGATAAAGGCGATCCCGAACGGGCGGACGGCATGATTTGAAACGAGCGGCTGCTCGAACCACGTCTGGCCGCCGTCGCCGGTCTTCACCACGAAGCGATCCTTCTTGGCCGGATCGGGGTCGTAGCTCTGCAGCGTGCAGTAGCCCGTCTCGTTCGTCGGAAACGAGAACTTCCAGGTGATCTCGAATGGCCGCGAAGAGCGGTACACCTCGCGCCAGGTCGCGCCGCCGTCGTCGGTGGCGAGAATGAGGCCGTTCGACTGCGAGACGTCGGCATGCGTCGCCGAGGCGATGAATCCGCGCTTGTCGTCGAGGAACTTCACGTCGAACGCCATCGCGCCGATCTCGGGGATCTTCCCCTGCTTCCACGTCTTGCCGAGGTCGTCGGACCAGATGTAGGCGGTGGGACCACCGACGCGCCCGACGCCGACGATGCGGGGCCTGTAGTCAAGGTTTCCGGCGTTCACGAACGGGACCTGCACGACGTCGAATGCGCAGAGCCCGACGACGGGCGCGCCCTCGATCGCCGTCACCGGCGTCCAGGAGGTTCCGCCATCCTCGGTGCGGTACACCACGGTCGCATCGGTGACGCCGGGGAAGTAGCCCGGGCCGATGTTGCCCATCACGCCGTGCTTCTCGTCGACGAAGGCAAGGCAACGGACGAAGGTGCCCTTCTGCTCGAACACCTTCTCCCACGTGTCGCCGCCATCCTTGGTGCGGAAGATCTTCCCGTCGCCGTTTCCGTAGAAGCCAAGGGCCGGATTCACGAAGGAGATGTCGTCCTGCTTGCCCGGGTAGGGCTCGGTCGGAAGCTTCGTCCACTCGGCGAGGCGGCTCTGGCGCTCGAGCTTCTCGAGCGCCTCGTTGACCGCGGCCTCGATCTCCTCCTTCGTCTCGACGGGCTCCTGCCACGGGGCCCGCGTGCCGCTCTCGAGCGCGTCGATCCACTCGATCATGCGCTTGGGTAGATCGGCGTCCCACTCGCCTTGCCCCATCATGGTGCGGCTTGCGAAGAGCGTCCGGTGCGTCGTAAACGCGTGGTCGGCCCGGGGCATGGTGAGCACCGAGCCCGCGCCTGCCTGTCGTTCGTTCACGATGTCCGCGATGCGGCGGTGGTCGTCGAGCGAGCAGACCCAGTCGTACTCGCCCCAGATCGCGAGGACCGCGCCAGTCGACTTCTCCCACGCCGCCGCGATGTTCAGATCCTGAAGCTCGTGGAAGAAGCGCATATGCCGCGTCGACATGTGCGTCTCGTCGTACATGAGTCCTTGCGTCGGCTCGCGAAGCTCCGGCCAGCGCTCCCATACGTCCCCGAGCGTCTTCTTCTCGATGAGGATCATCGCACTCGACCGCGCCTCGGCCTGGACGCGCGCCGTGACTTCGGCCGGGGTGAGCCCTGCAAGCTCTGCCTGGCGCCGCGTGTTCTCAAGCTGGTACTCGAACCACGAGCGCGCGAGCGTGCCATAGACGATGCTGCCGCGCACGGGAGTGTCGGCCGAAAGCAGCGGCGCAAGCACGCCGCCCATCGAGTGACCGAAGATGTAGATGCGATTCGGATCGACGCTCGGGAGCGATGCGAGCTGCCTGAGCGCGGCCTTGAATCCCTCGAGCTCGGTGGTCAGGTCGATCTCGCTGCAGGCAGGGCCTTCGCTGTCGCCAAGGCCGGGCTTGTCGACGCGCATGGTGACGAACCCTGCCTTCGCGAGGGTGTGCATGATGCGGGTATCGACGGCCTCCGGATTGCTCGGCCGGTCAATCGAGTCGCAGATGATGCCCTGCACGTAGAGAACCGCGGGGAGCTTGCCGTCCTTCCCGCGCGATGAAAGCGTGGGTTCGGAGATGATCGTGCGCAGGCGGTAGCCGTCGGGATGCGCGACGCTCTCGTAGCGGACGGTGCTGCCCTCGATCTCTTCGCGGACATCGGCAAGGGTGAGTTGCAGCGTCAGCTTCTCGCCGCCGCGCAGCACCTCGAGTGGCACCGTCTGCCCGCCGGAGAGGGTGCGGAGGACGGGGCGCACCGCAGTGAACTCGGGGATCGGCTTGCCGGCGATCGCGACGATCGTGTCGCCTTCGCGCACTCCGGCGGCCGCAGCCGGCGAGTTCGGCGCCACCAAGTTCACGACGGCGCGGTCCTCGACTTCACGACTGAACCCGACCCCCATGGGACCCGCGCGCCGGGCCAACGGGGCGGATGCCGTCGCGGGCTGCGCGGCCGGCGGCGCGGCCGTTTGCGCGTCGACGGACACCGGGGCGGGGAGCAAAGACAATGACAGAAGCGTGGATGCGAGCGTGGAGACGAGCATGGGAACACCTTGGAGCTGTCGTTCGATCCGATGGCGTGAAGGCAGTACGTGCTGATGATGCGTTGCGATGACGCGTTGCGATGACGCGTTGCGATGAGGGGGAGACAAATCAGTCGGACTTCGGGCGCTTGCGCGGTGCGGGCTTCGAAGCCGCCACCACGCGCTGCGCGGACTTCGTCGCGACGCGCCCGGTCGCGCGCGACGCCGCGACGCGGGCCCGGCGCTTGCGATGGACCGGCACCGCCGCGAATGCCGCGAGATAGAGCCGCCCTTCGCGACGGCTCTTCCGGGCGTCCATGAAGCGCTTGATGCCTAGGAAGAGTTCGCGCAGCTGCACGAACTCCTCGGGCGTGAGCCACGCGTGCTCGAACTTCACGCTCGCGTTGCGTTCCACGGGGCCGAAGACGATCTGCTCCGCCGCGACCGCGTCGCGCGTGGTGCGCAGCAGGATCTTCGCGATCGAGCGCGTCGTCTCGTTGAACATCTTGTTCGCGGCCCGCGCGCTCGAATCGCGGAACTGCGGGCGGAAGTCGTCGCCAGCGAGATCGAACACCTGCTCGAACCGGCGGCCGGCGCGGCGGACTCCCACGTCGACGACGACCCCGATCTTGCGGAGCTTGTCGACGTGGCGGTAGAGCGTGTCGGCGGGCCGGTCGATGGCGGCGGCGATCTCGGCGATCGAGCACGGCGCGATCAGGCGCATGGCCTCGACGAGCTCGAGTCGCGCGGGCGCGATGTAGACGGACCATGCCTTCGGGGCGGTGATGTGATGGACCGGAGGTCGAGACATGCGCGGGAGTGTACCCAATCTTGTTCTTTCGGTTGCAAAGACAATGATTGGTCTCCGTGATGTCGCAAGGTCCCACGCCCCTTGCTACCGTTCCGACGTGCCTCCGTCGCCGTTCTCGCCCCTTGCCATCGCGGCGCTCGACACGCGCTACCTCGGCATTCCCGGAACCGCATCCGCATTCGTGGTCGAAGGCCCTGGCGGCCCGGTGCTCGTCGAGTGCGGCTGCGCGGTGGCCTTCGAGGGGCTCCTTGCGCAACTGGCACAGCGCGGCCTCGCGCCGCGCGACCTCGCCGCGCTCTTCGTCACCCACATCCACCTCGACCACGCGGGCAGCGCAGGCCACTTCGCACGGGAAGGCGTTCCCGTGTTCGTCCATCCCCGGGGCGCGCGGCATCTTCTGGAGCCATCGCGCCTGATCGCCGGGTCGCGCGCGGTGCATGGCCCGAGGTACGACCGCTTTTACGGCGACCCGCTGCCGATTCCGAGCGGGCAGCTCCACGCGATCGAGGGCGGCAGCTGCGTCGAGCGGGCCGGCCTTCGCTTCGAAGCGATCGAGACCCCGGGGCATGCGCGGCACCACCATGCGTGGCTCGTTGGCCGCACCGGGGAAGCGCCAGAAGCCGTGTTCGTCGGCGATGTCCTGGCCATGGTGTCGCCCGGTTCGTCGCACATCTCGATTCCCGTGCCTCCATCGGACATCGACATTCCCGCGTGGCGGGAGTCGGTGCGGCGGCTGGGCGCCCTGCCGCGCGACCTGCGCGTGGTGCTGACCCATGGCGGCGAGCGGGCGCTCGGGGCGCATCTCGATGCATTCGTCGCCCGGATGAACGAGGAACTGCCGCTCCTTGCGGAACTCGTTGCGTTGGCGAAGGCAGACCCGATTGGCGCAGATAGCCGCTACCGCGACTTCCTCGTACCGAGGGCGCGGGTTGCGGGCGTCAGCGAGGAACTGATCGCGGCCCTCCTCGGGAAGGCCTTCCGAGGGATGAACCTGGCGGGCATCGCCGAGGCGGTGGCGGCCGGCCGCTTCGCTTCCACCCTTTGACCCGCCGCACGGCACCTGCCGCAGAGGCGCGAGGATCAGCCGTGAACGCTCTCGAGGAATCGAGCCAGGTGTCGCGAGATGAACCAATCGAGCGCTGTTCGCGTCGTCGACGCATCGACGCCCCACATCGTCACGCTCGGCTCGAGGAACGAGAGGTCAGCCAGCACCTGCAGCTTGCCGTCGACCGCGTAGGCCATCGGGAGCCGGGTTCCGAAGTAGGCACTCGCCGCGTTGAGGCTTGGCTCGCCGATCGCAATCGACGGCTGCAGCAGCAGCTCGCGGTCGTTGAGATACCAGAGATCCGTCATCACGATCGGCGTGAGCCGCAACTCCGACTCCTCCTCGTGCTGACGCTGCCACTGCCGGATCGCGGCAACCAGTCGGTTCGCGAGCGGTCGATGCGAGATCTCGCTGCGGGGATGCGCCCCCACCACCACGGGCAAGAGCCGCGACGTCTCGAGATCCATGTCGGGCGGCATGACTGCCCACGCCGCGTCGATCGCCGAGTCGGCCAGTCCCTGCGTGTGCGGAAGTGGAGGCTGCTGCGGAAACTGCATGATTCCGTCCTATCGGCGCAATCGCGCCGACAGCCACAACCCGCGCGGCGCATCGGCCTTTCGGGCGCGCGGCATCACTCGCGCATGGCGAGATCCGGCCGCGGCTCGGGATAGGTCCAGCTCGAGAGGAGGAGGCGCAGCGGCTCGTCTGGGCCCGGCATCTGGACATCGGGCGCGGGCGAGCGCTCGATCCCGAGCGCCTCTGCACCGCCGGCCACGGCGTCGGCGGCCGCGCGCCTGGCCCGACCCAGCGCGGTGCTGCGGAGGGGCTTCGCCGCGCCCTTCCACGCCCCGTTGGTCACCGTGATGGGAAGGAAGAAGGTGTGCACACGCTCTGCGTGCAGGAGCCGCACCTCGACGCTGGCACCCTGTCTTGTGACCAGCACCACCGTGTCGTCCACGGTCCAGGTGCGCCCCTTCTCATCGAGGAGCCAACCCGCGCCGATGACCGCATCGCGGCCGAAGAACCCGGAAAGCCCGAGCTTGCGTCGAATCCACGGGTCGCGCACGAACAGGTAGATCCCGATCGCCACCGGAATGACGCCGAGCCAACTCCACCAGACGACCGGCGCACCGGACAGCAGCGCCTCGAGCAGCCCTCGCCACAGCGCATTCGACTGGAAGATCATGAGGAGTCCGAAGACCCATGTTCCCGCCGGGAAGCGCGAGATGTCGAGCATCTCGGGCTCGGGCATCCGGCCAGCCGGCGCAAGTGCGCCGGCCGCGCCCGGCGACTTCTGGTCGAAGAGGTCCGCGTCGACCACGAGCACGGGGCGGTCGGGAAGCGCGAGAAGCTCGCGATAGCTCGCCGGGTCGAGGATCGCTCCGCGCGTCGCGCCGCGGTTAGGAAGCAACTTCCCGATCGGGTCCTCGATCGCGTGCTCGTAGCGGCGGGTTCGATCCTCACGCGCGACCTTCGCGGCGCCGAGGAGGCCGAACACAAGGAAGAGCGCGACCCACGCGAAGATCACGAAGATCAGGACGCCGATCCACCATCGCCCGCTCGCGTTTGCGATCAGGATGCTGGCGCCCACGCCGATCGCGACAAGCACGATCAAGCCCAACGCACGCCACAGGATCGCCATGCTCGGCCGCGTCGCCCGGACCGGCGGAGGCGGCACGCGCGCAACGGCGGCCCGTCGTCCCGCGAGGAGCAGCTCAAGAGAAAGGACGGTCTTGTCGGTTGGCATGCCCGGATCCGCGAGGAAGACGACACCGCGACGCACCCGGACCCAGTCTACTTCAGCCGCTTCACCGAGATGCCCAGCGACCCGCCCCTCACTCCCGCATCGCGAGATCGGTCCGTGGCTCTGGATAGCTCCAGCTCGAGAGCAGGAGGCGCAGCGGCGCACTGGCGGTGGGCATCTCGAACTGCGCCGTCGACGACGGCGCGGCATCGGCGACCCGCGCAGCGCCCGACGACGTCGACCACTGGAAGAATGGCCGCGTCGGATTGAGTTGGATTTCCCGAACCTTGTCCGGCTTCACAAGTCGGACCTCCACGGCCGGGATCGAGCTGTCGCCCCACCCCCTGCCATTGTTCCCGCGGGCAAGCACCCTCGAAACGACGAGCACCGAATCGTCCACCGTCCAGATCTCACCCTTCGGATCGCGCAGCCAACCCGCGCCGACGAGAAGGTCCGCCCGCAGCACGCCGTTCGGACCGAGCTCGGCCTGCGTCGCCTCGATGTCGACGAACTCCGGCTCGGGAAATCGCCCCCGCGGCGCAAGCGGCTTGGCACGGAGTTCGGTGTCCATCACCTGAAGCGCCCTGACATCGATCACAAGAGCCGGACGCGGCTCGAGCGCGAGGAGGCCTGCATAGGACGCTGGGTCATCGAGTTCCCGCCGCGACGCGCCGTACGGCGGAAGCAGCTTGCCGATCGGGTCCGCCGTCGTCCGCGCGCTGTTCCTTCGTTCGTGCTGACGCTTCGTGGTCGAATCGCTGCGCACTGCCGTCACGACGATCGTGGTCAGCGCGAGGAGCACCGCGAAGACCAGCGCCCCGACCCACCAACGCCCGCTGTAGACACCGATCATGACGCTGCCGAAGAGCACCGCCGCTCCCCAAGCCATGGCGAGCATCACGCCATACAGGAAGTCGATCTCCTGCGGCAGAGCCGTCGACTTCCGCGCGATCTCAACGAACGCAACCTTGCGGTCCGCGAAGAACTCCCGCCACATCGCGGGAACCGCGGCCGCCGCGTCGGAGCGATCCGGGGTCTCGCCAGTCATCAGTGGAACAGCGGGAACTTCCCGCAGAACGCACGGATCTCCGCGCGCACGGCGTCAATCGTGGCGGCGTCGCCGGAGGTACCCAGCACGCGGTCGATCCACGCGGCGACGAGTTCCATCTCGGCTTCCTTGAGCCCACGCGTCGTGAGCGCAGGCGTGCCAAGACGCAGGCCGCTCGTCACCATCGGCGGACGCGTGTCGTTCGGAATGCCGTTCTTGTTGACGATGATTCCAGCCTTCTCGAGCCACTTCTCGGCGTCGGCGCCAGTGAGGTCGGCCGAGCGCGCGCGCAGGTCGACGAGCATGAGGTGGTTGTCGGTGCCGCCCGAGCAGAGGCGGTAGCCGCGCTTCACGAGCGCCGCCGCAAGCGCCTGCGCGTTCTTCACGACCTGCTGGCAGTAGGTCTTGAAATCGGGCTTGAGCGCCTCGCCGAACGCGATCGCCTTCGCGCCGATCACATGCATGAGGGGCCCTCCCTGCGAGCCCGGGAACACCTTGCGGTCGACCTTTTTCGCGATCTCCTCGTCGTTCGTGAGGATGAGGCCGCCGCGCGGGCCGCGCAGCGTCTTATGCGTGGTCGTCGTCACCACATGCGCATGCGGGAACGGCGACGGATGCACGCCCGTCGCGACGAGGCCCGCGATGTGCGCGATGTCGGCCATCAGCACCGCGCCGACGTCGTCGGCGATCGCGCGGAAGCGCGCGAAGTCGATGACGCGCGGATACGCGGAGTAGCCGCAGATGATCATCTTCGGCTTCGTCTCCTTGGCGATGCGGTGAATCGCGTCGTAGTCGAGCAGCTCGGTCTTCGCGTCGAGGTCGTACTCGGCGATCTTGTAGAACGTGCCGGAGAAGTTCGGCTTGAGCCCGTGCGAGAGGTGGCCGCCGGACTTGATCGGCAGCGACAGGATCGTGTCGCCCGGCTCGCACATCGCCATGAAGGTGGCGGTGTTCGCGTTCGCGCCGGAGTGCGGCTGGACGTTCGCGAACCTGCAGCCGAAGAGCTGCTTGGCGCGGTCGCGCGCGAGATCCTCGATTCCGTCGTGGAACTCGCAGCCGCCGTAGTAGCGCTTGCCCGGGTAGCCCTCGGCGTACTTGTTCGTCAACCATGACCCAACCGCGTGCATGACCTCGGTGGAGACGTGGTTCTCGCTTGCGATCAGCTCGAGCGTGGTCGCCTGGCGCTCGGCCTCCTGGGCCATCAGCCGCGCGGCCGCGGGGTCGTGGCGCTCGAGCATGGCCAGAAGCTGGACGCTCATGGGATCGAGGTGGATATCGCCCGGGAAACCGGCTGGCATTGGGCGGGACGCTGACAGTGCGGCGGTCGCTGGAGTCATGGCCGCAATGGTAGTCGAGACGGTACCCTGCGCCCATGCGCGTCCGCGCCAAAGACGGAGTGATCCAGTCGGAGATCGGGACGCTGGCGGTCGGCCGGCGCGGTGTCCTGCTCTCGGCCGAATGGATGGTCGGGCGCGAAGCGCCCCCCGACTTCGACCCCGAGGACGACGCCGCCTCCGCGTTCGTCGACGCGTACGTGCGCTACTTCCGAGGCGGCGACTGGAGCGCGATCTTCCGGAATCTTCCGATCGGCGACGGCACGCCCTTCCAGTGCAAGGTCTGGCGGGCCTGTGCGACCATCCTGCCCGGCGAGACGCGCACCTATGGCTGGATCGCGGGACAGCTGCGGCTGAAGCCCGTCCATTGCCGCGCGATCGGCAACGCGCTGCGCGTGAATCCGCTCCCGGTCGCCGTGCCCTGCCACCGGGTGGTGGCGGCGTCCGGCATCGGCGGCTACGCGGGCCAAAGGTCGGGCGCACTCGCCGACATCAAGTGCCGCCTGCTCGCCTTCGAGTCGGCCCGCAGACGGGCCACTTGATAGAGTGACCGACCTCGCGCTTCGGCGCGATCACGGAGGATGCGCTGATGAAGTTGACGATGGTCGGAACCGGCTACGTGGGGTTGGTCACGGGCGCGTGCTTCGCGGAGACGGGCCAGGACGTCACCTGTCTCGACGTCGACGAGCGCAAGATCGCGATGCTGCGTCGCGGCGAGAGCCCGATCTACGAGCCGGGTCTCTCCGAGATGATCGTGCGGAACGCCGGCGCTGGCCGCCTCCACTTCACGACCGACAAGCTGGCCGCCTACCGCGATGCGGACGTCGTCTTCATCTGCGTGGGCACGCCGAGCGACGAGGATGGCAGCGCGGATCTTCAGTACGTGCTGCGCGTCGCCAGCGACATCGCCGATGCGATGAACACGCTTGGACCTGGGCAGAAGACGAAGACCGTCGTGGTGAAGAGCACCGTTCCGGTTGGCACCAGCCACAAGGTCCGCGACCTGATCGCGTCCAAGACGAAGATCCCGTTCCACATCGCCGACAACCCGGAGTTCCTGAAGGAAGGCGATGCGATCAACGATTTCATGAAGCCCGACCGCGTGGTCTGCGGCGTCGAGAGCGAGCATGCCGCGACGGTGATGCGCGACCTGTACGACCCGTTCGTGCGGCAGGGAAACCCGATCTTCGTCATGGACGTACGGTCGGCCGAGATGGTGAAGTACGCGTCGAACGCGATGCTCGCGTGCAAGATCTCGTTCATCAACGAGATCGCGAACCTCTGCGAGCGCTTTGGCGCGAGCGTCACCAGCGTGCGCGAAGGCATGTGCGCGGACAAGCGGATCGGCAGCCAGTTCCTCTATCCGGGCCTCGGGTACGGCGGCTCGTGCTTCCCGAAGGACACGCTCGCCGTGGTCTCGATGGGCCGCAGCGCCGGCTTCGAGTGCGAGCTGAACGCGGCCGTGCACCGGGTGAATCAGGCGCAGCGCCGCCACTTCTGGACGAAGATCGAGAGCGTCTTCGGCAAGGATCTCCGCGGAAAGACGCTGGCCTTCTGGGGGGTCGCCTTCAAGCCGCGCACCGACGACATCCGCGAGGCCCCGTCGCTGACGCTCATGGAGTTCGCCCTTAAGGCTGGCGCGCGCGTGCGTGCCTTCGACCCCGTCGCCCTCGAGAACCTCGGGCGCGAGATGCCGGACGTCGGCCACGCGAAGGACATGTACGACGCCCTCCGCGGTGCCGACGCACTGGTCATCGCCACGGAATGGAGCGAGTTCCGTTCTCCGGACTTTGACCGCATTGCCGAGTTGCTCCCGTCGCGGCTGATCTTCGACGGTCGAAATCTCTACCGCACCACGGCGATGGCGGAGCGCGGTTTTGCGTATCACTCGGTGGGCAGGGCGCCGACGGTCGTGGAATCGACCCCGAAGCGACCCCTGACCGCCGTGTAAGGAGCCAGCGCACCGGAACCGGGTGGATGGGCTTGGACGATGGTCCCCGCGAGGGGACATGGACGTCTGCCGCTCTCGCCGTGCCGGCGGAGCGCCTGAACCCGGCTCGTCGGTGGCAGAACGCACCTTTGGACCACGCGACATGCCCGAAGTGCTCTATTCTTCCTGTGCTGTGGCTGAACTCCTGATCTCAACCCCGGAAGGCAAAGTCCTTGCAAACCTTCGGCTTGATCCCATGCGCGCGTACTGGGTCGGCCGCGACTCGCACTGCGATGTCGTGATCGAGAACTCCGCCGTCAGCCGCCGCCACGCGCTCATCTTCCACGTGAACGGGCGCTGGATGGCCTGCGACGCTGGTTCCACCGGTGGGCTCGACATGGAGATGGGCGCGGTTCGCGCCGCCCAGTTGTCCGCCGACGCCTGGGTACGCGTGGGCTCCGTCTACCTCTGGCTCGCCGCCGCTGGAAACGCCGCACCCGACTGGATCGATGCGAAGCCCGACTCGCTCGCGACCGGACGTCCGGACCAGATCGTCCGCCTGACGAACGAGTCGCTCTCGACCGAACCCATGGGCGAAGTGAAGGAAACGCTGGTCGTCACCGATGCGTTCGGAGTCGTGCACCTCTGCGCGGATCTCAGCGGGCTCGCGGCCTCGACCGGCAGCGGAAGCCCCCGCCTGACCGTGGGACGCTCGACGGCGGTCGATCTCCAGATCTGCGATTCCTCGCTTGATCCCGTGCACTGCGTGCTTACGTTGGGAAGCGAGTATTGGTCGATCGTGGATGCCGGCAGCGCGTCCGGGCTTCTGTACGACGGCAAGCGCTGGTTCCGGAAGCGTCTCGAGGACGGCATCACCATGCCGATCGGCCGCTTCCGAGTCTCGATCCAGCGCATCGTCCGTACGACCGGTCCGGTGGTCTCGATCACCTCGGGACTGCGCGCGTCGGGCTCGGAACCCGCTGCACGGAAGCCCTCGGCGTTCCTTGGCGACGGCGATGCCGACGACGCCATCAAGCTGTAGGCGCTCCACGGCCCATCGCAGTGGTCCATCGCGATGGCGGCGTTGAAAACCACACTTTGCGCCGGGGAAATCAGGCATTTTTTGGCCAGAGGCGAAAAACATCGGCTTTTTCGCACTTTTCAGCGCCAGTCGCCCTTGTCATCGACGTCCACCCCCTTTATTTTCCACGAAACCGACAGGCAAGGAGCCTGTCTGACAAGCCACGAAAGGATTCATCTCCATGGCCAGCAAGACCAAGATCACCGCCGCTTCCAAAGTCCGCACCAAGGGTTCCATCTTCAAGGACATCTCGACCGTCACCGGCCTCTCGCGCAAGCAGGTCGTCCACGTGTTCGACACCCTCACCGACATGATCAAGGCTGACCTCGGCAAGAAGGGCTGCGGCACCTTCAACTTCCTCGGTCTCGCCAAGATGCGCACCGTGAACAAGCCCGCCACCAAGGCGCGCAAGGGCAAGAACCCCTTCACTGGCGAAGAGATCACGATCAAGGCGAAGCCGGCGAGCCGCAAGGTCCGCATCCGCGCGATGAAGGGCCTGAACGAGAGCGTCTGAGTTTGAGCGCTCGCAACTCTGAGCGCTCGCAACTCTGAGCGCTCGCAACTGAAAATGGGGCGCGCCGAAAGGCGCGCCCCATTTGTTTTGCTCGCTTTGGCGTGCATGACGCGAGGCCGTCTGAGCGCTCGCAACTCTGAGCGCTCGCAACTGAAAATGGGGCGCGCGGAAAGGCGCGCCCCATTTGTTTTGCTCGCTTTGGCGTGCATGACGCGAGGCCGTCTGAGCGCTCGCGACTCGCTTCGCTTTCGCTCGCTCTGGTCAGCCTCGCGGCGAGTGAATCGCCGCGGGCTGGAAACGCGTTGTTTGAGCGCTCGCTCTGGTGCTGATCACGCCGAAGGCGGCTGCCGCCAGCAGCCGCCGCGAGAATGATGCAGCGCTCGCGACTCGCTTCGCTTTCGCTCGCTCTGGTCAGCCTCGCGGCGAGTAAATCGCCGCGGGCTGGAAACGCCGGAGTCGAAGGCGGCTCACCCGATCGCGCGGCGCAGGGAACCTCCGTGCGCCGCAAGCGTTCGCTCGGCCTCTGCACGAGTCTCGCTGCGCGCGCGCATCACCAGCGCGAGCTTCAGCAATCCCCCCGCCGCCTCGAGTTGCGCGAACGCCTGCTCACGCGTGTCGTTCGGGAAGAACTCGCGGTAGATCCGCAGCGCGCGGTCGACGAGCTTGTCGTTCGTCGCCGCAAGATCGACCATCAGATTTCCATAGGTCTTTCCAATCCGCACGAACGCAGCGGTCGTGATCGCATTCAGCGCAATCTTCGTAGCCGTCCCCGCCTTGAGACGCGTCGAGCCAGTCAGGATCTCTGCGCCGGTCGCGAGTGCGATGCAGTGATCGCAGTACGCGGGCTCCACACCGGGCGCACAGGTCAGGAAGCCCGTGACCGCGCCCCGCGACTTCGCGAGCCGCAGCGCTCCGAGCACGTAGGGCGTGGTGCCGCCGGCGGCGATCCCGAGGAAGCAATCGTGCGCACCAAGCGCGATGCGATCGAACTCCGCTGCGATACCGTCCATCTCGTCCTCGCGGCCTTCGCTTGAACGGCGCAGCGCGCCGTCGCCTCCCGCGATGATTCCGACCACCTGCGCAGGATCGCTGCGGAACGTCGGCGGACACTCGCTCGCGTCGAGGACGCCGAGCCGACCGCTCGTTCCGGCGCCTGCGTACACCAAGCGCCCACCGCGGACGAACGCCGCAACGACCGCCTCGACGAAACGCGCGATCGGCTCCGACGCGTGCTCGACCGCGGCGACGGCACGACGCTGGTCCCGAGCGAGAAGCGCCACGAGCTCTACGGTCGCAAGTTCATCAAGCGCCGCCGATTCCTCATGGCGCTGCTCGGTCGCGATGTGCGAGCGGTCGGGCGGGAGCTTCATCGCTCGCCCTCGCCCGCCTGGGCTTCTTCCGCGTCGCCGGTCTTCGCCGCCGAAGGCTTCTTTCCCCACGCGGGCGCCTCGGGCTTGAGCGCATCGACGAAGAACGACCACTTCACGCTCTCCGCTGCCGGACTCCAGACGCCGTGATCGGAGTTCGGGAAGATCATCATCGAGAACGGACGATTGATCGACTGGAGTGCGTTCGAGAGCTGGAACACATTCGTCGGGTGCACGTTGTCGTCGAGCATGCCGTGGAAGAGCATGAGCTTGCCCTGCAGCCTGCCGGCGAGTTTCACCCAGCTGCCCGCGTCGTATCCCTCGGAGTTCTCCTGCGGCGTCCGCATGTAACGCTCGGTGTAGATGGTGTCGTAGTTGCGCCAGTCGGTCGGCGCGGAGATCGCGACCGCCGCGTGGAAGACGTCGCCGCGGCGGATCACGCCGCCCGCGGCGAGGTAGCCGCCGTAGCTCGATCCGGTGATGCCAACGCGCGTCCCGTCGACGAACGGCCGGGTCGCCGCGAGATGCGCGACCGCCGCGGCCTGGTCGTCGAGATCGACGACGCCGAGCTTCAGGTACGCGGCCGACTCGAACTTCTTCCCGCGCCCCGGCGTTCCCCGATTGTCGACGGTGACGAGGAGAAAGCCGAGCGCCGTGCGCGGGTCGCCCGCATCGAAGCGGTCGACCACAAGGCGAATCGTCGGGCCGCCGTAGGTGTCGACGATCACCGGGTACTTCTTCGTCGGGTCAAACGCAGGCGGATAGGCGATCCGTCCATAGAGAACCGTCTCGCCGTCGGCGGCCTTGCAGGTGAAAAGCTCGGTCGGAGTGAGGCCGTGGGTGACGAAGCCCTTTGTCGAGCCTTCCGCGAGCGTCGCGAGGCGCGCGCCCGGTCGTTCGCCTCCGCGCGCGTAGACGACCGTCATCGGCGCGATCGCAGTGGTCTCGGCGGTCGCGACCACGAAGTTCCCATCGGGCGAGATGCGGAAGTTCGAGTGATGGTGGTCGTCGCCGGTGACGCGAACGCTGCCGCTTCCGTCGAGCTTCGCCACGTGCAGCTGCTGCTGCGGCGCGATCGCTCCGCTCCACGCTGTGAACCAGAGTTCGCCGGCAGCCTCGTCGACCAGCGCGATCGACTCGACCGGCCAGTCCCCGGCCGTCAGCGAGGCGATGTGCGAACCGTCGAGCGAGCGCAGCTCGTAGTGCTTGAATCCCGTCTTCTCCGTCTCCCAGATGAATCGCTGGCCGTCCTTCAGGAACCGCATGAGCGGGCGATTCTCCTGCCACGTGTCCTGACGTTCGCTGACGACGAGGCGCGAAGCCCCGGTCGCTGGGTTCGCCGCGAGCACGTCGAGCACGTCCTGGCGTCGCGGCGTGCGCGAGTAGATCAGTTCGCTGCTGTCCGGCGTCCATCGCACGTTGTAGACGTAGTACTCCGCGCCCGCCACCGCGCCGGCGGCCTCGCTGAAGCTGTCGACGGCGACGGTTGCCTTCGTGGTTGTGTCGTAGATCAGGAGCGACGCGGTCGGGTTCGGGTCGCCAGGCTTCGGGTACGCCTCGCTCAAGACGCGCGTGTTGACGTCGGTCCAGTCGCCGACGAGGAAGAAGTCCTTCACCTTCGATTCGTCGAAGCGATAGAACGCGAGGTACCGCGAGTCCGGGCTCCACCACATCGCCGTGGTCTGGTCGAGTTCCTCGCCGTAGACCCACGAGGCCTGTCCGTACTTGAGGTCTGGTCCGCCGTCGGAGGTGATCGCCTCGCGGTCGCCGGTTCGCGGCCGAAGAAAGACGTTGCCAGCCTCGCTCACCGCGGTCCACGCGCCGTCGGGGCTCTCGGCCGACGCGAACTGCCGGCCGCGCGCCGGGCCTCCGAATCGACCGCCTTCGCCGCGCGGCGTGCGCGACGCAGCCGCCGTCTCCGGAGGCGCGCCTTCCGCCGGCGCGACGGCGCCGGTCGCGAGATCGAGCGTGTGCCAGCCGTTCTTGCCGGCGACGCCGTCAAACCAGAGTTGCTTCCCCTCGACATCCCACTTCACGCTTCCAATGTCGCCGCCCTGCCCGATGCCGCCCATTGCGCTCTGCATGCGGCGCATCAGGCTCGAGCCTGGAATGTCCTTGATCGGGGTGTAGGTTTGCGCGAAGGCGAACCCCGCGAACACCGCGAGCGACAGCGTGACCGATGCGGCGAAGCGCGCCGTGGGATCGAATCGGGGCATCCCGACAGAGTAGCCGTTCACACGCGCGCGTGGCGCGCGAAGCGGCGGTAGCGCTCGGCGAGATCAGCCTCACCCGCGCGTGCGACGCCCTCGAGGCTGAACGCGCCGATCGTGAAGCTGGCCATCACCGTGCCCCACGAGAGCGCGCTCTGGAGCGCCTCGAGATCGGTGCGGCCGGTGCGCGCGAGATGCGCCATGAAACCGCCGGCGAAGGTGTCGCCGGCGCCGGTCGGGTCGATGACCATGTCTTCCTCGGCCGGGAACGCCGGCACGACGGCGACGCCATCGCGATGGACAAGCACGGCGCCGTGCTCGCCCTTCTTCACGACAGCGAACGTCGGCCCATAGCCGAGGATGCGCCGACCCGCCGTGATCGCGTTGCGGATGCCCGTCAGGTGCGCGGCCTCGGAGTCGTTCAGCACGATGCCGTCGACCTTCGAGAGAAGATGCACGAGTTCGTCATGCGCGACGTTGATCCAGAGATCCATGGTGTCGGCGACCACGAGCTTGCGTCCGCTGACCTGCTCGAGAAGACCGGCCTGCACGGCGGGGTGGGTGTTGCCGAGGAAGACGAGCTCGCTGTCGGCGAACGCCGCGGGAACCTTCGGCGGCGCCTCGGCAACGACGCCGAGCTCCGTGAACAGCGTCTCGCGCTCGTTGAGGTTGAGGAGATACTTGCCGCCCCACGCAAATGTCTTCCCGCCTGCGCGAGTCTCGAGGCCGCGCAGGTCGACGCCCTTGAGCCCCTCGAGAACCGTGCGGTGATGCGCGGGAAGATCGTCGCCCACCACGCCGACGAGCCGCACAGGCGCAAGGCGGCTCGCAGCGGCGGCGAAGTACGCGGCGCTTCCACCAAGCACGCGCTCGGCGCGCGCCGTCGGCGTCTCGACGGTGTCGATGCCGATGGTGCCAGTGACGAGAAGGGAAAGCGGCGTGGCGCCGGTGGTCGTTGCTGTGGTTGCGGACATGGGTGCTCGATCAGTTGAGATTGCTGCGTTTCAGATCGCGGGCGCGCGCTGCGCGGAGCGGGCCGTTCATGCCGTTCATGCCGTTCATGCCGTCGCCTTCTGCTCGGTGAAGTTGCGCATGAACCCGAAGCCAAGCGAGGTACCTGCCAACGCGCCCGCAGCCATGTCGACGGGCATGATGCGAAGGAGCCGTGGGAACGCGCCGTCGACGAGTGCCGCGGGAAGATCGCCGCCGACCGTGAAGGCGAGGAATGCGTAGACGATCGCGAAGGCTGCCATCGGCGCCGCAGCGAGGTAGACGGGCGTGGTGCGGGGCGCAAGCATGCGGCCAAGCGCGCCCGAGACGAATCCGCCCACGACCGCCGCGCCGACGGCCTGACCCTTCGTCAGCGTGGCGGCGCACAGCCATGCGGCCGCGACGCCCGCGATGCCAGCGAGCCAGGAGAGCCGCGCGCTCTTGCCGTAGGGCGAGTCGATGTCGTCCTCGTGCGTCTCCTGCACGTCGGGCAGGCGGCCCGCGATCCGGAAGATGACGTGCGATCCGGCCGCGACCAGCACGGCCCACAGCGCGCACTCGACTGCGGCGAGCCGCAGGTTCGATTCGCCGAAGACGAGGTCGCGCACCGCGCCGCTCTGCATGGCGAGCATGCCGACGCCGCACCCGAGGACGAAGAGCCCCACCACCGCGTTGAGCGTTCGGCCCGCGAAAGCGGCCAGCGCCGTCGTGGCGGCGAACGCGGCCAGGACCGCGAGCACGGCGAGCATCGGCCGGCCCGCATCGGCGACGGTCGGGCCGTAGATGCCGCGCACGCTCTCGAGCGTCGGCACAACGAGCGCGAAGATGCACGCTGCGAGCGCAATGGCCACGCACAGCACGACCATGCGGCGGGAGGAAGACGACATCCGCGCAGTGTGCGCGAAACGCCCCGCGACCGCAAGCAAGGGAAGGCGTCGAAATCGTGTGCGGGAACCCGTATATTTCTCCCTCCGATGGCCGTGACTTACCCGCCCTCCTCGCCCGCGTCCCCGTTCCATTCCCCCGTCGTGCTCGATGGCTCGCCGCTGTCGGTGCAAGACCTCGCGCGCATCGCGCGGGCGACGCTCGCGGCGCCCGTGCGCGTCGAGCTGGCTCCGGCCGCACGCGAGCGCGTGGCCGCCGCGCGCGCGGTGGTCGAGAAGGCGCTCACCGGCGACCGCGCGGTCTATGGACTCAACACCGGCTTCGGCAGCCTCTCGCGCGTGCGCATCGATCGCGGCCGTGCGCGCGACTTGCAGCGGAACATCATCCGCTCGCACGCATGTGGCATCGGCGAGTATCTCCCACGCGAGACGTCGCGCGCACTGATGGCGGCGCTGGCGGCGAGTCTGGCGCGGGGCGCGTCGGGCGTGCGCGTCGAGACGCTCGAGCGCATCGTCACGTTCCTCAACATGCACATCGACCCAGCGATTCCATCGCGCGGCTCGGTGGGCGCGTCGGGTGATCTTGCGCCGCTCGCGCACGCCGCGCTTGTCGTGCTCGGCGAGGGCGAGTGCTGGCACGAAGACGGCGTCCAGCCAGCGGCGTGGGTGCTCACGAGCCTTGGCTTCGGCGGTTACGACCTCGAGGAGAAGGAAGGACTCGCGCTCCTGAACGGCACGCACCTGATGTGCGCGACGGGCGCGCTGCTTTGCTGCGATTTCCGGGCCGTGTTCGATGCCGCGCTGGCGGCGGCCGCGATGGCGATCGACGCCGCGAAGGCGACCGACGCGTTCCTCGACGCCCGCATCCACGAGATCCGGCGGCAACCTGGGCAGATCGAGGTCGCCACGCGTCTGCGCGGGCTTCTCTCCGGCAGCGAGATCGTGGGCTCGCACGCGGAGAACGATCCGCGCGTCCAGGACCCCTACTCGCTGCGCGCGATGCCGCAGGTGCTCGGCGCTGCGCTCGACGCCTTCCACTACGTCGAGGGCGCGATCGCGCGCGAGCTTGGCGCCGTGACCGACAACCCGCTGGTGTTCGCGAAGGACGACCGCGGGACGGGCGACATCATCTCCGGCGGCAACTTCCACGGCATGCCCCTTGCGATCGCGCTCGACCTTCTCGCCGTCGCGTGCAGCCATGTCGCGGGAATCAGCGAGCGCCGCACCTTCTGGGTGGTGTCGGGCTTCGACCAGTTCGTGGCGCACAAGCCGTACCTCGCGAAGGATCCCGGCGTCGAGAGCGGGCTGATGATCGCGCAGTATGCGGCTGCGGCGTGCGTCAATGAACTCGCGGGCAACGCGACGCCTGCAAGCGTCACGAACATACCCACGAGCGCGGGCATCGAGGACTACAACAGCTTCGGCGCGACGAGTGCGCTGAAGGCGACGCGCAGCGTTGCGCTTGCACGAAGCGTCGTCGCGATCGAACTGCTCGTGATGGCCGAGGCGCTTGAGGCGCACCGGCCGCTCAAGTCGGGCGCCGGTGTCGAGAAGGCGCACGCGGCGGTGCGCACGGTGGTGACGAAGCTCGCGAAGGACCGCGTGCTGTCGCCCGATATTCGCGCAATCGAAGGGCTGATCGCGCGCGGCGCGTTTTCGACCCGGTAGCGCCCCCGCTACACTCGTCGCATGACGACGCAGCAATCGCATGTCGACGCTCCCGCCCGCGTGATCCGCGCTCCGCGCGGCAACACCCTTACTTGCAAGTCGTGGGCCGCAGAGGCCGCGATGCGCATGCTGATGAACAACCTCGACCCAGAGGTTGCCGAGCGCCCCGAGAACCTCGTCGTCTACGGCGGTCGCGGGCAGGCCGCGCGCAGCTGGGAGGCGTTCGACGCGATCATCGCAAGCCTGAAGAGCCTTGCGCCCGACGAGACGCTGCTCGTCCAGAGCGGAAAGCCCGTCGGCATCGTGCGGACTACGAAGGATTCGCCGCGCGTCCTCATCGCGAACTCGAACCTCGTGCCGCACTGGGCCACGCAGGCGAAGTTCGACGAGCTCGCAGCGAAGGGCCTCATGATGTTCGGGCAGATGACCGCGGGCTCGTGGATCTACATTGGCACACAGGGGATTTTGCAAGGGACCTACGAGACCTTCGCCGAGTGCGCGCGCCAGCATTTCGGCGGTTCGCTCCGCGGCACGCTGAACGTGACGGGCGGCTGCGGCGGCATGGGTGGTGCCCAGCCCTTGGCGATCACCATGAACGAAGGCACCTGCCTCATCGCCGACATCTGCCGCGAGCGGCTCGAGAAGCGCATCCATGACCGCTACCTCGACGAGATGCACGAGGACCTCGACGCTGCGATCGACCGGGCGCTCGAGCTGACCGCGCAGGCGAAGGCAGGCCGCAACAACGGCATTTCGGTGGGCTGGCTCGGCAACATCGTCGACCTCCTCCGCCGCCTCGACGCGCGCGGCATCCTGCCCGAGACGCTCACCGACCAGACGAGCGCGCATGACCCGCTCGAGGGCTACTACCCCGCCGACATGAGCCGCGAGAGCGCCGACATCCTGCGCGAGCAGAACCCCGCGGAGTATCAGGAACTCGCCTGCGCCTCGATGGAGGAGCATGTGCGCCTGATGGTCGGGTTCCTGCACAAGGGCTCGAAGGTCTTCGACTACGGCAACAACATTCGCCAGCGCGCGCTCGACCACGGGTTCGCCGACGCGTTCGCGTTCCCGGGGTTCGTGCCCGCCTACATCCGCCCGCAGTTCTGCACGGGCCGCGGGCCGTTCCGCTGGGTGGCGCTGTCGGGCGACCCCGCCGACATCAAGACGACGGACGAGGCGATCTTGAAGCTCTTCCCGCACGACGCATCGCTTGCGCGCTGGATCAAGATGGCCGGCGAGCGCATCGCGTTCCAAGGCCTGCCCGCGCGCATCTGCTGGCTCGGCCTCGGCGAGCGCCACAAGGCGGGGCTGTTGTTCAACGAGCTCGTGCGGAGCGGCAAGGTGAAGGCGCCGATCGTGATCGGGCGCGACCACCTCGACTGCGGCAGCGTCGCAAGCCCGAACCGCGAGACAGAGGCGATGCTCGACGGCACGGATGCCGTCAGCGACTGGGCGATCCTCAACTTCGCGGTGAACACCGCAAGCGGCGCCAGCTGGACGAGCTTCCACCACGGCGGCGGCGTCGGCATCGGCTTCTCGCAGCACGCTGGCCAGGTGATCGTCGCCGACGGCAGCGACGACGCCGCCGCGCGCATCGAGCGCGTCCTGACGAACGACCCGATGATGGGCGTCTTCCGCCACGCAGACGCGGGGTACGAACTCGCGAAGCAGTGCGCGCGTCGGGAAGCCGTGAAGATTCCGATGCTGTAGCGGTCGTGTTTGAGCGGTCGTGTTTGAGCGGTCGTGTTTGAGCGGTCGCCGCTGCGGCGGCTCCCTCTGGTGCTGATCACGCCAAAGGCGGCTGCCGCAAGCAGCCGCCGCGAGAATGACGCAGCGCTCGCGACTCGCTTCGCTTTCGCTCGCTCTGGTCAGCCAGGTTCGGTCCGTCAGACCGACGAAGACCAAAGATCCGACGCGGCGCCCGGATGGCAAGGAGGCGAGGCGAGGCTGTATCCCACATGATCAAACACGCGATACAGCGAGCCGATGACGACCACGATGGATCATGGCCAGCCGGGATGCCGCGCGGATCGATGGCCGGGGATCCGTCAGACAGAACCTCGGACGAAGTGAATGGCGGAACCCCCATCTCCGTCCTCTGTCCAACTGGAAACGTGAACTGCATCCCGATCATCAAGGGTGAAAAGAAGGTGAACGGCTACAAGCGTCAGGGGTATGGCCGGCATGCGCTCGTCAGCGCCGGTCCGAGTCCAGGGAAGATCGAGGTCTTTGTTCCCATCGGCTGCGCATGCGACGCTGGCGGTTTCGACTGCGTCTGCATGTATCCCCCGGTCGCCACTACGATTGTCTGTCCGAATCTTGCAAATCCAGGACACACCATAAACTGCCCATGAACACGACGCTCCTCTCCGCTGTGGTCGCGCTGCTCGTGTCAGCAGCTTCGTCGACCGTCATCGCACAAGAGCGCCAGCCTTTCCGTCGATTCGGCTTTGAACCCGAGCCGGGCGCGAGGATCGATTTCGCCGGCCCCGATGCGCTCACGACAGTCGATGTTGAGTACTGGATCTCAGTACTCGAACTGGAGCCCGAAGCCGCCGCAACTCTTCGTATGTCAGTGGATGGCTTCTACGATGCACGGACGCCCGAGATAGCCAAAATCATCGAGCCCGTCGACCACGCGGCTGTGGAGCTCGCCCGCCGCGCCGGGGTTGATCTCATGAGGCTCCCGGATGCTCCCGAGGCCTATCGCGAGCTGGTGCGACTCCGAGATCGGGCCGTGAGTCGCTTCAATGCGATCGAGGAGGATCTCTTTGCCCATGTGGCGCAAGCCGTATCGCCAGACGCCCCCGAGACGGTTGCCGATGTGATTCGCCAGCTGCGGAAGCGAAGTCGGTGCCAACTGACGCCGAAGCTACCGATGGCGTGTGTCGACCTCCGCGCCATTGAGTTGGCACTCAACAAGAAGTCCCAGATTGAGATTCTCGACCGAGAGGCGTGGCGAGCGGCGCTTCTCAGCCACGATGTCGAGTTGGCCGCGCTTCATGAGCGCCGGATTCGGCGAGACCTTGACATGATCGTCGAGGATCTCGAGAACTTCCGGGACTCAGGTTACGACCTTGATGCGCTCGCCGAGCATCGCACGAAGCAGAGTCGTCGTCAGCTTGCCGTCGAGCGCTCGATCATCGCTGCCAACAGCCGCTGGGCCGATGCGTTCGCGGAGATGATGTCGCCCGCCGACGCCGAACGATGGCGAGATGCCGTGCGGGCAGCGACCTACCCGTCGCTGTATCCGAACCCGGTCGATCTCCGGCCTCTCGCGCACGCATTGCAGGCGCTGGGCGCTTCCGACTCGGAAACTGAACTGGAGGCCGTGAGGCAGTCGCTCGCCGGCGAGATCGCTCGGCTCGCGTCCATGGAGTCGGCGGTCGAGTCGGAAGTTGTCGCCGTTGCGGTCTCGGAGTCGCGCGGCATGGTCATTCAAGGGCTGAGGGAACGACTGGAAGAGCGCATCGCTCGTCTCCGGCGGGAGCGGTGCGGGTCCGCTGCCCGTTCTGTGGAGATCTGCAAGGCGACTCCCGAGGCGAGGGACATGCCCGAACTCTCACTCCTGACTTCCGCGATTCAGGCGCATTGCAACATTGACGGCGGGAGTGGCAACGCGGACTCATCGGAGAGCACCGCGACCACCGATCGATAGCTCGATTTGCAGGCAGGTGCACGACACGTGCCGGACACCGGTTGGCATCACGTGCTTTCCGCTACATTGCGCGAATGCCCGTGATTCTGCAGCCCGATTCCGCTGCGATCGCGCAGTGCGCCGAGCGCCTGCGGCGCGGGCATCCCGTCGCGTTCCCAACCGAGACCGTCTACGGCCTCGCCTGCGACTCGACGAGCGAGGCCGCCGTTGCCGAGGTCTTCCGCCTCAAGCAGCGCCCCTCGTCGAACCCGCTCATCGCGCACGTGCTCGACGCCGCCATGGCGAAGCGCACCGTCATCGGCTGGGACATCCGCGCGCAGAAGCTGGCGGATGCCTTCTGGCCCGGGCCGCTTGCGATGATCCTTCCCCGCCGCCCCGAAATCTGCGCCTCGAGCGTCGGCGGCCGCACCACGGTCGCCGTGCGCGCGCCCGCGCACCCCGTTGCCCGCGCGCTGATCGAGGCCTTCGGCGGCCCGCTCTCCGCGCCAAGCGCAAACCGGAGCGGCCGCATCTCGCCGACCTCCGCAGCCGACGTCGCCGAGGAGTTCGCAGACGTCGCCGACCTTCCGATTCTCGACGGCGGCCCGTGCGACGTCGGCCTCGAGTCGACCGTGCTTGATCTCTCCCGTGCTCGCCCGGCCGTGCTGCGGCCAGGCGCCGTGACCGTCGAGGACATCAGCCGCGTCATCGGCACGCCGGTCGCGCTGTTCGTTTCCGCATCGCAATCCGGAAGCCCTGGCACGAGCCCCGTTCACTACGCCCCCGAAACCCGCGCGGAACTCGTCGAGGAACGCAACCTCGCGGCACGTCTGGCGCAGGAATCGGCGCCGGTCGCCGTGGTCGCGCCCGCCGGCACCGCCGTGCCCGCGCCGCACGAACTGTTCGCGCTTCCACGCCACGCGAACGCGTACGCGCAGGTGCTCTACGCGACGCTTCGCCGCGCGGACAGCGCGCGTCGGTCGCTCATCGTGGTCGTGCCCCCGACTGAAACGGGCGGCCTGTGGGACGCCGCGCGCGACCGCTTGATTCGCGCGACCGCGCGCCGGGCGAGCGGCCCCGCGCACGGCGGGTGAACGCGCCCACGCGGCGCACTGTGCGAGTCACTTGTCCGTGCGAGTCACTTGTCCGTCGGCGACTGCCCGAGCTCGATCTGCTTCGCCTCGAGTCCGGTGCCCATCGCCTCGGCCAGCGCGGCCAGCGCGTTCTGATAGCCGACGAGCGACGCGAAGTACTGGTCCTCGGCGATGGCGAGGCCGTTCTGCAGCTGGAACTTGAGCTGGAGGAACTCGGGCGTCAGCGCTGCGAGCGTCTTCTCGTCGACCAGCAGCGCGCGCAGGTTTTCCGCCTGCGCCAGCCGGAACGTGCGGTTCTGCTCGACGAGCTCGCGGTACGCCACGCAGTCGGTCATGGCGTTCTTCACGGAAAGCACCGTGTTCTGCACGGCGCGGTCGTACTCGACGACGGCCTGCGAACGGCGCAGCCTGGCCTCTTGATAGACCGAGTCCGCGGCGCGGTTCCCAAGCGCCTGGCTGAACTGCAGTCCGGCGAGATAGTTCACGAAGTCGCCGGAGCCGATGTCCGAGTAGCTGTCGCCGATGTCGTCCTGCAGCCCGAACCACGCGATGTTCGCGGAGAGGTCAAGCTGGGGAAGGCGGCCATTGTCGGCGACCGTCACGCCGATGGTGGCGCTGTCGATCCCGATCAGCGCCTGCTGCACGCGCGGCGACTTCGCGAGCGCAGTCTCGATCGACGCACGCAGGTTCGCGGCAAACGGCGCGTCGCTCGGCATGTCGGCGGGCACGACGTCGACTTCGCCTCCGACCGGAAGCTCGGGGTCGTTCAGGATCGCCTTCAGGCGGTTGCCCGCCTCGGAGAGCGAGCGCCGCGCCTCGATCACGAGCGCCTTGCGCGCCTCGACGGTGGCGACCGCGTTCGCGTACTCGGCAAGCGTGGCATCGAACTCACGCCGCTTCGCGAGAACATCGCGCACTTCCTCGCCCACGCGCACGAGCCACTCTGCGCTCACGAGCCGCGCGCGCGCGCTGACGAGCGCCCAGTACGCCTGCTCGGTGCGGGCGACGGTCGAGAGCAACTGCGAACGCAGCGCTTCCTGCGCAGCGCGGTCGCGGTTCTCGGCGAGCCGGACCTCCGCGAGCGCGACCTCGGACCCGAACCCGCGCAGGAGCGGCTGCGTCAGGCCAAGCGTGATGGCGCTCTGCCAGGCCGGATCGGGAACGAAGAGATCGCTGCCGAGGTTGTCGATGCGGCTGGTGTTGGTCGAGAGCGACACCTGCCCGCCCGAATCAAGCCGCTTTCCCACACCCGCGTTGAACGTCCAGTTCCGCTGGTTGGTGACGTTCGGGATCACGGTGGTGCCGCCTCCCGGGAACAGGATGCCGATGCCGGGCTGGTCGATCCGCTCGAATCCCGCGCCTGCGCCAACGACCCAGTCGAAGGCCGCCTCGGCGCGGGTCACGTCCGCGGTCGTGATGGAGCGCTCGAGCCGAGCAGTCTCGGCGTCGAGGTTGTTGCGGACAGCGGCGAGGATGGCCGCCCGGAGCGAAAGCAGCGCCCGGCGCGGGGTTTCCGCGGTCAGCGGCACGGATCCGGACACGGTCTGTCCGAGTTCGGCGGACTGTGGCCCCATCGCACGGAGCTCGTCGCGGCGCGGGGCGAGCATCCGGTCGACGTCGGTTTCCCGCGAGCCGACCGACTGGGCCGACGTCGCAGCAATCTGGGCCAGTTGCCGGTCGGCGCTTGCCCGAAGTCCCGCTTCGACGGAACCGGAAAGTCGGTCGTCATCGGGGGATGCAAGCGGCGACTGGCAGGCGACGGGCAGCAACCCCAGGAGCGAGGCATGCAGGGCTTGGAGAAGGAACCGGGAGCGGCTCGGACTCGACGCGCGGGAACTCATGGCGCGGATGGTAGCGAGGCGAACCCGGGCGCGACGGTTCGTGTCGCCCGAATCGCCAGTCGATCGGGCGGCGCTCGGCGCGTGGTCCCGCGCGCCAACCCCGAGCTCGCCTGCAGCCAACGCGCGCTCGCCGAGGCGCGCGGGAATCCCGTGAAAATCCCGCACGCCCGCGAATCAAGTCGATACGATCTCGGCATGTCCAGCCGTACGTCCCTCGTTCGAGCCGCGCTCGTCGCAGGCATCGTTTCTGTCCCGTTCGCATCGGATGCGTTCACACTTTCGGCGATCGCGCAGTCGACGACTGGCGCGCCAAAGGTGACGGCGAAGACGCCGTACGACGCAACCATCACCGCCGACAGTGCGCTGGTGCGCGCTGCACCGAGCACGGAGAGCGGCTACCCGTTCGGTAGCCTCCGTCAGGGTGCAAGCGTGCGTGTGCTCGAGGAGCAGGTCGGCTGGGTCGCCGTCTCGCTTGCAGGTGGCGCATTCGACGGCTGGTTTGGCTACGTGCAGGCGGCCCCTGGCGTCACGCTCTCGGCCGATGGCAAGACACTCAAGGTGTCCTCGCGCGCGCAGATCAGCGCGCCGAACGCGGAAGCGAACTGGAACCCCGACAGCAGCTGGAAGGCGATCGGCTTCCTCGTCGCCGGCGATGAAGTCGCCGTACTCGGCGAGTCGAAGGGTCAACGTGACACGTACTACAAGGTTGCGTTGACCGCGAAGGCGACCGGCTGGATCAACGCCAGCGCCATCTCGCCCGCCGCGAACGCGACGCCGGCAAGCGAGACCGCCACGCCGAAGGTTGACTCCACCACGACGACGAGCGAGTCTCCGGTGCAGGCCGGCGAGAAGGTCGATGCTGCGACCACGACGACCGACACGAACCCGGTTGATCCCGATCCAACGCAGGATGTGACGGCAGACCCGACCACGACCGACGCGACGACCACCGCGACGACCGACGCGACGGCCGTGGTC